>Ga0315289_10001471_pt1 | contig 36722 bp, 35 predicted proteins | sample YL17G11_40_MG_FD_203452 | JGI IMG/M metagenome (GOLD analysis project Ga0315289, IMG submission 203452) | Sediment microbial communities from Yellowstone Lake, YNP, Wyoming, USA - YL17G11_40 | ecosystem: Environmental > Aquatic > Freshwater > Lake > Sediment | place: USA: Wyoming | collected...
GAGCTTCTTCAACATGCCGGGAGTCCGGGTCAGAAACAACAGGATTCTCACCCATGATATACATGCCTTTAATCTTACCTTCTCCCGCAGCATTTATCATCTCCACCACGGTCAAGCCCGGTTTGCCGGGCAAATGCTCCCGACCCCATAATCGAGCAATCTTTTCTCTGCCGCTTTCATCGGCGACATTGACATAGCCGGGAAGGAGAGTAGCCAAAGCGCCCATGTCGCAGGCACCTTGAACATTATTTTGTCCCCTCAGAGGAAGCACCCCGGTTCCCGGTCGGCCGACGTGTCCACATAGCAGCGCGAGATTAGCGCAATCAACGACGTTCCCGTGCCCGCAGGTATGTTGGGTGATTCCCATGCAGTAGACTATCGCTGACACATCTGCCTTGGCATAAAGCCTGGCCCCTTCGCGAATTAGGTGAGATGAAACCCCGGTGATTTTCTCAACAGCATCCGGATCATATTTGGCAACCGTTTCTTGAAGCTGTTTGAAACCGGTCGTGCGCTTGTTCATGAAGTCCTCACGATACAGCTTCTCCTTAACTATAACATTCATTATACCGTTAATGAGGGCGATATCCGTACCAGGCTTAAGCTGGTAGAAGATGTCGGCAAGCCAGGCAGTGGGGGTATAGCGGGGGTCAGCTACAATTACCTTTGCACCTTTTTCTTTAGCATCCCAGATCCATCTGGAGACAATGGGATGGTTTTCAGCTAAATTAGAGCCAATGATAAAAATACATTTTGAGTTTACTAAGTCAGGGATGGGGTTGGTCATTGCTCCGCTGCCTAGTGTTGCAACCAGACCGGTCACCGTAGGTGAGTGTCAGAGGCGGGCACAATGGTCAACGTTATTTGTCCCTATTAACCGGGCCAGTTTCTGGAAAAGATAATTTTCCTCGTTGGTGCATTTTGCTGACGCAAGAAACCCCAAGGCCTCAGCACCGTGCGCATCACACAATCGCTTAAATCTGGTTGCCACAAGCTCAATTGCTTCGTCCCAACTGATCCTTTTCCAGCTACCATTTTCTCTCTTCATCGGATAGCGTAAGCGATCCGAGTGGTAGACTACCTCCAGTGCCGCATTGCCCTTAGGGCAAAGCGCACCTTGGCATACCGGGTGATCGTTCATGTATTCAATATTCTTAGCTATGCCTTCCTCAACGACCACATACAGCCCACAGCCACAACCACAGTAAGGACACACTGTAGGCACAAGCTGCTTTTGTTTCACCTTCCCCTCCTTCATTATCCAACCTTACCTTTCAATTGTTCTGGCGTTCCCTCCTGCGAGGATTGCCTAATCTACCAAAAATAAAATAATATATCAACCTGACTGTATAACAGTTTTAACTCAACGTGAGATGTGAAAAGAACTATGGCTCAAGTTACATTACTGGAGAAATGTGATATAAATTTTGATAAGACTAATAAATTGACAAAGAGGATAAATCGTTAGTATATACGTTGTACCTTATGGATGAAAAAATTACGTTTGAACCAAAGATTGAAGAACTGGGGTTTAAGAAACACTTGGCAAGTGTAAAATCGAACTTTTCAATATTAATTTAGAAGCTTGCTCCCTCTCTTTCCTTTCCTTAAGTGTTGCATACAAAATTGAATGTCTAAGGAGACTTGTTTCGCTGGGAGAAAGAATTAATGAAAATAGCAATCACGGGTAAAGGAGGAGTTGGTAAAACAACACTTGCCGCATCCCTGGCCCACACATTTGTCGAATTAGGATATTCCGTTATAGCTGTAGACGCAGATCCGGACTCTAATCTTGCAGCCACCTTAGGGTATCCCCACCCAGAAACTATTATCCCTTTAGTAGAGATGAAGGATTTAATTGAGGAGAGGACTGGTGCCAAAACAGGTTCTCTCGGGGCCTTGTTTAAATTGAACCCCAGCGTTGACGACCTGCCAGAGAAACTCTGGAAGGTGCATAATGGCATCAAGCTAATGGCTATGGGAACAGTAAAAAAGGGAGGAAGTGGATGTGTATGCCCAGAGAGTATCCTTTTAAGAGTGCTTATCCAACACCTCTTGCTCGACAGGAATGAGGTGATCATACTTGACATGGAAGCCGGCATTGAACACTTAGGGAGAGGAACGGCAAAGGCAGTAGACCTCTTGCTCATTGTAGTTGAACCGGGTAAAAGGAGCGTAGAAACCGCTTATCGCATTAAAGAATTAGCAGGGCATCTGGGATTGAAGAAGATAGGGGTGATTGGGAATAAAGTGCGTAACGAGGAGGAAAAGAACTTTCTCAAGGAAAACCTGGGTGATTTCACCCTTTTGGGGTTCATACCCTACAGCCTGAGAATTGTGGACGGATACCAGAGGGATCTCGTCCCCTGGTTAGCAAGCGACGAGTTGTACCAGGAGGTCAAGAAGATCGCCATCGAATTGAAGAAAAACTGGGGAGGTTAAAGAAAGCAGAAGTGAGGATTCTCATTGTAGGCGCAGGTGCCATAGGAGGACTTTTTGCTTGGTTCATGGTTAAATCAGGCCACCAGGTTACGATGCTGGACATCGACACTGACCGGGTGCAGAGGATCAAAGAGGAAGGACTGCGGGTAGAGGGGATAAGCGGTGAGGGGACAGTACCAGTAGAGATTGTGTTAAGTCCTGGAGAGGTAGGTAAGCCTGAACTCGTAATCCTCTGTGTGAAATCCTATGATACAGAAGAGGCAATACAGAGTGTTGCACCATTTCTTAAAGTGGGTACGATTGTCCTCACAGTTCAGAATGGACTGGGGAATGTGGAAAAAATTGCACGGGTAGTAGGAAGGGATAAGACCCTGGGAGGGATAACTGCTCAGGGGGCAACTGACTTAGGTTTGGGAAAGATTCGTCACGCAGGAAAAGGAGAAACGATTATCGGGTCATTGACTGATACATCCCCCAAAATGGCAAAAGAGATTGCATACGTATTTACTAAGGCAGGAATAGAAACAAAAGTAACAGATGACTTAGAGGGCACGATTTGGAGTAAGCTTGTCATCAATTCAGTTATCAACCCATTAACTGCTATCCTCAACGTGAAAAATGGGGAATTACTGGATTATCATGAGATAAGGGAGCTCATGGGAAGCATTGTGGAAGAGGCTGTAAAGGTGGTTCGAGCAAAACGAGTAACCTTACAGTGGGGTGACCCCCTTGCCCAGGCAGAGAGGGTGTGTAAGGCAACAGCAGAGAATTACTCATCCATGCTTCAAGATATCCTAAACCACAAGAAGACAGAGATTGATTTTATCAACGGTGCGATCGCTCGTGAAGGCGAGGCCTTAGGGATACCAACACCTGTGAATGCAACTCTCACTTGGCTCGTGAAGGCAATTGAAGCTTTTAACATGAAAAAGTAGGAAGGGCACCTGAATTGAAGGGTATGGTTATGGGAGGGAAGGTTTGAGCTGTAACTGTTAAAAAGATCTCATAATTTAGGTATTTAATCAGATGTGGTAATTCTCTCAATGAATTTGCTTGACAAGGTAGAAGGGGGTATGTTAATTTTTTGGTGAATGAGTAATCATTCATTCTATCCCAAAAAGTTAAAAACGCATCGGTTAACTAAAATCCATTAGATAATATGAAGTCAGAACATAAACATCAAAAAATTATTCAGGCAGCAATAAAGGTATTTGCCCGAAAGGGTTTTTACAATGCTCGGGTATCAGAGATTGCTAAAGAGGCAGAGGTGGCTGATGGAACTATCTACCTCTACTTCAAGAATAAAGATGACATTCTCATCTCACTCTTTGAAGAAGAGATGAGGAAGCTTATCAACAACATGAAGGAGGATCTCGCAAAACAAAAGGATCCCATAGAGAAGATCAGGAGATTTGCCTCAAACCATCTCAGTTTGATCACCCAGAATCAAGACCTGGCAGAAGTATTGCAGGTGGAACTCCGGCAGAGCAGTAAGTTCATGAGAGAGTATGTCAAAGATCAATACATGGAGTTTTTAAACATCTTTGCCTCTATTATTAAAGAGGGACAAGAACAAGGGCTGTTTAGAGACGACATCAACACCGGTATAGCCAAAAGGGCATTTTTTGGTGCTTTAGATGAAATGGGGAGATACTGGGTGCTTTCCACTACTCGAAAACATAGCATTTCAGAATCAGCCAAACAGATTAGCGAGATTTTCATTCGCGGAATTTTAAAAAATTCCACAAAAGAGAAGGGTAAAACGTCTTAGTAGTATACGGGAAGATGGTCAGAAATTTTTAGATAGTCTAAGGATAGAGGAGGCCAAGGTGAACAGCATAGTGTGTTTAAAGCAGGTACCGGATACAGAAGCCCAGATCAGGGTCAAACCAGATGATTCAGGTATCATCGCTCAAGATATTAAATATGTGATAAACCCTTATGATGAATTTGGGGTGGAAGAGGCCTTAAAATTTAAAGAAAAATTTGGAACAGGGACTGTGACCATTGTAAGTATGGGGCCCCAGCGAGCAATAGAATCAATTAGGATGGCATTAGCTATGGGTGCTGATAATGCAATCCACTTAGATGATCCAGCCTTCGAAGATGGTGATGCATTTACTACAGCCAAAGTTCTCGCTCAGGCGATTAAGGGGTTAGAGTACGATATAATCTTTTGTGGCAGGCAGGCTATTGATGACGATTTCGCACAGGTAGGATCAGCCCTCGCCGAGCTGCTGGGATTACCTCAGATTTATTTAGTTACCAAGGTAGAAGTGGCCCCTGATAAGAAAAAGGCTCGAGTGAATAGACAGATAGTCGGAGGTGAGGAGATTGTCGACTGTTCTCTCCCTGCTGTCCTTACCTGCCAGAAAGGATTGAATGAGCCCCGCTATGCATCCCTCCCAGGAATTATGAAGGCAAAGAAAAAAGAGGTAAAGACCATCAATGCAGCTACACTGGGCGTTGATCTGAATCAAGTAGGTAAGGCCGGAGCTAAATGTAGGATTATAAAGATGTCATCGCCCCCCTCAAGAAGCTCAGGAAAGAAAGTCGCTGGTGCTGACGCTACTGAAACAGCTCCTCAGTTAGTCAAGCTTTTGAGAGAAGAGTCCAAGGTTATCTAAAAAGGAGAAGAACGATGGCAAAGGGTATTTGGGTCTTTGTTGAACATAAGGATGAAAAAATAAGGAAGGTAACCTTTGAGATGCTCTCTGAGGCTCGAAAATTAGCTGATCAGAAGGGCGAAGAAGTCTGTGCGGTTATCTTGGGTAATAATATTGGGTCATTTGTAGAAAACCTCGGGCAATTCGGAGCAGATAAGGTATATGTCCTGGAACATGAAGCGCTCAATCAATACACTACAGATGGTTTTACCAAGGCTATAGTCAATCTGGCGAAAGAACACCAACCATCAATCATGCTTTATGGTGCAACAGTTATTGGTAAAGATCTTTCGCCCAGGGTAGCAACCCGGCTGGAAACGGGATTGGCAACTGATTGTACAAAGATTGGATTGGATAGCGATGGGAAGCTGATAGTTACAAGGCCCATGTATGCTGGTAAGGTCATAGCAGATGTAGGTTTTAGTAATGATACCCCTCAGATAGCTTCAATCCGTCCGAATATCTTAGCCGTTACAATTCTGAGTGAAACTCGAAAAACAGAGATTATCCGCTTGAAACCAGATATCAACTCGGGCGATATCCGAACCACAATTGTAGAGATTGTTAAAACCGCAGGCGAGAAGGTGGATCTCACTGAGGCTGAGATCATTGTCTCCGGTGGCAGAGGGATGAAAGGCCCAGAGAATTTCAAGATATTGGAGGAACTGGCTGATGTTCTGGGAGCAACTGTTGGCGCATCGAGGGCAGCAGTTGATGCGGGATGGAGACCTCAGATTGACCAGGTTGGACAGACTGGCAAGGTAGTTTCGCCCAACCTCTATATTGCTTGTGGAATTTCTGGTGCCATCCAGCATTTTGCTGGGATGGGAACTTCCAAGGTGATTGTTGCAATCAATAAAGATCCTGAGGCAGTGATATTCTCTAAATGTGACTACGGAATTGTGGATGATCTCTTTAAGGTTCTTCCTATACTCACCCAGGAATTGAAAAAGTTACTCTCTGACGGTTAAGTGAAATCAGGCTAAAAGGATCTTGCTCGGCTTGTTCCTTAACTCACAGTGTAATATACTACTATTATGGTAGCCCATATTTGGGGGGGGAAGGTAGCACGCACTTCAGTTTTTCGATTCCTCATCGGGTTGTTTATCATGCTGCCTGGATACGTCCAGGCAGCACCCCCCCCTGTGAGCACTTCGCCAAAGATAATACAGGACAAGGATTGTTTTGAATGCCATAAGGACGTGCAATTGAAATACGTCCTCACTGATGGAACATTGGCCTCTCTCTATGTGAGTGAAAAAGATTGGGCAAATGATATCCATCACAAAAAAGGTGTTAAGTGCGTTGATTGCCATGTGAACGCTGATAACAAAACCCATCCCCGCAGCGGCTATGCTAAGGTGGATTGTTCCAGAGAATGCCATCTAAAAGATGTAAAGGGGTTCACCAGCCATAAAAAAAATCTTGAAGAAACGAAGAAGAGTTTTCATCCCGTGGGCATACCTTTGAAGAAAGGAAAGGTTGTTTACTGTAGTGACTGTCATACCAAACATACCCTCTTCCCACGGACTGACGCCAGGTCATCTCTGAATAGTATGAATGCACAGGTGACCTGTGGCCAATGCCATGAAGAAGGGAAGGGGGTAGCTGGTCTTTTGAACCGTATTGTTAAATTCAGGCTCAACTCTCATGAGAAAACCGATTTCTCACAGAGGTTTGAAGAGAGTATGTGCATAGACTGTCATTACGGCGAGTCGAGACACAGTAAAAGGAGCCTGGATAAACAATACTGCAATCAATGCCACATCAGGGAAAAGGGAATGAAAGTTTTCTTCAGCCCTATCCACCTCAAAGCCTCCTTTACAGAACAACCTGTTACTTTTCTCATGAAGATCTTCTACCTCTTGTTTATCGTAATCCTCATCATGGGGAGTCTGATTTACAGTGCACTCTTTTTTATCAAAAGATTAAAAGATGAGGCATGGCGAAAAAAAATGATTGATAAGTTCATCATCCCTGATGACGTTAGTACAATCAAAGGGCAATGAAAAAAGAGGCCGTAACCTCAGTAAGATACGGAATGGTTATTGATCTTCGTCGCTGCATTGGCTGCCATACCTGTTCTGTTGCCTGTAAGAATGAAAATAACGTACCCCTCGGTGTATGGCGTTCGTGGGTCAAACAGATCGAAAGGGGTTTATATCCCCAGGTGAGAAAATTCTTTTTACCTTTACTCTGCAATAATTGCGAACGTCCTATCTGTGTCACGGTATGTCCAGTGATTGCTACCTATAAGCAAAAAGATGGTGTGGTTCATATTGATCCTCACCGGTGTATAGGTTGCAGGTATTGTATGGCAGCCTGTCCATACGGGGTAAGGCACATAAACCCCATTAAGAAGGTGGCAGAAAAGTGTGAGTTCTGCATCCATTTGGTGGAGAAGGGTATTCAACCAGCGTGCGTGACCGCCTGTCCGAGCGGGGCAAGGATCTTCGGCAACCTGAAAGATCCCAATAGCGAGGTAGCAAAGTTGCTTGCTCTCAATCCCCTCCAGGTAGTGAAGCCAGAGATGGGAACGGTTCCTCAGGTTTTCTATATTGGTGGAGTAGATATTTCTTCAATAGAGGCGGTGGGAGAAAGGGAGGGATAATTGGAAGTCAATCTTCTCTACAATATTAATAATGGTGAAACCTTCGGTATCCTGATTGCTACCTATTTCTACCTGACCGGTCTGAGTGCAGGATCGTTTATCCTTTCCACACTGGCTTATGGTTTTGGAGTAGAAAAGTATAAGCCTCTGGGCAAGATAGGGATAGTGTTGGCAACTGTACTGCTTTTGCTTGCCCCTCTCTTTCTGCTCCTGCACGTAGGAAAGCCACTTCGTTCATGGGAACTGTTTGTCTATTTGAACCCCACATCACCGATTACCTGGGGTTCTTTTCTGCTCACTTTTTATCCAATCAACTGCATCATCTATGGATGGTACATGTTTCGTGAGAATGTAAAGCTGAGCAAGATTTTTGGATTTTTAGGAATCCCTTTAGCCATTTTCGTTCATGGATATACTGGCTTTATTCTATCTTTTGGTAAGGCAAGAATCCTCTGGAATTCACCAATTATGCCTTTGCTTTTTCTGGTTTCGGCCATGGTATCAGGAATTGCCTTGATGATTCTCGTATGCGTTATCAAAGACAGGTATTTTTCAAAAACCAAAGAGATTAATAAGGAACTGATATTTAATCTTGCAAAGATTCTGGGTTGGGCGATTGTCTTTGATATATTTTTGGTTCTTTGTGATGTCTCCGTGCTTTTTGTTTCCCATCGTGAGGCCTATGAGGTGGGGAACCTCTTGATCTCGGGGGAATTCAGCTTCTGGTTTGTTGGCATTGAAACCTTGTTGGGGAAGATTATTCCTCTGTTTATTGTTTTTTATCCAAGGACGAGAACCATTCCTGCATTAGTTTTTGCATCATTGTTGGTCGTTGTGGGGATTTTTGCCATGAGGTGCAATGTGGTCTTAGGAGGGGAATTTATTCCTCTCATTTGATTAAAGAGGATAATCCGATGGTGGATTATACACGAAGAGATTTTTTAAAGCTGGGCTTGTTCGGTATAGCAAGCCTTCCTCTCTATTCTCTCAACCATTTCGTCAGTGCCACAGAAATAGAAAGGCAAAAGGTTTCTCCCTTAGGGAAGATCCCTGAGGTAATCCCCAGCACATGCATGGTCTGTCCTGCAGGCTGTGGTATTCTCGGTTGTCTCGAGGATGGGATATTAACTAAGATTCAGGGAAACCCCAAACATCCTGTCAACCATGGAAAGATTTGCTCTAAAGGGATTGCCGGCCTGAGTTACTTAATGGACACCGATCGTATCCTTTACCCCCTGAGAAGAATGGGAAAAAGAGGAGAAGGAAAATGGAAGAGGATCTCATGGAATGAGGCATATGAAACCCTAACCTTCCGTTTGCAGGCTCTGAGGGAAAAAGGTAGGACCGAGGATTTTATTTTCGAATCAGGCATGGAGGAACCCCTCACTCTCCGTTTCATGAACGCCTTCGGTTCTCCTGATATTCTTGAACACTCTGGATGGGGTGATGAAAATTCAAGAGTTGGACATAATTTGACCTGGGGTGTACCACTCGGCATGAGTGATGTTGCCCATGCACGGTACATAATCAATTTTGGTTCGAACCCTTATGAATCACATGACGCTTACATTGGTCTGGCTCAGAGAATTATTGATGGAAGAATGGATCATCAGACCAAAATGGTAACCTTCGATTGCCGTCTATCCAACACAGCGGGAAAGAGTGAAGAGTGGTTCCCGATTAAACCGGGGACGGATGGGCTGGTGGCCCTGGCCATGGCACAGGTAATTATGGAAAGGGGATTGGATGACAGAGAATTTCTGCGTCGCTGGACAAACGTCTCCCGTGAGAATCTCTTCCATTACCTCATGTTATTTACACCCGAACGGGTGGGCAAAGAATCAGGGATTAATGCCTCAGATATTCGAAGAATTGCCGTAGAATTCGTCACGAACAAACCTTCCACTGTAATAAGCGGTAGAGGACTGACCGGTCATAAAAATGGTGTCTTCAATCAGCGGTGTGTACTTCTCTTCAATGCTGTGGCAGGGAATATCGATGTGGAGGGAGGATATTGTTTACCCCAGGCTTTCTCTTTACATGACCTGGAACCTTCGCCATCTGTCTCTCAAAAAAAGAGGTCATTTTCAGAAATAGATAATCCTTTCTCCCTGCTTAGGCAAATCAAGGAAGGAGCAAGAAAGCCTGCTCTCTACATGACCTATATGCATAATCCAGTTTACTCTCTCCCTGACGGCAATTCCTTTTCGCAGATTTTAAGGGAAGAGGATACTATTCCCTATTTTGTAGCTATGGATACGCACGTAACCGAGACAAGCATTTTTGCTGATCTAATTCTTCCTGCAGCCACGTACCTGGAATCGTGGGGCATAGAGGTAAGACCTTCGCTTGACCGAGCACCGTATGTTTCCTTGAGACAGCCGATGAGCCAGCCTCTGGGTGAGATGATGGCACTCAGGCTTTCAAAGCCCATTGAGACGATGAAACCTAAAGGTGAAGCAACAGCCTTGAGCGATGTGTGGATTGAACTTGCCAGGCGCCTTAAGGGAGGAATGGAAAGGTATTTCAGTTTCAAAGACACTGAAGATTACATAATGAAAGTTGCCTCTCGCATCGAGGGTTTAGAAAAAGTAGGAGGTTTTGATTATCTGAAAAAGGAAGGCCTCTTCATTCACCCCAAAGGTAAACTTCCTTACAAGGAATACGAGAAGAAGGGATTTCCTACGCCCTCAGGTAAGATTGAAATTTCCATCAAAGAGCCTCTTGCTCCCTCTCAGGATTTAAAAGAAGATGAATTAATTCTCACGACCTTTACCTGGAATGTTTTGACTTCAAGAAATGCCAGTTGTAAATGGGTGGCAGAGATAGTTCATGAAAATCCCGCCTGGATCAACCCCGTTATCGCTGAAAGATTAGGCGTCAAAAAGGGAGACCGGATCAAAATAACCTCAAGCATTGGCTCTATTGTTACCCGTGTATTTGTGACTCAGGGGATTAATCCCCGGGTAATTGCCATCTCCGGAGGCTGCGGTCACTGGGGATCTGGCCGTATCGCCCAGGGTAAGAGGTTTAAGAGTGACGACAAGGACACCAGTTTGCTCTGGTGGGAAAAGAAGGGGAATGGGGTTCACCCTTATCCCATTATCCCAGTATCTCTCGATCCGCAAGGGTTTGGTCAAGGCTGGAATGATACCAGGGTAACAGTAACGCGATTATAGGTTTCTTGAGCATGAAATCCTTCAAGGTAACCAGGAAACAAGCGATCATTGCTGGCTTGCTATTACTTTTTGTAATCATAGGAGTTGGAGGCGGTCTCCCTGTACTCGGGCTTGTTCGCTATTCCACCACAGGAGCAACTTTTTGCGGGTCTTGCCATCCCGAACATTTTAAGATGTGGAATGAATCCAAGTCTCATAAGCCTGAAGACGCAGTATGTACCGATTGTCATGCCGAGACTTGGACCTTTGCCCCTGGGAAATTCTTAGCAACAGATGGACGCATCAATCCTAATTGCATCCGCTGTCACGAAGATATCCTTAAGCAGGAAAAGGATCTGGTTAAACTTCACTACATTAAAATTTCTCATAAGAGATGCATGGAAAAGGCAGGCAATAATAACTGCCTCAACTGTCATCGGAATATTGTCCATGACCGCATTACTCCTGTGAGCAATCGTCCTCACAAGGTTACCTGTTATTCGTGTCATAAAAAGGATATTGATGTGACTCCTCCGAAGGACGAGTCTTGCAAGAAGTGTCACTATATTACAGTAGTATCTACTCCCTGAGTTGAAAAGGATATATGTTTAATTTCCTCTTCCCTCTTATCCTGTTAGTCAGTCTGGTTATCATGATATATGGGATCTACCAGCGATACCTCCTCTGGTGTTTGGGGAAAGAGGGAGAAAAGTTAGACCGGATAGGTGAGAGGATCAAGTCCGTCATCTATTTTGCCATTGGTCATCGAAGGATATTGAACACGAGCGAACTATATCCTGGCCTCATGCACCTGCTCATCTTTGTAGGATTTATCGTTCCCTTATCCATGACCGTGCTCGCCATGCTTGAATCATCCCTGTCTCTGCCGCCTTTCTTCCGGAGCATCTACCCTTATGTCGCTCTCACCTTAGACATCAGCGGCTTACTTGCATTAATTGGACTTTTATTGGCCTTAGTCAGGAGATACATTGTGAGGCCCGAGAGGTTAGACAATCGACCTGACGACGCCATTGCCCTCATGGGCGTCTTAGCTATTGTAATTGTCGGGTTTTTGGTTGCAGGCTTGAGAATCACTATTACTGAACCTGACTGGATGTTCTTCTCGCCAACAGCCTTAGCTGTTTCCTGGTACATCAAAACATTTGGCATTCATGAAGCAACACTGGCAATTATCCATAAATGGATATGGAAGGTTCATTGTCTCTTAGTTGTGCTCTTTGTCTCTTACGTTGCATACTCAAAACTCCTCCACATCATTACCTCAACCCTCAATATCTTTCTCCGTAACCTTGGACCAGTTGGAGCAATCAGGGTAATAACTGACTTCGAAACTGCTGAAACCTTCGGAGTTTCCAATCTTGAAGAGTTTAGCCGAAGACAGCTCATCAATCTGGATGCCTGTACCCGGTGTGGCAGATGCCAGGATAATTGTCCTGCTCACTTAAGTGAAAAGCCCCTTTCACCTAAAAAGTTGATTCAGGATCTTAAAGTTCATCTTGAGGAAAAGGGGAGGGTACTATTATCAACCAATACACAGGCTGATGGTGGCACCCCTTCACTCATCGGTGAAGTAGTCTCTGAAGACACGCTCTGGGCATGTACTGCTTGCCTTAACTGCCACGAGCAGTGCCCGGTGTTCATACCAACCTTTGATAAAACCATTGAGATGAGGCGCTACCTCGTTCTCATGGAGAGCAGATTTCCCTCTGAGGTACAATTAGTATTTCGGAATATGGAGAATAACAGCAACCCATGGGGTGTAGGAAAACACCTACGTGCTGAGTGGTGTAGGGATTTGGGGGTGAAAACCTTAGCTGAAGATCCAGAAGTGGATATTCTTTACTTCCCAGGATGCGCTGGGGCTTTTGATGACAGGAATAAGAAGGTTGCAATTGCTCTGGTGAAGCTCCTTCAAAAGGCTGGAGTTAAATTTGCTATACTGGGGACACAAGAAGGATGCTGCGGCGATTCTGCCCGGAGGATTGGCAACGAATACCTCTATAAGACTTTAGTAGATGTCAATATAGAGGTTCTGAAAACATATAACGTAAAAAAAATTATTACCACCTGCCCACACTGCTACAATACCTTGAAGAATGAGTACCCTCAATTTGGAGGGAACTACGAAGTAATCCACCAGACTGAGTTTCTGAACAGCCTGATTGAACAGAGGAAATTGAAGTTTAACGGCGGTAATCCCCTTACCGTAACCTATCACGATTCATGCATACTGGGCAGATATAACCAAATATATAATCAACCCCGTAACATCCTCGCCTCCATCCCAGGAATTACCTTGAAAGAGATGGAGAGGACAAGAAACCGCAGTTTCTGCTGCGGTGCTGGTGGGGGAAGGATGTGGATGGAGGAACATCTCGGGAAAAGGATCAACGAAATGCGGATTGATCAGGCCCTTGAACTTAAGCCTGATATGATCGCCACTGCCTGCCCTTACTGTCTCACCATGCTGGAAGATGGGGTCAAAGCAAAGGGTCTTGAAGAGCAGGTAAAAACCCTCGACATCGCCGAGCTCTTAGAAAAAGCAATTACGGATTAATTTAATCCTCATTTCCCAATCTGAAGGAAGGAGGAAGATGCCATGAAAGTCGTTGCCTTCAATGGTAGTCCTCGTAAAGACGGCAATACTGCAATCCTCATTAACTACGTGCTAAAGGAACTGAAAAAGGAAGGCATTAAAACCGAATTCATCCAGCTTGCCGGTAAGAAGATCCGGGGGTGTATCGCCTGTTACAGGTGTTTTGAGAAAAAGAACAAACACTGTGCAATCAAAAATGACATGATGAATAACTACATTGATAAGATGATCGAGGCAGACGGTATTATTCTCGGCTCGCCCACGTACTTTACAGACGTCACTGCTGAAATGAAGGCTCTGATTGACCGGGCAGGTCTGGTGGCAAGGGCAAACGATGACATGTTAAAGAGAAAGGTTGGGGCCGCTGTGATTGCTGTTCGCCGGTCAGGGGCAACGCACGCTTTTGACTCAATAAACCATTTCTTCCTCATTGGCCAAATGATCGTCCCAGGATCTATCTACTGGAACATGGGGATCGGCTTAGAGAAAGGAGAGGTGAAAAAAGACGAAGAAGGTATTAAGACCATGAAAATCCTTGGTCAGAACATCGCATGGCTGCTGAAGAAGATACATAGGTGAGGTGGTTGCCTTCAGGCAGAAAAGGGTCACACCTTCATTTGTCATTTAAAAAGATAAAGAGCTGGATACAATTGAAGGTGTCTGTGACCACACAGAGGAAGAATTATTTTGATTTTCGTAAGGGCAAGCTGACGGTTCGCCCCTCACATTTATTTTTCTAACAATCTGCTCACCGCATTCACTTTCGCCTAGAGATTAATGGTAAAAGGAGTCCGGTTGATAATGTGCGTGAAACTTGAATCGTATTCCTCAGGCGTGATGGCCTAAACCACTGCCTCCTTGCTCCCTTAGAACTGCCTCTTATTGGTGAAAAGCTGAACATGGTCATAGTCATGGTCATAGTGTTGACAAATTAGGATCGTGTAGTAATATTTACTACAATTGTAGTAGAATTTACTACAAAGGTATTACGATGCTTGATAAATTACTTGGTTCACAAATACGCGCAAAATTGTTGAGCTGGTTGCTCTTGCATCCGGACGGTAGTTATTTTGTGAGGCAACTGAAGCCCATAGTAAATGAAGATGCCACCAATATTAGCCGAGAACTGGCAAGATTGGCCAAGATGGGTATCTTGACCAGTCGAACCGAAGGCCGACAGAAGTATTACCAGGCCAACCGCGAATGCCCTTTTTTTGTAGAATTACAGGGTCTCATTATGAAAACATACGGGGTAGTGGATGTTTTACAGATGGCTCTAAAACCGCTTGCTAAAAGAATTAAGATAGCTTTTATCTATGGGTCTTTTGCCCGGGGTACAATACGTCCAGAAAGTGATATCGATTTGGTTATCATTGGTAAATGCCGATTTGGTGATGTAGTAGAAGTTATTCATGATGTTCAGCGGAAAATTGGCAGGGAAATAAACCCTACTGTGTATAGCTCCAGGGAGTGGCAACAGAAATTAGTTGAAGGACATCATTTCGTGAAGAGCGTTAGGGAGGCTGAAAAAATTTTCATCGTAGGGAATGAGGATGAATTGGCAAGAACTGTTAGATGAAGGGTGGATTGAGGAACATCAAACCTCCCAGAGAGAACTGAATGACCTTCGTAAAGTGGTTGCAAGAGATTTAGCAGATGCCGAAGTTCCTGGATTATCCGTAGACAGACAGTTTGCTACTGCATACAATGCGGCTTTGCAGAGTACCAAGATGGTTATCGCATGCTGTGGATATAGGGTCAGAGGCGTTACCGGTGCGCATCATATGGCTTTCGAATGTTTAAAAGTGGCGATGGGACGATCAATTTACAAGACGGCTAACTTCCTGGATAAATGTCGCAGGAAAAGAAACATTGCTGATTACGATTCCGCAGGAAGAATCAGCAAGGGTGAGGCGAAAGAAATGATTCAAACTGCCAAGTTTCTGGCCAGACGTGTAGAAGGATGGATTTCAGAAAATTATCCGGTATACAGCCGGTAAATCCATGAGCAGCAAAAAAGGCTGGGCTGACCAACCTCGATATCCAGGGATACCCTTATAAGTGAGGTGATAGTATGAAAAAGATCCGCACGGTAATTACAGCCTTGATGCTTATTGGCATCGGAATAGGAGTTTTCTTTATTCTATCGCTACCAGTTATAAATGAGCTTGATGCAGGTGAGCTCATCAGTGAAAGAATTAAACTTCCGGAGCCGAAATATGATAGTAAGACCTCAGTGGAAAAGGCTTTGCTTGAAAGGAGGTCAGTCAGAGATTTTACCAACGAACCATTAACACTTCCTGAAATATCACAAATTCTCTGGGCAGCTCAAGGAATCACAAGCTCAGGTGGTTTAAGAACAGCCCCTTCTGCAGGTGCCCTCTATCCCCTTGAACTTTATGTTGCTGTTGGAAACGTGAATAATCTCCAAAGTGGAATTTATAAATATATTCCTCAAAGCCACGAACTGCTCAGGATTGTAAAAGGAGACAGGAGAACTGAACTCTGCAAAGCAGCCTTAGGTCAATCAGCAATTAAAGATGCTCCTGCGATTATTGTATTGTCTGCAGTATATGAACGTACTACCGGGAAGTACGGGGAGAGGGGTATACGATACGTGCATATCGAGATTGGCCATGCAGCCCAGAATGTCTATCTGCAGGCAGTCTCCTTAAACCTTGGAACAGTGGTTATTGGGGCGTTTGATGATGATAGGGTGAAAAAAGTAATGAATATGGAGGATAAAGAACGGCCTTTATACCTAATGCCCGTAGGGAAAACTTTTGGAAAAGCCCCGCACTGATTAATCCCACTTAGGTTGCATATTCGCTATAACACGTTATAACATCCCTCCAGAAAGCCTGACCAATCACATAGCTATTATATTTAGCGATTACATCATTCCAGTTTGAACAATCAGAAGTAGCCCCTGCTAATGTGGCAGTCATCGTAGAACCAGAAGCGCTTATATCTATAACGCTCACATCGCTTGGATTTCCATTGTAAAGGCGACTGTTAGGTGATGAACTGTCAGTAAAAGAGGTACTGCCTGCTAACCCAGGATAAGGATCTCCTGTGTCTCCCCTATTTTCATTTTTTTCTAAGTTCCAGAGGTTATCTGCTTCCTCAAGGGAAACATGGTAATGAGATGTACAGGTACTACAGCCAGGATACCATTCGTTCGTATTATTTGAAATTGATTCATCAATATGCCATATCAGGAGACCTGCTCCTGGCAACCCTTGATCAAAACCAATCTTTTGCCTGTTTTCTATCAAGAAGTATTCTCCCCCAGTTGATGGACTTCCATTCAGCATTTGGTATACATCAGCGTTTGTGGCTGCCTGAGTTATCGGTTCATTTGTTAGAGTTCCTGAAACACGGGTTGGTGTTACCCACTGTAGTTTGTATTTGCACCATGCATCCATATGAGCAGGACAATCGCCTCTTCTGTTTACATAGTTCCAGGAACCAAATCCCATTAAACTCCAATTACCAATACCACTTGAGCTGTCATCTGTATCGTAGAGGTCAGGCAGGCCAAGGGCATGTCCATACTCATGGGCGAAAACCCCCATTGTCTCCATACCATTCAATAGAGTCTCGGGCTGGATAATATAGCTATTAACTTTAATATTAATATAGTTCCCGTAGGGACAAATATCGTTTGTGGTATATTCGCCACCATTGCTATACCCCTTGTAGTAGGCACTATTGAGATTCCAACTATGAGACCAGATATCTGTTGTTGCGGTGCCGCTTGCCTCTTCACCAGAACCTTGATGGATTATAGCCACCACATCCACGTAACAGTCTCCATCCTGATCGTAAGGGGCAAAATAAAATCCGTGTGCATCTGCTTCTGCTACAGCCTCTCTGACAAGGGTACCCGGCCACATATCTTCTCCTTTCTCATCATTCTGCCCATAGTAGTCGTGGGTATATGATGCGGTATACCATCCAGTAACTCCACCGGAAACGCTAAAATTACCGTAAGAGACCTCTTGATAGTAGTCTTTCATACTGTTATTACCTGTTCCAAAGAGGAGGGTGTTGAAGGCTCCACCTGAGTAGGTAGTTGTCCTGTCGCTAAAGTTGATAAGGATGACCGGGATGTTGCCAGTTCCCGTAGGTGGGATAACCTCTTGAGAAACCTCAGCTGCAATTTCCTTTGAAAGTTTCTTTAAGGGGATGATTGAACGGGCTTGAAGTGTTGGTCTGAGATGGAGAATAACACCATCAGGCAGGGGATCCTTTCCCACAATCCTTGAGGAACTTACAAGCTTTCCAACTTCATCATGCACGGCATATGTCCAGCTCTTTAAGGCCGCATCAAATACGATAGAATAGCCATCCACTGTTTCCCAGCCGTGTGAAGATTCATCACCCCACTGGCGTGCTTCAAAGCTTGAGCCATCAGGCTGGCTTAAGATATGGATAAACGGTGCAGCAGGTACGGCCTGAACCGTACCTGGTAATGAAAATGTGATGAAAGCAGTTAAAAGAAGAACAAGATTACCTATACTTTCTTTTCTGACTGACGAGGGAGCCTCCTTTTCAATATCCTAATTTCCTCAGCTTTTTTTCACTGAATCCAAAGTAGTGGCCAATTTCATGGGCAACCACTTCCTGCACCTTGGCCTTAATTTCGTTCTTATCCCTGCATGCCGATTCGATGGGCTTCTGGTAGATTATGATGGTATCGGGAAGGACATTGCCATACCAGTGCCCTCTTCGACTAAATGGGATTCCCCGGTAAAGTCCGAAGAGATGATAGGGAGAGGAAATATTCATCTCCCTCAGGATTTCTGAATCAGCCAGATCCTCGATGATCAGTTCAACATTCTCGAGCTTTTTTCTGATCAGGGTGGGGAGATCCTTTAAGGCTTCAAGCACCAGTTTTTCAAATGAGTCATGATCCATTGATCAAAGGAGATCCTTAAGTATTCCGAAAGAGAGAGGCCCAGTCTTTGGCTGTTGGATCATTCCCAAATACCGGCGGCAGGCCTCAAAACTCCTCTCAACATCTTCCACACGATGGGGTTCAATGGTGTAGATCAGGGGGATAGAATATTTTTGAAGAAGAGCAAAAAATTCATCGAAGTTGATCTCCCCTTCTCCCATGGGAAGGTGATCATCACTATTCTTATGATTGTCATGGAGATGAAGCTCGATAAAATACTTACCCAGGACCTCAATCCATTGTTTCATGGGGACTTTGGCAAAAAGATAATAATGACCAAGATCGAAACAGATACCGAAAAATGGGTCTTCAAAAGCGATCATGAGATCCCTTAAGGTCGATGGTTCTTCCTCAAACACATTCTCTAAGGCTAAGGGTATCTTGAGTTCCTTGGCCTTTTTGAGAATTGGTTCCCAGGTTAAAAGGCTCCGTTCCAGCCAGAGCTTAGAATTACCATTGAAGTACCACTTGTTGTAACCGGCGTGAAAAACAATTGCACTCGGTTGAAAATAAGAGGCAACATCTAAAGTCTGAGAGAAACGGTCCACGGCAACTTTCCTTACCATATTATCTACTCCTCCAGGGCTTAAATCCATAAAAGGACCGTGGATGGTGACGGAAAGATTGTGATCTGCCAGAGCCTTAGCCACACTCACCAAATCTTTTCGGTTATAGCTGTCGAGTGTGTCGCCGTTAAAGTAGATCTCAGGATTCAGACCTTTTTCTAAAATTACATTCAGGTGATCAAGAAGTATTTTATAGGGTATGTTGATATGGATTATCGTGCTCATCACTGGATGTTCTCTGGATTGAGCATTTCTTCCAATTGATTGAGGTCCTTTGTTTCCCCAAGGGCAATCAGGACATCGCTTTTTTCAATCTTTGCCTCAGGGGGAGGATTGAAGATCATCTTCCCCTTTGCAGTCTTTATGGCTACAATGATCAACCCAAGCTTTTGCCGAATCTCTGAATCCTTGAGTGTGGTGTTGAGGAGGTGAGAGTGAGGTCCAACCTTAATCTCCTCGAGCTGCAGTTCGAGATGCTGCCTCTGGGTTGCCAGTTCAATGAAGTCCATGACATTGGGACGGAGTATTGCCTGAGCCATGCGCAACCCTCCAATGGAATAGGGGGAGATCACCTTGTTAGCCCCAGCACGGTGCAGCTTTTTTTCTGAATTTTCATCGTCCGCTCTGGCGAGGATAAAAAGATCTGGGTTAAGTTCTCGAGCTGTTAAGGTGATATAGACATTCTCGACATCCGTTGGGGCTGCAGCCACGATACCTTTAGCCTTTTCTATCCCTGCCCGAACTAAGATCTCTTCCTGAGTTGCATCCCCTTCGATATAGAGAATCTCCTCCTTGTCAATCCGTGAGGCGGTCTCATGATCCTTCTCGATTACAATAAAAGGCAGTTGTTCAGCAGCAAATTCCCTGCTCACTGTGCTCCCTATCCTTCCAAATCCACACACGATATAATGTTGCGTTAGATTTTTTATCTGTCTCTCCAATTTTCTCCTCCCTAAGATTTTTCTCAGTTCACCCTCCACCATGCTCTGGGTAATACTTCCTATGGTATAGGCACCCACTCCCACTCCCCCGATGATGAGAACAAGGGTGAATATCTTTCCTGCCTGGGTTAGCTCTCTCACCTCGGTAAAACCGACGGTGGTAATGGTAATAATTGTCATATAGAGAGAATCGAGCAAGTCCCATTCTTCAATCAGGGAGTAACCCAGTGTACCCAGGATGATAATGGTTACCAGACTAAGGAGGGCGAACTTTATATTTTTACTCACCGTTGATCTTAGATTCCCCCTTACTTAGTCTTCAATTTCATAAATTTCTGGCAGACAGCGAAATCTCTCATCGCAGTCAAGACCATACCCAACCAGAAAATTACCTTCGAGGGAAAATCCCACATAATCAAGATTGACCTCTACCTTCCTTCGGTTTCGCTTATTAATGAGGGCACAGATTTTTAAGGAGGATGGTTTTGCTTGTAAGAGCCTGTTTTTAAGAAAATTGAGTGAGAGGCCGGTATCAACAATATCATCAACGATGATTACATCCTTGCCGGTAATGGCAAGCTCGATATCCTTGGTAATTTTTATTCTGCCTGATGATTCAGTTCCTGAACCGTAACTGGCCAAACGTACAAAATCTACCTGCACCGGTATTTCAATGTTTCTCACCAGATCAGCGAGAAAGATGAAGACCCCATTTAATACACCAACTAAGATGGGATCCTTTCCGTAAAAATCTTGAGAGATCTGCCGGGCGATATCCTTAACCCGGTGGTTAATCTCATCTCTGGAATACAAAACTTTCTTTTTGAGTTTTTTCATTTTTTATAGTTTCCCTCGATCCTCTAAGATCCTTATTGCCGCACGGGAAACCACAGTGGAGACATTCTTACTCTTGGCAATGCTTCTTAAGTCTATCTCTGAGATATAATTCAAGAGCTTTACGGCAATCGGGATCGGTGTCTTGGGATTGGTTGCGAGTCCCAGCTTTGTCCGATAATTCTTAACTAGCTCCTTTTTAGCAGCGATCAATCGCAGTACTTCGTCGCTCACACTGCGCGATTGACAGATCTTGATGATCTCTTCTTCCATCATTTTTGGACTATTGATTACTGCGGAAAGAACAAGTTTGTTCGCATCTTTAAGGAGGAGATTTCTCGCCTCTCTGTTTCCGGTGACGGCAAGCTTTATCTTCTCTCCTATTGTCATCTTCATAACCTGTTGGTAGAGGCTTTGATAGATCTTTTTCCCTGGCGGCTCTTCTCTTTCTTCGATTAGTTCTTTGGGAAATTCAATTTCTTTTTCTTCTTGCTCATTCACCCTTTTCTACCTTCGCCTGAGAGACGATCTTTTCAGTTATGTGAGAGGGGACTTCCTCGTAGTAAGAGAATTCAACAGTAAAGAATCCTCTCCCGCTGGTCATGGAGGTAAGATCTGAGGCATAGGAAAGAATTTCAGCCATGGGAACTTGGGCCGTGATAATTTGATAATTATCCTTGGATTCTACTTTCATGACCCTGCCGCGACGGCTATTTAAATCGCCGATAACATCACCCATGTTTTCATCCGACACTGTTACTGTGATCTTCATGATAGGTTCCAGAATAATGGGTTGGGCCTGTTGAACAGCCTTTTTAAAGGCCATAGAAGCGGCGATCTTAAAGGCAATTTCTGATGAATCCACTTCATGGGATTTTCCATCAAAAAAGCGAATTTTAAAGTCAACCACTGGATAGCCGGCTAAGACGCCATGTTGCTTAGCCTCGGCCACCCCCTTTTCTACGGCTGGCACAAAATTTCTGGGCACATTCATTCCAACCAGGTCATTTTCAAATTCAAACCCTTTTCCCCGTTCTAAGGGAAAGATATCAAAATGGACCTCGGCAAATTGTCCACGGCCCCCACTTTGTTTTTTATGACGGTAGATAATTCCTTTAGCTGTCTGGCGTATGGTTTCCATGTAGGGGATTTTGGGGGCTTTGAGATTTACTTCAACTCCAAATTTTCTTTTAAGCTTCTCAATAGTGGTTTCTAAATGAACCTGACCCATACCGGAGAGGATCATCTCTTTGGTCTGGGCGTCCCGATCCAACTTTAAGGTTGGGTCTTCTTCAATGAGACGGGTTAGAGATGAAAATATTTTGTCTTCATCTCCTTTGCTTTTAGGGACGATGGCAAAAGAGAGTATTGGATGGGGATAGGAATGACCCTTGAATACTATGGGGTTTTTTTCATCACTTAAGCTATCACCTGTAGTGGTTTCCTTAAGCTTGGCTACAGAAACAATATCTCCGGCAATTGCTGGATTGATCGGCCTCAGCCCTTTCCCCTCTAATTTGAAAATTTGGCCGATCCTCTCTTTAACCCTTTTGGAGGCGTTGTAAAGGGTAGAGTCAGAATTTATTTGGCCTGAGTAAATCTTAAAGATAGTCAATTTCCCTGCATAAGGATCAGCAACGGTCTTAAAAACAAATGCTGCAAAAGGGCGGTTTTCATCAAATGTAACCTTTACCTCTTCCTTGGTTTTGAGATTTTGTCCGGAAAGTTCTCCCCTCTCAATCGGTGAAGGAAAACATTCCACCATGAAATCAAGTAAAGGTTGCATCCCGATATTTCGGAGAGCAGAGCCGAGTAAGATAGGAAAGAGTTTCCCAGAAATTACCCCTTGCTTCAAGGCGGCATACATTTGTTCATTAGTAAGCTTTGATCCTTCAAGGTATTTCTCCAAGAGCTCATCACTTGACTCTGCAATATCTTCCATGAGCTTTCCCCTGAATTGCTCAACTTTTTCATTCATCTCATCAGGGATTTCCTCTATCGTGAATGCGCCACTCAAGTCATTCTTGTAGGCTAAGTATTTCTTTTCTACCAGATTGATTACCCCTTTAAACTCCATCTCTGCACCCACGGGAAGCTGAAGGATGAGAGGTTTTATGTTGAGTGAACCTTTGAGATTTTCAACTATCCGGAAGAAGTCTGACCTTTCACGGTCAAGCTTGTTTATGAATATGAAACGAGGAAGTGAAAGTTCTTGACAGTACTCCCAGACCTTTTCTGTCTGGACTTGAACACCAGAGACGGCATCGATTACGAGGATAGCACTGTCAGCGACCTGAAGAGAATTTCGAGTATCAGCAATAAAATTGGCATCACCCGGGGTATCAATCAGATTAATCTGACATTTCTTCCAATCGAGATGGTGAAAAGAGGAACTGATAGTGATTTTCCTCTTAATCTCTTCCGGTTCATAGTCCATTATTGAAGTCCCATCATCCACTCTCCCCAGGCGAGTAGTCAATCGATTAATGAAAAGGAAGGCTTCAGCAATGGAGGTTTTGCCTGATCCTCCATGGGCAATCAGGGCAACATTTCTTAAATCCTTCGTCTCGTATTTATTGTCCATTTCTGCTCCTTTCTCTCTCTTCTAACCGGTCAGGCGTTTTTCAGGTTCTCCAGGTATCGCTGTGCAGCAAAGGTAGCATTGGCCCCATCTCCTACCGCAGTGGCTATCTGTCTTAAAAGTTTTGACCGGACATCTCCAGCAGCAAAAACACCTCGCTCTGATGTCTCCATATTTTCATCAGTAATAATACAACCCAGGTTATCCAGTTTTATCTTGTCTCTGACCAACTCGCTGTTGGGATGAATGCCGATAAAGATAAAGACACCCTGGACTGTCATAGCATGTTTTTTTTGAGTCCTTACATCTTTCACTATTAAAGATTTTACTGATTGGTTCCCTTCAATCTTTTCTACAACTGAGTTCCATACGATATGGATATTTTTCTCCGCAGATACCTTTTCCTGGAGGATTTTGGTTGCTCGAAATTTATCCCTTCGGTGAATGATGAATACGTCTTTTGCTGTCTTGCTTAAGAATAAGGCTTCTCCCAGAGCCCTATCGCCCCCACCGACTACCGCTACTTGCATGTTTCGAAAGAGAGGTCCGTCACAGGTAGCACAGTACGATACTCCTCTGCCGGTAAACTTCTCTTCGCCTTCAATCCCCAGGGTATTGGGAGTCGCCCCGGTCGCAATAATTAACCCAGTGCTCTTTATAACCTTGTCATCGAGTCGGACCAGTTTTTCCTGCTCTCTCAGGATGATCTCCTTTACCTCTGCTATCTCCACTGGCAATCCAAGTTCTTTGATATGATATGCAAGATTCTGGCACAGTTCCCAGCTGGAGATCCCACCTTTGAATCCGGGATAATTTTCAATTCGATTGGTATAGTTGATCTGTCCGCCCAAAAGGGATTTCTCAATCAGAAGGGTCTTGATCCTTGCCCGGGAGGAATAGATACCTGCAGTGATTCCAGCTGGTCCACCTCCAATAATTATCAATTCATATTCAGAACTCGGCATTAATTTAAACCTGTTATGAGTATATGAAAGATTCAAAATACTATTGAAAATTGGCTTAAAAGTCAATGGAAATTCAGGTGAAGGAAGAGATATCCATTGACATTATTCATCAACTCTTTAGAATACACATACGTAAAAAATTTTCCCTTTGAGGTTTGAAAGAGTGACTAAAACAAGGATGGTTTTTAATTGTCAGAAATGCGGATACCAATCTCCTAAGTGGCTGGGCAGGTGCCCAGATTGTGGAGAGTGGGGAAGCCTGGTTGAAGAACAAGAAGTATTACCGAGAAGGGAAGGGGAGAGAGACTGGGTTTTTGAAGAAACAACTCCCAAAACAGTAGATCAGATTGAACCGGATAAAGAGGAGAGGATCAAGACAAGGATAAGCGAATTTGACCGAGTTCTGGGAGGAGGTGTTGTCCGAGGTTCGGTGATCTTGGTTGGTGGTGATCCTGGTATTGGAAAGTCTACACTCCTCCTTCAGGTTCTGAATCAACTGGGCAGCGATAAGTTCAAGGTCCTTTATATCTCGGGAGAAGAATCAGTAAGCCAGACCAAAGTGAGGGCAGAGAGGATCAATGTATCCTCTCCTCATCTGTATATCCTTACGGAGAATAACTTAGAGCGAATAATCAAGATCATTAGGGAGTTAAAGCCAAAGGTTGTAGTTATTGATTCAATCCAGACCATCTACAGCCTCGATCTTCAGTCAGCTCCTGGAAGCATCAGTCAGGTAAGAGATGCGTCAGGAAAGATTATCTTCCTTTCCAAAGCCACGGGTTTCTCTACCTTTCTCATTGGACATGTTACGAAAGAGGGTGCAATTGCTGGCCCTCGGGTACTGGAACACATGGTTGATACCGTCCTCTATTTCGAAGGAGATCGCGGTCATCCTTACCGAATCCTCCGAGCAGTTAAAAACCGCTTTGGGTCAACCAATGAGATCGGTGTTTTTGAAATGAAGGATGATGGTTTAGATGAGGTTTTGAGCCCATCTGAACTTTTTCTCGCAGAGCGACCTTTAGATGAACCAGGTTCGGTGGTGGTACCTTCTTTGGAAGGTTCACGTCCAATACTGATAGAAGTCCAGGCACTGGTGAGCCCCACGAGCTTTGGCATGCCGAGGAGGATGGCAATGGGGGTAGATTCAAACCGTCTCACATTACTTGTTGCTGTCCTGGAAAGGAAACAGGGCATAAAACTGTACAACCAAGATATTTATTTGAACGTAGCGGGTGGGCTTAAGATCTCGGAACCGGCAGTGGACTTAGGAATCATTGGTGCAGTTGCTTCCAGTTTACTTTATAAACCAGTAGTAGCTGAAACTGTGATGTTTGGGGAGGTTGGGCTGGCTGGAGAAATACGAGGTATCAGCCAAAGTGAAACAAGGGTAAAGGAATCAGAGAAATTGGGATTTAAGCGGTGCATCCTCCCGAGGAATAATGAGAAAAGGTTTCAGGGTGATACAAAACTAAAATTACTCGGTGTATCCACAATTGAAGAGGTACTCAAACTGCTTTTTTAAAGAAAGAGAAAAATGTTAAAAGACACACCCGGCCTTCTTGAAGGAATACCTTTTATTCTGACCTCTTTCTCTTTATCCCTTATCAATATCCTTCTCTTTGTGGTTCTCCATCGACAGATTTTTCTCTTCCTTTTTCTCATTTTCCTTATCCTTTCAGTCTTCACCCTTTATTTCTTCCGGGACCCGGATCGAGAACGTGAGTTGAGTAAAACAGATGAATTTTCAAGACAGGTCCTTTCACCGGCTGATGGGAGGATTTTAGATGTAAAGGATATCTTTGAACCTAAATATCTTAATTGCCCTACGAAACGGATAAGTATCTTTATGTCCATTTTTGATGTGCATGTGAACCGCTCACCCCTGGAAGGTCGGATCGAATACCTTCACTATATTCCAGGACGATTCTTATCCGCCTTTAAGGAAAAGGCCTCCCTCGACAATGAGCAGGTTTCAGTAGGGATTGTTAAAAGGACTGAGGGAGACATTAATAAGAAATTGATGTTTACTTTGATTGCTGGTTTAATTGCGAGGAGGATTGTTCTCTGGAAGAGACAATCTGACATGGTGAGAAAGGGGGAGAGGATAGGGATGATCCGTTTTGGTTCCCGGGTTGATCTTTTCTTGCCTCAAGAAGTGGAGATAGTGGTTGCAAAGGGAGAAAAGGTGTTTGCGGGGAAAACGGTTATTGGTTATTGGTAGAGTTCATCAGAGATTACCTCAATCCCTTCACGAGTGAAAAGTGCAGCGGTTACCCCCGATCCAGGTATCACCTGTTGATTCGAAGTGGTAAGATTAACGCCACAGGAAGGGCTTTTCTCTTTTAAGATTGCCTTTTTGATTCCAAATAGCTTTGCAATGTTTAAGGATTCAATGGCCCCCCGTAATAACTGATTTGTCAGATCGTTACTTTCGAGATCCACTACCCGGCATTTTCCATCCAGAACCTCATAACCACTCCCTCCACAGATAAAAACAGATTTTCGAGGTGTGGGAAGACCTCCCAATTGTTCAGGGCATATAGGTATGCACCCTTCTTTCTGGGCTTTTTTACGTAAGGGAATGTTGAGACGATGGGAGCCATCAAAACGACAGTTTATTCCTAAAAGGCAGGCACTAACAATCAGCACGGTAATTAAAGGAAGACGATACCCTCGCCATCTTTGTCCTTCAGATTTATCTCGCCGATAATAAAGGCATCTTCTTGAAGCCCCTTTAACCTCGATACGATATCATCAGCCTCATTAGACGGGGCAATCACCATCATCCCGATACCCTGATTGAAGGTTCTGAACATTTCCCGTTCACTGACATTCCCGTTCTCCTGCAGAAACTTGAAGATGGGAGGAATTTCCCAACTTCCCTTATAGATAGTGGCGCGGCAACTCTGGGGAAGGACTCGAGGCAGGTTATCAATAAACCCTCCACCCGTGATATGAACTATACCGTTGAGGTGAAAATCTCGCAGGAGATTCTGAATCTTCTTTACATAGATCTTGGTTGGCTCAAGCAATATCTCCCCGATCGATTTTTCACCGCTGAGCGGTTTGTCTGTCACGTTGAGTCTTAATTGATCAAACAGGATTTTTCTTGCCAGGGAATAACCATTGCTGTGAAGTCCACTGGAGGCAATACCAATGATCTTATTGTCCACGGTTATGGATGAACCATCAATTACCTTTTCTCGATCCACACCTCCGACCACGAAACCAGCCAAATCATATTCCCCATCGTGATAGAAGGAGGGCATCTCAGCAGTTTCTCCCCCGATCAGAGCACACCCCGCCTCAGAGCATCCCTGAACAATTCCCCGTAAGATGTCTTCTACTCTGATTGATGCAAGATGAGAAGTTGCAATGTAATCGAGGAAAAAAAGAGGTTCAGCACCGGATACGATAATATCATTAACACACATTGCTACCAGATCAATACCTACCGTATCATGTTTGTCCAAGAGAAAAGCGATCTTCAATTTGGTACCAACCCCATCAGTAGAAGAGACCAGAACTGGATTGTGGTACTTTTGTAAGTTTAAAGAAAAGAGGCTGTTAAAACCCCCGATTTCAGAAATAACCTCCGGCCGATAGGTGGATTTGACCAGTTCTCGAATGTGCGAAACCAAACGGTTTCCCAGATCAATGTCTACGCCAGCATCTTTATACGTCTGGGTCTTTTCCAATTTTTTCACCTTTTGAATCCTCAGGGTAATCTTATATAGCTAAAACAGAGAGCTATGTCAAACCTTTTACTTGCCCACCTGGTAAATATTTGCTACGTTAGGACTGGGGTGGGATTAGGAACGGGGGACTCGAAAATCGGGCTTTGAGAATCCCTAAATTTGAGATCTGAAATGGATGTGATAGAAGGAGAGAAATGAATATCAAATTTTTAGGGGCAACCCGAACAGTTACCGGTTCAGCCTATTATTTAGATACTCCACGTTTAAAGCTCTTGGTTGACTGCGGAATGTTTCAGGGCAATCGTAAATTGCAGGAGAGAAATACACTTGCGCATTTTCCTTCTCCCAAGGATATTCCATACCTCTTACTCACCCATGCCCATATAGATCATTGCGGGCTCATTCCCCTCCTGGTTAAAAAAGGTTTTTGCGGTAAGATTCTGGCAACCGAGGCTACCTGTGATCTGTGTGAGATTATGCTCAAAGATAGTGCCCATGTTCAACAGATGGATGCGGAGTGGCAAAATCGAAAAAATCTGAGAGCGGGAAAAGGACAGCTTGAACCACTCTACAACTTAAAAGATGTGGATTGCGCTCTGAAATTCTTTTCCCCAATACGGTATGACCAGATGATTGATTTGACCCCTGAAGCCCAGGTAATGTTTAGAGACGCTGGTCATATCCTCGGTTCAGCTATCATCGAGTTCTGGTGGAAGGACAAGGATGACAAACTTAAGGTGGTATTTTCCGGAGACATTGGGAACTGGAAACAGCCAATCATCAGAGACCCTTCCTCCATTGAAGAGGCTGATTTTCTTTTAATCGAATCCACCTATGGGAATCGACTTCACAAATCCTTTGAAGATACTGAAAAGGAGCTCATGGAAATTGTAAACCAGGCTATCCGGGATCAGGAAAAAGTAATTATTCCCGCCTTTGCAATTGAACGGACCCAGGATATGATCTATACCTTGGGTAATCTGTCCCGTCAGGGCCAACTTCCTTTAATCCCCATTTATATTGATAGTCCCTTAGCCACAGCCGCTACTGAAGTGTTTAAACGCTACCCCGGCTATTTCGATGATGAAAGTAGAATAATCCTACAAAATGGTAAGAGTCCTCTGGATATCCCTGGTCTGAGATTCACCAGGACAAGCGAAGAGTCTAAAAAGATCAATGAAAAGAAAGAAGCAGCGATAGTCATTTCAGCCAGCGGTATGTGTGAAGCAGGGAGAATCAAACATCACCTCAAACACAACCTCTGGAGACCCAATGCCCACATTGTCTTTACCGGTTATCAAGCAGTTGGTACCTTGGGCAGGGAGATCATCGAGGGGAAAAAGGTGGTGGTGATCTTTGGTGAAGAGGTTCTGGTTAAAGCAAACATTCATACGCTCGGGGGATTCTCCGCCCATGCTGATCAAAAAGGACTTCTCAAGTGGCTCAGCAGTTTTAAGAATCCATTGGTGAAGGTCTTTGTGGTTCACGGAGATGAAAAGATTTCTCTTGAGTTCGCTGAAGTGATAAAAGAGAGGTTCAAATTCGATGTGCTCGTTCCCCAATGGAAAGAGGTTTTTGAACTTAAGAGATGGGAAAAGGTTCCTCTCCCCATGGAGTACGAGGGGATCTTTGATTCCCTCAACCTTTTAGAGAGAAATCTTCAAGAACTGAGAAAGAGGGTTATAGAAAAGGAATGGGGTGGAAGAGAAGAAAAGAGAGAAAGGATTCTTAAGAAGCTCAAAAAGCTTAACTCCGATCTGGAGAAGGTGCTTCGATCCTCCTGATCACCTCTTCAACCCTATCAAGGGGTATCTCTTCCTGATCTCCTCGTACCATATTTCGGAGCACAAGCTTTCCCCTTTTCAGCTCATCCGGTCCCAGGATGATCACCCACGGTATACCCTTGCTATTTGCATAGGCAAGCTGTTTTTTCAGTCTGTCATCCTGCAGGTAGACCTCAGTATTAATGCCTAAGGATCTGAGCCGGGTGGCAAGATGGAGAATCTTCTCTAAAAGACCATTTTTAAAGAGGACAAAAAGCACCTGGATGGAGGTTGATAGGGGAGGCAGCATAGATAGTTCTTCCATCACAAGAAATATCCGCTCCAGACCAAAAGATGCTCCAGTGGCGGGCAACTCCGATCCTGAAAAGAGCCCAATGAGTTTGTCATATCTCCCCCCTCCAGTAATACTCCCAATTTTGGGCTGCTCCACAACGGTTTCGTGGATGAGCCCCGTGTAATAATCAAGGCCACGGGCAAGAGAGAGGTCAAAAACAAAATTATCTAAGGGAATCTCGAAGCTGTTGAGACATTGAGAAAGTTCTTCCAGCTCACATATTCCTTCCATGGCTGAGGGGATTGAGGAGAGTATTTCCTTTAAATATATAAAGAAGGCCTTCTGTTCTTTACTTTTTTCCAGTAGCTGAAAGAATCGGGAAATAGAAGTTTCGTCGAATCCCTTATCCTTTAACTCTTGCTGAACTATCTGGGAGTCAGACTGGCTTAATTTATCTAAAGATCTCAGAAAACCTGCTGTCCTTTTTTCTTCAATTCCTGCCCAGAGAACTATACCGTTAAGAAGTTTGCGGTTATTAATCCTGATCGTGAACTTTTCAAAACCCAGTCTCTTAAGGACGGTAGAGATGATATTTACGATTTCTGCATCCGCAAGTACACTTCGTGTTCCTACGATATCCACATCACACTGCCAGAACTCCCTGAATCTTCCCTTCTGGGGTTTATCAGCCCGCCAAACCGGCGAGATCTGGTAACACTTGAAGGGCTTGACCAGTTCAGGATACATCCCCATAACCCGTGAAAGAGGGATGGTGAGATCGTATCTCAACGCAAGTTTTCTTCCTCCCTGGTCTTCAAACTTGTAAATCAGTTTTTCGCCTTCTTCACCATATTTCCCTTCCAAGGTTTTGGCAAACTCAAGGGTAGGTGTCTCAAGAGGCTCAAAACCGAAGGATTCAAAGCATCTTCGTATTGTCTCAATAATCCTCTGCCGATGGATCAACTTTTCCGGAAGAAAATCTCTGAACCCTTTGGGAATCTGAGGAATGATCTCTGGCATATCTCTTCCTTTCTTTTACGTGGTTATTAATACCATTATTTAAAAATAAGCGTCAATGAGAAAATGCTTGACAGAACAAGAAATAATGTGATAGGAGGCGAAACAGTATCCTCGGAATCGGCTCTGAGAGGTATTGTTTTCAAAGAATCTTTTTAAGGAGGAGGGAATGAAGTTGAAAGGTAAGGTTAAATGGTTTAATGACAGTAAGGGTTTTGGTTTTATTGAACAGGAAGGGGGAAAAGACGTATTTGTACACTATACCGCCATTCAAGGTGATGGCTACAAATCGCTCAATGAAGGACAAGAGGTGGAATTTGAGATTACCGAAAGCAAAAAAGGTCTTCAGGCTACTAATGTAACAAAAGCCTGACCTCAAACAATACCTGACTAAAAAAAGCCCCGCAGAGGAATTTGCGGGGCTTTTTTATTATATGATTACTCGTGAATTAGGAATAATGATCCTTGAGTTTCTTTCCATTTCCTTTTCTTTGCTATCAGAGAGAAGGCTTCTCCGAATCAGCTCCCTGGGAAAGAACTGAACCTCTAGGGGGATATTATCATCAATAAGACAGAAAGCGATTGCCATGGATATTTCTGCCTCTCTTTTCCGGTTGGTTTTCCAGAAGATGTAAGCAGTCTCTTCCAGTCGTCTTTTATATAATTGCCGTTGTTCAGGGTTGAAGAAATTTAGCGTTGCTTCATTGATAATTGATTCAATCCTTTCCTCTTTAGCTACTTTGCTTACAATCAAAGAGCTCAGGGATAAATTTTCTATTTTATAACGATACTCTGAGATAAAATGTTCATCCGCGTTCCAGCCTTTAATCTCAGGTGTCTCAAAGATATCAGAGGCATGGTCTAAGAGTGCCTGGTTTTGTTCAACGTCTTCTCGCTTGAGCACGTTAGCAATGAGAGGTTTTTTCTCATCTGAGACAGCATGAAAGAGTGTCTTATGGCGAGTGGTAAAATTTGCCGGGAGAGGAGTAGCTTTTTCAAGGTTCTTCTGATAGGCCAGATGTAAAAGATACTGGCAATAGGAGTAATCAACTTCCACCATGGTGATAGGATATTGTCTATCTTCCCCACTCAGATAGGAATTCAGCTCTTTCTTTTTGAGTAAAACTTCCTGCACATCTTTGATTCCTACTTGATCGTTTATGAGAAAAGAGTAGGTTATGAAGAGGGCTAAAGATTCAGGAATGGCTAAGACGACAAGCCTGTCTCCCAGGCCATCAATATGACTGATATAGGCTTCAGCTTTGGGCAGTGAGATCTTCCTGAAGACCGGCCTTTCCTCTTCCTTTAAATCAGGACATCTCACCCCCTTCAATCTAAGATGGTAGAAGGCTTTTTTAACCAGTTTCTCTATTCTTTTACCGCCGATCTCTTGAGCAAACCTGCTTAAGATGTGAGCAGCAGCTTCGTTTCCCTTCTGTGACAAAATATTTACAATCACCTCACTCAGTTTTTCATCCTGCCCTAAAAGATGTTTAGTTAGAGGAATGATCATCTCACCATTGTTCTTAATAATTTCTTTAAGGATTCTTTTCTGAAAAGTGGTTGGTTGCAGGCTAAATTCTTTTACGAGATCAATAGCCTGAGGAGAGTTGAAAGGTATCAAACCACTGAGAATCGCTTCAAACCCATGATAAAATTTCTCATACTCTTCAGTTGTTTTTTCCATATCCTTTTTCAACTTTGTTTTTACACCTCCAGCCACCAAACCTTTAAATTATAAGTAACCATCCAATCTATGTCAAAGTGTTTAGTTTCCCCCTTGATTCAAAGGGAGTTTTGTGAAAATATAAAAACATGAATAGCTTGAAAGATGAAACAGTGAGAACACGATTTGCACCGAGTCCCACCGGTTATCTCCACATTGGCGGTGCCAGGACTGCCCTTTTTAACTACCTCTTTGCTAAACACCATAAGGGTAAATTTATCTTAAGGATTGAAGATACTGACCAAGAACGCTCCTCTGAGGAATCCATAAGGGGTATTGTTGAAGGGTTGAAGTGGTTGGGTCTGGATTGGGATGAAGGCCCTTATTTTCAATCTGAGAGGAGAGCAATTTATCATCAATACCTTGAAAAGCTTAAGGAGAGAGATAAGGTATACGACTGTTACTGTACCCCTGAGGAACTTGAGGAGAGGAGAACAAAGGCCCTTGCTGAAGGGAAGAAGCCAAAGTATGATGGTCGTTGCCGGAAACTAAAATCCCCTTTAAATAAAGCGTCTGTCATTCGTTTAAAAACACCGGAGACTGGTTATACCAAGATAAATGATTTGATCAAGGGGGAGGTGGTATTTGACAATGTGGAATTAGATGACCTGATCCTGATAAGAAGCGATGGTTTCCCTACTTATAACTTTGCTGTGGTTGTGGATGATATAACCATGGGTATGACTCATATCATCAGAGGTGATGATCATTTGAACAATACACCGCGCCAGTTTCATCTTTACGAGGCACTGGGATGTAATCCTCCTCAATTTGCCCATGTCCCTCTCATCTTAGGACAGGATAAGAGCAGGCTTTCTAAGAGGCATGGAGCAACCTCAGTATTGGCCTATAAGGAGATGGGTTATCTGCCTCAGGCAATGGTAAACTTTCTAATAAGGCTTGGTTGGTCTTACGGAGATCAGGAGATCTTTTCCCCTGATGAATTGATAGAAAAGTTCAGTTTGAAAAATGTGGGTAAGGCTGCCGGCGTGTTCAATGCAGAGAAACTCCTCTGGCTGAATTCATACTACCTCAAACACGAAAACGATGAGGCCTTGTCCCATCTGCTTATTCCATTCCTTGAGAAAAGGGGTTTCGTGAGAAGAGAGAAGAAAGACCTGGTCAAGATTGTAGCCTGCCTGAAAGAGAGGTCTAAGACCCTGGAGGAGATGGCTGAGGCTGCTGAATTCTTCTTTAAACCCCCTGCTGACTATGCCCCAGATGCTGTCAGAAAATTTTTCACACCAGAGATGGGAAACATCATCCTTGATATGATTAAATATATAAAGGGCATGACCAGTTTTAATAAGGGTGATATCGAACTCCTCTTTCAGAAGATGCAGGAGAAGAACAATATCAAACTGGTTACATTGGCCCAGGGAGTAAGGGTGGCTTTAACCGGCAAGTCAGTAAGCCCAGGTATCTATGAGGTTATGGAAATCTTAGGGAAGGAGGAGGTGATTGAGAGACTTACCAGGGCAGGTGATTACATTATTCAGATGAAAAATATTGACAAATAAGCTATTATGTACTTGAGACATAAAAAATCCCTTTTCCAATATACGATTTTCAGCCATAGTTGGTATATCCAAAATACTTCGTCTATCCTGCCATTTTGGGAGTAAAAACGAACTTGTTCGGATATGAACGAGTTAGCTGCTCATCTGAACTGAAGGACTGAGATGGACGATAAAACTACAAACGAACTTATTATCAGAATCCGAGTGGAGGACGGTATTCGGCAGGAATTCAACCAGACCTTGTCTGACCGGGTTGACCGTTATCTGGAAGTCAAACCTCTCGAGATCGTTCCTTACACACATTTTTCGGCTGTGTCTGTGGAATGTGCTTTGCTTTTTAGAGACGGGCACTTTTACGGATGTATCGCTCTTACTCAGGCAGTGGCAGAAGCTTTGGTGGAATTCCTTTGCCGCAAGAACTCCGTGAAACACAGTAAAGATTTCAAAACCAACGTCACAAGGCTTGCTAAAGTGCAATTCATAACCCATGACTCAAAAGCCTCACTTCTAAAAATCTGGGAAGGGCGGAATGATTATCACCATCTGAATACTACCATCGCAACAGATCGCCAGACGTTGGAAAGGCTCGCGAGAGAAAAGTGTAAACTCCTATCCATGGTGGAGGCTGAGGTTTTTCGTTTTCAGATTATCGATGGGGTACGGGTACCTGAACATCCTGAGTACTGGGATATAAATGACGAGAAAACCCAAGTATTTCTGAGGATAGACCCGTGATCACTCAGACGGCGGCTAACAACAGGCCAAAAGCAAGAGACTATTCAATAAATGCTGTCGCACTTCTTTTGGCCTTGAATGTTAGGCAACAATACTCACGGGAGGATAAAGAATGTATATGACGAGACGGTCATTGATGCCCTGGATTGTCTTTCCTTTCTTTATTGCAGTTTTCTCCTCAGCCCTGGCGCAGGAAAATTTGCCAGGGATTGTCAAGAAGATTGAGCCATCGGCTGTTGTCATCTTAACCTATGACAAGGAGGGGAAAATCATTGCTCAGGGAAGCGGCTTTTTTATCAGTAAAAATGGTGATATCGTTACCAACAGGCATGTGCTGGCCGGGGCTCAACGTGCTGAAGTAAAAACAACCAACGGAAAAGTTTACCCTATCACGCTGATTGTGGCAGAGGATGAGGAAGCCGATATCATCAGGGCATCAGTAAATATCCCTGTGGAATCTGTTCGTCCTTTATCGGTGAGCAGTGCTATTCCTGAAGTTGGTGAGCGGGTCGCAGTAATCGGCAGCCCGTTAGGGCTTGAGCGGACCGTCTCGGATGGCATTGTCTCGGCTGTCCGGGAAATTCCCGCATTTGGAAAGATTATCCAGATTACAGCACCCATATCTCCTGGTTCAAGCGGTAGCCCTGTGGTAAATATGAAAGGAGAAGTTATCGGGGTTGCAACTTTACAAATGGTTGGAGGGCAAAACCTGAACTTCGCCGTCCCGGGTAATAGAATAGCCAAACTTAAAACGGGAAAAGGCAAGACGCTTAACAAATGGGAAAAGGGCGTGGCACAGGGATGGCTTGCTTCCGCAGAGGGACTTTACTCTACAGGGCTTATTTCCCTTTGGGCAGGTAATTATGAGAAGGCCGTTCCGTATTTTGAAAAGGCGGTCACGAAAAATCCCAACTACGCTGAAGCACATTTCCAGGTTGGTTATTGCAATGTCGAACTTGGGCGCTACACTGAAGCGGTTGAAGCCTATAAGCAGGCGATCCGCATCAAACCTGATCTTGCCGAGGCGCACAACAATCTGGGCGCGGCTTATGGCAAACTTGGGCGCTACACTGAAGCGGTTGAAGCCTATAAGCAGGCGATCCGCATTAAGCCTGATTATGCCGATGCGCACTGCAATCTGGGCGCGGCCTATGGCAATCTTGAGCGCTACACTGAAGCTGTTGAAGCCTATAAGCAGGCGATCCGCATCAAACCTGATTATGCCGGGGCGCACTACAATCTGGGCGTGACTTATGACAATCTTGGGCGCTACACTGAAGCGGTTGAAGCCTATAAGCAGGCAATCCGCATCAAGCCTGATCTTGCCGAGGCGCACAACAATCTGGGCGTTACTTATCTAATACTCGGAGATAGGGGTTCCGCCTTAAACGAATACAAGATTCTCAAAGACCTGGACAAGGATAGGGCCAATAAATTGTTCAATTTGATTTATAAATGAGGCTGAATGCAATAAGCAAGTATCGTCGCTTAACACAGGGTACGAAAAGGGGTCAGATTTATTTTTGGTGATTGTAAAAGATCTGACACCAAAATAGAATGGTGTCATGGATCTAAACAGCTGTGAAACCCTCATAAAATCGGAGAATAAGGCTCGGTTATA
>Ga0315289_10001472_pt1 | contig 36721 bp, 37 predicted proteins | sample YL17G11_40_MG_FD_203452 | JGI IMG/M metagenome (GOLD analysis project Ga0315289, IMG submission 203452) | Sediment microbial communities from Yellowstone Lake, YNP, Wyoming, USA - YL17G11_40 | ecosystem: Environmental > Aquatic > Freshwater > Lake > Sediment | place: USA: Wyoming | collected...
CGGGGTTCTTTTTATGCGGCATAATGCTTGAGCCAGTGCAAAAAGAAAAATCAATATCAATAAAATTAAACTCTTTTGTTGACCAAAGGATCAGATCTTCGGCAATGCGAGAAAAATGAATTGTCAAAATGGCTAAGTCTGCCAGGATCTCGATAATAAAATCCCTGTCGCTTACGCTATCAATACTGTTCTGCGTCAACTCCTCAAAATCCAGCTGTTCTTTTACATATTCTCGGTCAATGGGCAGACCCGTGCCGGAAAGCGCGCAACTTCCTAAAGGCATTTCATCAGCCCTTTCCCCGGCTTCAATGAGTCTTTCTTTATCTCTCTCTAGGCCCTCCAGATACGCCAGCATATGATGCGCAAAAAGCACGCACTGCGCAACCTGCAAATGGGTGTAACTGGGAATAATGATCTTGGAATTATCCTTGGCAAATTTTAATATCGATTTCTGCAGCCAAACAACTAATCCCACCAAGGATTTTACCTCATCCTTTATATACATCTTCATATCCAAGACTATCTGGTCGTTTCTGGAGCGGGCAGTATGTAATTTATGGGCAGCCTTACCAATCTTTTTAAAGAGGGCGTCCTGGATGTTAGAATGAATATCCTCAGCTTGCGGGTCAAATTTAAATCTGCCGCTCTTAACCTCTTTTAAAATAGAATCCAGGCCTTTTACAATGGACTGAGAATCTTTAAAAGGAATTATTCTATTCTTACCCAACATCCTGGCATGGGCAATACTACCCAAGACATCATACTTAGCCAGTCTCTTATCAAAGGAAATGCTCGAGGTAAATTTATCTACCAATGCATTTGTCTTTTTTGGGAATCTCGTCCCCCACATCTTCTTTGCCATGCTCGAAGCTCCTCTTTTATTGTTAAATTGCTATATTGCTAAATTGTTATAAAGCAGTTTAACAATTTTCCCGCCCATCGATTTAATTACGTGGCGGAATCCCGCCTCTTTTTATAAAACTGTTGAGGCGGGAGACAATTTAACCATTTAACAATTTATTTACGGTAAGGCAGTCCCCAAATCTCAATAAAGCCCTTGGCTAATTTCTGGTCGAATTTATCTTCTTTGCCGTAGGTACTTAACTCTTTTTTATAGAGTGAATTCGGGGACTTTCTGCTTACCGCAGTACAGCTTCCTTTAAATAATTTTAACTTCACCGAGCCGGTTACATACTTTTGAGTAGAGTCCACAAAACTATCCAAGGCTGCTTTTAAAGGTGAAAACCAGAGGCCGTAATAAACCAGCTCTGAATATTTTAGGCAAACTAATTCCTTAAAATGCATCAGTTCTCTATCCAGAACTAGGCTCTCTAATTCTTTATGCGCAGTATAAAGTATTGTAGCAGCAGGCGCTTCATAGATTTCTCTGGACTTAATGCCGACGAGTCGATTCTCTACTAAATCTGCTCTGCCTACTCCATAGATACCGCCGATTTCGTTTAAATGTTCAATAAGGTGCTTAATATTGTAGGTTCTGCCATCTATCTTTTTGGGCACTCCCTTTTGAAAATAAATCTCAATATATTTAGGAAAACTGGTCATATGCGATGGACTCTTAGTAATTAAATAGGCATCTTCAGGCGGCTCCTGTTCTAAATCTTCTAATACGCCTGCCTCAATGCTCACACCCCAGATATTTCTATCAATACTATAAGGCTTCTTTTTGGTCACATCAATGGGGATATAATACATCTTGGCATATTCTATCTCCTCATCCCGGGATTTAAATTCCCAATCTCGTACCGGTGCAATAATCTCTAATTTTGGGTCTAATATGCCGATACTGACCTCAAAACGCACCTGGTCGTTACCTTTACCAGTACAACCGTGTGCTACAAATTGCGCATGCTCCTTATGTGCAATTTCCACCAGATATTTGGCAATCAAGGGTCTGCCCAAAGCAGTAGCTAATAAGTATTTGCCTTCATATATCGCATTGGCCTTTAGCGCAGGAATAATAAAATCCTCAATAAATTCATCCTGAAGGTCTCTAACATATACCTTAGACGCACCTGCAGCCAGGGCTCGGGCCTCAGTCGTCTGAAAATCCTCGCCTTGGCCTAAGTCTGCGACAAAACAGACCACTTCATAGCCCTGGTCTTTTAACCATCTTACAGCGCAGGAGGTATCTAAACCACCAGAATATGCAAGAACTATCTTTTTCATTGTTATATTGTTAAATTGTTATATTGTTAAAACAGTTTAGCAGTTTAACCATTTAGCAATTTAATAAGTATCGCCTTTTGCACATGCAGTCGATTCTCTGCCTGGTCAAAAACAATGGAGTTTTTACTATCAATAACTTCGTCGGTAATCTCTTCGCCTCTATGCGCAGGCAGGCAATGCATAATCAGACAATTCTTTTTAGCCAAAGAAACCATTTCTTTATTTACCTGATAATCCTTAAAAATAATCTTGCGCTGGCCTGCCTCTTTTTCCTGACCCATACTCGCCCAGACATCGGTATAGATGACGTCTGCATCTTTCAAAGCCATCTTTGGCTCATTTAACACCGAAATTCTTGCCCCTGATTTTTTAGCCAGGTTAATTGCTTCTTTGACAATATTATCATTGGGCTCGTAATTTTTAGGTGTAGCCACAGCCAAATTCATACCCGTAATGCCAGCACTATGTAAAAGTGAATGACAGACATTATTACCGTCTCCGATATAGGCGAGATTAATATCCTTTAATTTACCCATCTTCTCTTTAATCGTATACAAATCTGCTATTGCCTGACAAGGATGTAAAAGATCAGTCAGTCCATTTATTACTGGGATATCAGCGTGTTTTGCCATCTCTAAGATATTATCATGCGAAAATGTTCTTAAGACTATGCCTTGCACATAACGCGAAAGGGTCTTAGCCACATCCTGAATAGTCTCTCTTACTCCTAAACTAATCTCATCCGGCCCAAGATATATGGAGTGGCCCCCAAGTTGGTCCATCCCTACTTCAAATGATACCCGTGTGCGATTAGAGGGTTTCTCAAAAATCAAGGCAATAGTCTTACCGCAAAGCATATCCTTAAATTTGCGCTTATTCCTTTTTAATTGGTCAGTAAGACTAAAGATGTCATTTAATTCTTTCTGATTTAATTGTGTTATAGAAATAAAGTCTTTGGTCATTTTTAATGAGCGCACAACTTATGGAGCGAATGTAATGAGCGAACATAAGTTGTCTCGTTCATAATTCTCTCTTTTGTTTGCGCGAATTAAATCCCCCACCACTTTTTGTTGAAGTACTGGATTTCTAAATATTAGGCTTGATTACGAAATTAATCCTTCATTTATATCAGATACGTTTTCAAAAAGTGGTGGGGGATCAAATTTAGACATACAACTTACGTCATTTCATTCCGTAAGTTGTGTCTTCATTTGATCTCCTAATGCCTGATCCAGTATCTTAATCGCCTTATCAATCTCTTTCTTGGTCACATTTAATGCCGGCATCAATCTTAATACCCGTTCATGTGTACAGTTAATTAAGAGTCCTTTGTTTAAGCAGTTTTCTACAATCGACTTGCCTTCGCCAGTTAACTCAATTCCTATCATCAGGCCCATAGACCGTATTTCTTTAATGAAGCTATATTTTTGTTTTAATTCTTCTAATGCCTCTAAGAGATATTCTCCCATCTTATTCGTATTGGTGAGCAATTTTTCTTTCTGTATTGCCCGAAATACGCCTAGGGCGCTCTTGCAAACTAAGGGTGAGCCGCCAAAGGTAGAGGCATGCATGCCAGGTTTTAAGGTATCGGCGATTTCTTTTTTTACTACCATTACGCCTATAGGCAGGCCTCCTGCCAAGGCCTTAGCCAGCGTCATAATATCAGGTGTAACGCCATAATTCTGATAGCAAAACATCTTTCCGGTTCTACCCATAGCCGTCTGGACCTCATCAAAAATTAAGAGAATATTCTTTAGGTTGCAAATATTTCTTAATCCTTGCACAAATTCTTTAGTAGCAATATTTATTCCACCCTCGCCCTGGACCAACTCCAGGATTATCGCAATAGTCTTCTCAGAGATACTTTCCTCTACTGTCTTAATATTGTTAAAGGCAACTATCTTAAAGCCCTCAGGCATCGGAGAAAAATCTTCTTTATATTTACTTTGCCCTGTGGCAGCTAAGGTAGCCAGGGTTCTGCCATGGAATGAATTATCAAAGGCGATAATCTCAAAACGATTTCCTTTACCAAAGGCCCGGGCAAACTTAAATGCCGCCTCATTTGCCTCTGCACCAGAATTACAGAAAAAGACTTTAGAGGGAAAACTCCAAAAATTTATCTCCTTAGCCAACTTTGCCTGTTGAGGGTGATAATAATTATTGGGTAAATGTATCAATTTCCCAATCTGGTCTCTTACCGCACTCATAACCTTGGGATGGCAATGTCCTAAATTACTCACACCCCATCCCGGGAAAAAATCTAAATAGACCTTGCCGTGTATATCTATAAGTTTAGAACCCTTCCCCTTTACAAAGATAACTGGCAGGCGAGTATAAGTCGACATGATATAATCTGCATAAGCCTGAAAAATCTGGTCTGCTTTCATATTAAATGAGCGCATAACTTACGAACACGTAAGTGTGAGTAAGTTATTTTGTGCGAATTTAATCCCCCACCACTTTTTGTGAGTGGCAGAGAATTAATACTAAGTTTTAAAAAGAAAAACAACTTTCCGAGTTAGCCTCACGCACTTTTTCAAAAAGTGGTGGGGGATAAGTTCGGACTCATAAGTTATGACGCCTCTCCTTTTAGAATAAGGCTCCATAACTTATGTCCTCACTTAATTATCTCCGTGCCAATTCCTCTATCAGTAAAAATCTCTAATAATAGGGCATGCGATAGCCGCGCATTAATAATATGCGCCTTTTTTACACCGCCTTCTAGGGCAGAAATTGCCGCCTGAATCTTGGGAATCATCCCTTCCTGAATTATGCGCTCACTTACTAAATCCTGCGCTTCTTTTATGGTTAATGTGTGAATAAATGAATTGTGGTCTTCGGGATTACGCATAATTCCCTTAACATTGGTTAAAAGCACTAATTTTTCCGCACCAATGGCCTGGGCAATAAAACAGGCGGCCTCATCCGCATTTACATTATAGACCTTTTTATCCGAAGTTCTTCCCATAGGAGAAATAACCGGAATCTTATCTTTCTTTATTGCATTCTTAAGAGCCTGTGTATCCACATCAGTAATCTCTCCTACAAAACCTAAATCTGTTTTTGATTTCAGTTTTTTCTTTTTTACCCTGATTATATCATGCGTCTCCACATTAAATCCTATGGCCTCGACACCTTGAGAATTGAGTTCTTTGACAATCTTGGCATTTAATTTATTCAGTTCAACACGTACTATCTTGAGGGTATGGCTGTCGGTAACGCGCATACCATCAATAAATTCTGCTTTTTTGCCTAACTGTCTTAGGCCTTCAGTAATACTAGGTCCTCCGCCGTGCACCAAGACAGGCTCCAGACCCATAAAATTTAAGAAGACAATATCCTCTAAGACAGATTGTCTGATTTTATCGTCACCCAGGATACTGCCGCCGTATTTGATCAAGATAACCTTCTTATGAAAGGCCCGGATATAGGGCAAGGCCTCAATTAATACTTCGGCTTTTTTAATTATTTCTTCCATCTTCCCTCGCTTCGCTCGGGAGTAACCAGATACCAGTTTATCCCGAATGTAGTAACTACTATGGTATCGCTTCGGGATCCCGAAGAATAACTAACCAAGTAGCTTCATTCGGGACAGTAACCAGATTTTTATTTCTTCTGGTTTCTGCCTCGCACCGAGTGCTTTGTCTGAATTAGTGCTCGGCACGAGGTGTGCTCTGGTTTCTGGTTTCTTTCTTAGCTGTATTTTGCATTAATCTTAACATATTCGGGAGATAAATCCGAGGTATATACGGTTGCTGTCTTGCTTCCCTGATGCAAATTTATCATGACTTTTATGTTCTTTTTCTGAAAAGAACTAAACTTAATATCTAATTTATTTTCATCGATATTAACCCCGCTTGCACCCAGTGCTGCTATAATCCTGCCCCAATTCGGGTCATTACCATAGCAGGCGGTTTTGAAAAGATTGGAATTGGCAATAGCAAAACCAGCGGTCTTGGCTTCGGAATAGCTGCGCCCACCAATAATCTCTATCTGGATAAACTTGGTTGCACCCTCGGCATCTTTTACAATTTTCTTTGCCAGGTCAAGACAAAGAAAATTTAAGGCACTTTGTAAGCGAGCAAAGCCATTAGTATTTATTTTGAGCATAGGGTTATTGGCTGAACCATTAGCCAAAATTAAGACCATGTCATTTGTGCTGGTGCAACCATCAACACTAATACAATTAAAAGACTGATTTACAGCCGTAACAAGAGCCGTTTTTAAAGCAGGCGGACTGATATTTACATCTGTTGTAATAAAACATAGCATAGTAGCATGTCGGCTGACTAGACGCGGATAAATCATACCAGCGCCTTTGGCTATTGCTCCAATGTTTACAGTCTTTGCGCCAATTTTAAAACTGGCGGCAATACCTTTGGTAATTTTATCTGTTGTCATCATGGCTAAATTAGCGTCTCTTGAGCCTGTTATGCTTAATTTTTTTACTAAAATAGGTACTGCTTTTTTAATCTTATCTACGGGTAGTCTCTTTCCTATAATTCCTGTTGAGGCGACAAGTACATCTTTAGAACTTATTTGAAGATTTTTTGCCACCATCTTAGTAATTAAAACTGCGTCTTTAAAACCCTGCTTTCTAGTAAAACAATTGGCATTACCGCTATTAATAATTATGGCCTGCGCCTTATGGTCCTTTAGATGTGTCTGCGTTACTTTGAGGGGCGCAGCCACAATCTTATTATTCGTAAATACACCAAAGGCCGAAGCTAATTTAGTGGAATAAATTAAAGCCAAATCTTTTTTCCCAGAGCGTTTTATACCACTTGAAATGCCGCTAGCAAAAAATCCTTTTGGTTTAGTCACCCCGTTATTGGATATCTTCATCACAAAGCCATGGTTTCCTTAAACCCAAACATAATATTCATATTCTGTACAGCCTGGCCTGCTGCACCTTTTGCCAGATTATCGATACAAGAAACAATAATCAGGAGTTTATTCTGCTTTACAAATTCTATCCCGATATCGCAAAAATTAGTCTCTAGAACATCTTTTACAGAAGGAAATGCGCCTTCATCCTTAATCCTGACAAAAGGCTCATTCTTATAAAATTTTCTATAGAGATTTATTATAGAAGCAGCCGACACGCTATTATTCAATTTTACATAAATTGTCTCTAATATCCCTCGGTTAATGGGTATAATCTGAGGAACAAACACTACTTTTAATTTAGTCTTAGAAAATTTAGACAATTCCTGCTCAATCTCGGGCATATGTTGATGAGAATTTATTTTATAGGCCCGGATATTCTCATTAACCTCGGAAAAGAAAAAATCTAAACTCGCCTTTCTTCCTGCGCCAGTCAGACCTGATTTAGCATCGATAATGATAGAATCCGTGCATGCTAGTTCGGAAACTAAAATCGGTGAAAGTGCTAGTATCGCAGCTGTCGGATAACAACCCGGATTAGCCACCAGATTTGCCTTCTTTATCTTTTCTCGATAAAATTCTGGCAGGCCATAGACAGCCTTAACTAAATTATTTTTATCTTTATGAACTTTGTTATACCACTTCTTATAAATCGAAACGTCTTTCAGTCGATAATCCGCGCTTAAATCTATTACCCTTTTTGATGCCTTTAAAAAATTCGGGACTACTTGCATCGATACAGTATGCGGTAAGGCTAAAAATAATAAATCAGCTGATGCTATGGCCTTATCGATATTAAGATTATCACAGCCCAAACTAATCTTACCTGCCAGATAAGGAAAGATCTTGGCAATATCCTTAGGCTTATCTATCTTTGCAGATAGATACGTAATCTTAACCTGCGGGTGCTTAAGCAAAATCTTAATCAATTCTTCGCCGGTATAACCTGTGGCACCAATAACTCCTACTCTTAACATAATGAGCTCCTTAAATGAGCACACAACTTACGGAGGCAAAGCCGACGTAAGTTGTAAGTGCGAATTTAATCCCCCACCACTTTTTGAAAATGCCCCAAGATAAAATCAAATACATCTCTCGCTATCCACCACATATCTATAAATCCAGTACTTCTACAAAAAGTGGTGGGGGATAAGTTCGGACAAATAAGTTATGTCGACTCTCCCTTTATAAAAAGCTCCATAACTTATGTCCTCATTTATACTAAAATAATATCACAATTTCTAACGGGGTCAATAGTATTTTAATAATTCCCGACTATAACAAAAAAGTCATGAAATTTATCTCAGATAATAATCAAAAACAAAAAAGGCACAAGATTTTTTGTGCCTTTAAGGATCAAGAAAACTGTATTTATTATTTTATAGGCTATCTCTTAGTCCATTGGAAACGTTTCCTTGCGCCTTTCTGGCCATATTTCTTACGTTCCTTCATGCGGGCATCCCGGGTAAGTAGGCCTGTTCGCCTCAGAAGCTGCCTCAGATTCGTATCTGAAGAAACCAATGCCCGGGCAATTCCCAAACGCAGTGCCCCTGCCTGGCCAGAAGTTCCGCCTCCGTCTACATTAGCAACTATATCAAATTTACCGGTTGTATTGGTAATGACTAACGGTTGTTTAATACAAATCACGTCGGTCTCCCTCTTAAAGTATTTGTCAACTGGCAGACGATTTACAGTAATCGAGCCTTGACCAAGAATAAGTTCTACCCTAGCGGTTGCCTCTTTTCTCCTGCCTATAGCTAATATTCTATCTGCCATAATTAATCCTTCTTAACAATTATCTTTTGCGCTTGATGCGGATGGGTATCTGCGGCATAAACCCTTAACCTCTTAAACATCTGCGTAGCTAATTTATTCTTCGGTAACATCCGCCTTACCGCAAGTTTAAGCACCTCTTCTGGACTCTTCTCAAGTAGCGAGCCTAAATTTATCTCCTTTTTTCCACTGGGATAACCCGAATATTTTTGATAAATCTTATTTTCTAATTTTTTGCCAGTAACCTTAATATCCTTAGCATTAATCACTACTACGTGGTCGCCGCCATCGACATTAGGGGTATAGGTCGGTTTATATTTACCGGTAAGTAGCCTTGCCACGCCAACGGCAAATCTGCCTAAAATCTTATCCCTGGCATCGACAAGATACCAGGACCTCTCTACATCTTTAGCCTGTTGCATATAAGTCCCCATAGGAAAATAAAGTATAACATTTACTCTGGCAAAAGTCAATACCTAACTTCTAAAAGATAAAGCCCCTGGGCTGGTGCGGTCGGACCAGCAAACCGCCTATCTTTCGATTTAAGAATGCGTTTTAAGCCTCCTTTAGCAAGCTTTTTTCTACCTATCTCAATCAGCGTGCCAATGATGTTTCTTACCATATTGTAGAGAAAGCCATTCGCCTCGATATCAATTACAATTAAAGGTAATTTTTTAGGGTTATCTTTGACGCCCCATGGCAGATACGGTAATTTCTTGATGGCTATCTTCTTGATTCTCCGGATTGTATCCTTAGTATTGCTTCCACTGGCACAAAAAGCCTTAAAATCATGTCTTCCTAAGAGAACCTTGGCCTCATCCTGTATAAGTCCCACATCCAAAGGATAAGGATAAAAATAAACTCTGTTTCTTAAGAAAGATGAGCGATGTGGTCTATTTAGTATAAGGTATCTATAGACTTTAGATTGAACGTCAAAGCGGCTGTGAAAATCCAGGTCTAGCTCTTCAGTCTTAATAATCGTAATTTCAGCTGGTAAGAGCGCGTTGAGTGCCTTTTGTAATTGCTCCAGGGCTATCTGAGAATGAGTTTTAAAATTGGCTACCTGGGCCAGGGCATGGACTCCGCTGTCAGTTCTTCCGGAAGCAATGAGTTTAACCTTCTCCTGCAGGATCTTTTGGAGGGCCTTTTCTATTGTATCCTGGATGGTCTTTTGTTGATGTCTACTTTGAATCTGCCAGCCGAAAAAATCAGTACCGTCATACTCGATTGTCAGTCTGATATTTCTCATTACCAGCAATATGCATTTTAAGTAGCGAGTAGAGGGTAGCGAGTAGCGAGAAATATCTAAAATCACAAATTACAAATCACAAACAAATTACAATTCCGAAATCACAATGACCGAAACATTTCTTGGAATTTTGGTATTGGGACTTTGGTATTGTTTGTAATTTGTGGTTTGTATTTTGTATATTGTAATTTAACAATTCTCTCTACTCTCTACTTGTCCCTCGATTTCACTCGGGATCCTTCGTCGAGGGATCCTGAGCGAAGCCGAAGGGCTACTCGCTACTTCTTTATTAAAAGTTCTGCAATTTGCACTGCATTTGTTGCCGCACCTTTACGCAGATTATCCGCCACTACCCATAGCCAAAGACCATTTTTTACAAACGGGTCTTTGCGGATACGGCCGATGAAGACTTCGTCTTTGCCTTCCGCATCCAAAGGCTGCGGATAGAGATTTTTATCCCGTTCATCTATAACAATTATGCCAGGTGCCTTTCTAAGAATATCCCTGACCTGATTAGGCTCAAAGGGTTTCTTGGTTTCAATATATATCGATTCTGAATGTCCGGTTCTTACCGGAACCCTGACAGTGGTTGCAGAAATCTTAATTTTATCATCGTGCATAATCTTATGGGTCTCGCGCACCATCTTCCATTCCTCAGAAGTATAATCACATTCACCAAAAGCGCCGATATGCGGAAAGACATTATAGGCCAGCTGCTGTGGCAGGGCTCTTTCCTGATACCCTGATACCCTGATACCCTGATACCCTGACTTACCTAATTCCAGTAATTCTTTTCTTAGTTGTTCTACTGCTCCCCTACCTGCTCCAGAAGAGGCCTGAAAAGTAGTAACAATGACTCTTTTAATCCCCACCTTTTTGTATATCGGCCATAAAGCTACGACCATCTGAATAGTCGAACAATTAGGATTGGCAATTATGCCTTTGTGTTTTTTTACCCCGTTAGAAATATCTGATGAACTACTGAGAAACCAATTTCTAACGGGGTTTACATCCTGGGCATTTACCTCCGGAACCACCAAAGGCACTTTTGGGTCCATCCTAAAATCTGCGCCATTATCAATTACTACTACACCTCTTTTTATGGCCTCGGAGGCATAAGTAACAGCAGCACCTTTTTCGCCTTCGGTTCCGGCAAAAAGAGCAATATCAATTCCGGAAAAACCTTCAGGTGATACTGCCTGCACTTGATATTTTTGGCCATCTACTTCGATATCCCGGCTGGAACGCGCAAAGACACGTAATTCTCCTATGGGAAAATTGCGCTGCCTTAAAACGCGTAGCATCTCTATTCCAACTGCACCAACGCCTATTACTACAACATTATATTTTTTCATAGGTTCTGCACCACTAAATCTCCGACTTCGCTTGTAGTATAGCCCATTTTTCCTGCTGCCAGAGATTTTAATTTTTTATTTACAACTTTTATTACTGCATTCTCAACTGCTCTACCAGCTTTTTCTTCTCCTATATTTTCAAGTAGCATGCCTAACGCACAGATTGCTGCCAAAGGATTAATCACATTTTTTCCAGTATATTTTGGAGCGCTCCCACCAATCGGCTCAAACATAGATACGCCTTCTGGATTAATATTACCGCCGGCAGCAATACCCATTCCACCCTGGATCATTGCTCCTAAATCCGTAATAATATCGCCAAACATATTATCCGTAACAATTACATCAAACCATTCTGGGTTTTTCAAAAACCACATGGTTGTGGCATCTACATGGGCATAATCTGTTTTTATATCTGGATATTCCTTAGCTACTTCATCAAATGTCCTCTGCCAGAGGTCCCAGGCATAAGTTAGGACATTGGTCTTTCCGCAAAGCGTAACTTTTTTCCCTTTATTACGTTTTCGGCAGTAAAGAAAGGCATAACGAATACAGCGCTCCACACCCTTACGCGTGTTATAAGAAATCTGAATCGCTACTTCTTCAGCAGTTCCTTTATTTTTAAATTCACCCATGCCCTTATATAGGCCTTCGGAATTCTCACGCACCACTACAAAATCAATGTCTTCTGACTTCTTGTCTTTTAAAGGGCAAAATTTAGGATTATAGAGTCTAACCGGCCGAAGATTTATATACTGGTCCAGAGAAAATCTTAAATTTAGCAGTATGCCCGTCTCCAAAATACCAGGTTTTACCTCGGGATGGCCAATCGCACCCAGATAAATCGCAGAAAATTTTTTTAATTCTTCGATGTCTTTGTCTTCGAGAGTCTTTCCGGTTTTAAGATATCGCTCTCCCCCAAAGTCAAAGATATTGGTTTCGTATTTAAATTTATATTTCTGGCTGGCTGCTTCTAAAACCTTCAAGCCCTCTCGGACAACCTCTGGCCCGGTGCCATCACCAGGAATAACTGCAATCTTATACATATTTAAGCACTTGCTCCTTTAATATCCTTTTTGGGTAAAATAACTATGACAAAGTTAGTATTCAGATTCATAAAACCTGTCTCATAAAGCAATTTGTTATCTGCCGCTGCATAAACCTTGGCATCGGTAACGGGGATGAAATTCTCAATAGTACGTGCAGTAATAAAATCAGTTAATCGGCCGCCAGGGAGAATATGAACAATGCCTTCTATTTTATAAAACTGGGTTAAAACTATTACTTCTATGGCTTCTTTTTCTACCTTCATCATCTCACCTCATTCTTTATTACTTATTTTATTCTTGGCCACCCAGTTCATCAATCCGCCACAATCTATAATCTCTTGCATAAACAAAGGAAATTTCTCGGTGCTATAATTATTACCACTGGTTGAATCTTTGATAACGTCGTTCTCTAAATCTATACTAATGACATCTTTAGCCTGAATCGAAGAAGTATCTTTTACCACTATAATCGGCAGTCCGATATTTAAGGCGTTTCTATAAAATATCCGGGCAAAGCTTTCGGCGATCACGCAAGCAATACCTGTACCTTTAATTGCTAAAGGAGCATGTTCTCTGCTTGAACCGCAACCGAAATTTTTTCCTGCCACTATTATATCATTTTTAGAGACTTTTTTAGAGAAATCTTTATCCAGGGTCTCCATACAGTGCTTGCCTAATTCTTGGGGGTCAGTAATATTGAGGTATTTGGCAGAGATTATCTCGTCGGTATTCACATTATCATCAAATTTATGGACCTTACCTTCAATAATCATTTTAAATTCCTTGCATCAAAGGACCTCATCCGGATGACAGATGTGTCCCTTGATGGCTGAAGCAGCTGCCACTGCCGGATTAGATAAATATACAAAGCTCATCGGGCTGCCCATACGGCCTAAGAAATTCCTGTTTGTAGTAGCTAAGGCGATTTCACCATCATCTAAGATTCCCAGATGGCCCCCTAAACAAGGCCCACAGGTAGGTGTGGAATAAACAGCGCCCGCCTTCACAAAGATCTCGGCCAGTCTTTCTTTGACTGCCTGTAAATATATCTTCTGCGTGGCCGGAATAACAATGAGCCGCAGCCCCGCCTTAATCTTTTTACCCTTTAAGATCTTGGCTGCCATCCTTAAATCAGAGATTCTTCCGTTTGTACAGGAACCAATAACTACCTGATTTAATTTTACATTCTTAACCTTGCTTACCGGTCTGACATTACCCGGTAAATGCGGACAAGCCACTGCCGGCTCCCACTTATTGACATCATATTCTTTTATAGCGGCATATTGAGCATCTTTATCAGACTTTAATTCAGACCATCTTATTTTTTTTCTGGTTACTGGTTTCCCCGGCCCGCTTCGCTTTGCCGGGGCGGGCTGGTTACTGGTTACTTGCCTTATGTATTCTTCTGTAATCCTATCCGGCGCAATTATCCCTGACTTTGCCCCTGCCTCAATTGCCATATTGCAGATAGTAAACCTATCATCCATGCCTAAACCTTCAATTACCGGTCCGCTAAACTCCATTGCCCGATAAGTAGCACCGTCAACGCCTATATCTGCAATGGTATAAAGGATGATATCTTTACCGCTTAGCCATTTGCCTAATTTACCTTTATAAATAAATTTCAATGTCTCGGGAATCCTAAACCAGGCACGACCTGTAGCAAAACATGCTGCTAAATCTGTAGAACCTACCCCGGTTGAAAATACACCCAAGGCTCCATAGGTACAAGTATGCGAATCTGCGCCGATAATTAGATCACCGGGACTAATTAAACCCAATTCAGGTAGAAGTGCATGTTCAATGCCCATGCAACCCACTTCGTAGTAATGTTTAATCTGAAATTTTTTTGCAAAATCCTTCAATTCCCTGGCCCTGGCTGCTGCCTGCATATCCCTGGCCGGAATGAAATGATCTGGGATAAGAGCAATCTTTGCGGGGTCAAATACCTCAGACCTTGCCAGTTTCAAAAATTCCTGTATGGCTAAAGGCGAGGTAATATCATTACCAAGGCAAAAATCAACCTTCGCCCAGACGAAATCACCTGGCTTTATGTTTTTTTGATTTGAATGTGCCAACAAAATCTTTTCGGTAATCGAATAACCCATAATTTTTATCGGATGATTATTTGAATTTTTTTACAACGAGGGTGGCATTATGTCCGCCAAAACCCAGGGAATTAGACATGACTACATTTACCTTTGTGCGCCTGGCTGTATTAGGGACATAATCTAAATCGCACTCTGGATCAGGATTATCATAGTTAATGGTTGGGGGGATAATGTCGTGTTTGACCGCCAGACACGACGCCACAAATTCAACTCCACCTGCGCCTCCCAGGAGATGTCCGGTCATTGATTTCGTAGAACTAACAGCAACTTTTTTCGCATAATCACCAAACACGGTTTTAATAGCCAAGGTCTCTATTTTATCGTTTAAAAGAGTAGAGGTTCCGTGCGCATTGATATAAGAAACCTCCTTGAGGTTTATGCCATCATCATCTAAGGCTGCCTTCATTGCCCGGGCTGCTCCATCACCTTTGGGGTCAGGTGCAGTAAGATGATATGCATCTGCGCTCATTCCGTATCCAACCATCTCGCAATATATAGGTGCGTTTCTTTTCAAAGCATGATTGAGTTCTTCCAAGACAGCAATACCTGCTCCTTCTGCCATTATAAAACCATCTCTATCTCTCTCAAATGGACGACTTGCCCGCTGGGGCTCATCATTTCTTCGAGATAAGGCCTTTAAGGCACAAAAACCGCCTACACCTAAAGCAGTGATACAACTCTCTGTGCCACCAGCCAACATAATATCCGCATCGCCCCGCTGAATAATCTTAAAGGCATCACCCACGGCATGGCTTCCCGAGGCACAAGCAGTCGCCACGCAAGAGTTTGGCCCCTTTAGCCCAAACATTATAGAAACCCAGCCTGCTGACTCATTGACGATTAACATCGGAATAAGTAAAGGAGCTAGCTTACTCGGCCCTTTTGCTAGATAAATATTATGCTGTTCTTCAATAACTTTTAATGAACCGATGCCGGAACCTACTATCACTCCGATTCTATTGGGGTCTTCTTTTTCTAAACTTAACTTAGCATCAGTCATCGCCTCTTTAGCGCTTACCACCGCGAACTGAACAAACTCTTCCATGCGTTTTAGTTCCTTGGGGCCAATTATGCCAGAAGGATCAAAACCTTTAACCTCACCAGCAATCTGTGAATCAAAAAGAGCGGCATCGAATCTAGTAATCCTGGTGATACCGCTTTTACCGGTGATTAGCCCCTGCCAGAAATCCTTTACATTATTTCCAACAGGACTAATTATGCCCAATCCTGTGACAACAACTCTTCTTTCTTTCATAAGTTAAATCAATTTCTCCGGTCTAAAGACCGGAGTTTGTTTGAAATTGATACTGAGCGGCTCAATCGTTCATCCTCACCATGAAGGGTGCGGTTTTTCCCGCTTAATCGTCATATTACTTCTGGCGGGATCCCGCTACTATTTCCCAAGAAACTATGAGCGGGGCTGGCCGCGAATGTATAAATATTTGCCCCGACTTGTGGTCGGGGCATTGTATTAAATAACAATAACCTTGAGTTTAAAAAGATTATTGGCTTTTTGCAGTTGACTTCTCCTCAATATACTTTATTGCCTCACCTACAGTAGTCATCTTCTCAGCGTCTTCATCAGGAATCTCAATACCAAACTCCTCTTCCAGTGCCATTACCAGTTCTACGGTATCCAAAGAATCCGCTCCCAAATCATCAACAAATGATGCCTGAGGAGTAACCTCTTCTTCTTTGACGCCTAATTGCTCGGCAATTATTGACTTCACTTTATCTGATACTGCCATATTTTTTCCTCCTTTTATGAGCACATAACTTACGGAACGATAGTGAACGTAAGTTATAAAAGCGAATTTCCCGCCTTCGTTATCACTCCTGCGGGATCCCGTCACTTATTGTAAAATTATGGTGGCGGGAAAATCCTTGACATCAAAGATGTCAAGGATCAAATTCAGGCATACAATTTACGTTCACTGTGTTCCGTAAATTGTGCCTTCATTTGATTTTCAATGCATGGTCATACCGCCATCTATAACAATGGTCTGGCCTGTAATGTAGTCTGATTCCTCAGAAGCCAAAAATAAACACAGGTGAGCAACATCCACAGGTTTACCAAACCTATTCAAAGGAATTTGGGCTGACATCTTTTCTTTTACCTCAGCGGACAGCTTATCCGTCATATCTGTCGCAATAAACCCCGGTGCTATGGCATTTACATTGATGTTGCGACTGGCTAATTCTTTTGCCGTCGTCTTGGTCAGACCGATTATACCAGCCTTAGAAGCTGAGTAGTTGGCCTGTCCGATATTACCTATTAATCCGATGATAGAAGCGATGTTAATGATTTTACCGCTTCTTTGTTTTATCATTAATTTTGATATTGCCTTGGTGCAATTAAAGACTCCTTTAAGGTTAACCGCAATAACCTTATCCCAGTCTTCCTCCGTCATGCGCAATATCAAATTATCGCGAGTAATACCTGCGTTGTTAACTAATATATCAATCTTGCCCAATTTGTCAAGAATTTTGTTTGCCATTTCTTCTATCTGGATATATACAGTTACATCAACGCAAAAACTCAGGCAGTCCCTGCCCAAGGAATCAATCTCCTGTTTTGTCTTAGCCAGAGACTCCTTGTCTACGTCGCAGATGGCGATATTAGCACCCTCTCTGGCAAAGAAAATGGCGATTTCTCTACCGATACCGCGACCGCCTCCAGTAATTAAAGCCACTTTATCTTTGATTCGCATATCCCCTCACTCCTTCGTCGTTCGGGAGAAACCAGATACCAGTTTACAGATACCAGACTAATTCTCTCTGGTTACTGGTTTCTGGTTACTGGTTTCTAAACTAAGTATATCTTCTATTTTTTGTATATTTATTACCTGCACATTAGCATTGATGCGGCCCATCAGTCCTTTTAATACCCTCCCCGGACCAATCTCGTAGAATTTATTTACCCCTTCTTTTAACATAAACTCACAGGAATCCTGCCAAAGTACGGACGAACTTATCTGTTGGGTCAAATATTTTTTTATTTGTGCAACTGTCTTATATGGTCGGGCATCCACATTAGAAACGACTGCTGCCTGCGGCATCTTGATATCTACCCTTTCTAATTCTTTTTCTAATTTCAAGCCTGCCTTCTTCATAAATTTAGAATGAAATGCACCCGCCACGTCAAGTGCAATTACCTTTCTTGCGCCAGCTTCTTGTGCAAGCTGTTTTGCTATTTCAATTTCCTGACTTGAGCCCGAGACCACAATCTGGCCTGGACAATTAAGGTTAGCTATTTCAGCACCTGAATCCCTGGCAACCTGATTTACCTTTTCCTTGGCTAACCCGATAATGGAAATCATCTTGCCTGGATTTTCTTCTGCTGCCGCCTGCATAAATTCACCTCGTTTTCTTAAGAGGAGTAAGGCATCAGCGAAATCAAGCGCTTTGGCCGCACATAAAGCAGTATATTCACCCAGGCTTAAACCCGCTAAAAAATCTGGTCTTAAATCTTTTAATTCTTTTAAAGTTTCCATGGCGGCAATGCTAACCGTAAAAATTGCGGGCTGACAAATATCTGTTTTCTTAAGCATATCCTGCGGGCCCTCAAAACACAACTTACTCAATTTAAAATTAAGGACCCTATCTGCCTTTTCAAAGAGCGAGCGTGCTACTTCTGAATTCTCATAGAGGTCTTTTCCCATGCCCACATATTGGGCACCTTGTCCAGGAAATAGGAAAGCAATTCTTTCCATTGTTATATTGCTAAACTGCTAAACTGTTTAACAGTATAACAATTTAACAATTTAACAATAAAAATTGTAATCTTTACCATTTTATTACACAGGCGCCCCAGACTAACCCCGAACCAAATGCATCTAGCACCACAATATTGCCTTTTTTGATCTTACCTTTCTTTACTGCCTCTGCCAGGGCCACAGCAGTCGAGGCCGAGGACATATTGCCGTATCGTTCTATATTAAAGTATATTCTTTTCAGATCAAGGCCTAGGCGATTTGCCACTGCATTGAGGATACGAATATTTGCCTGATGCGGGATAAAACAGTCTACATCTTTACAGGTTAAGCCTGCCAGTTTTAGGGCCTGGTTTGCGGCATCAGCCATAATCTTTACTGCCAATTTAAATAGCTCGTTGCCCTGCATCTTTATAAAATGTAATCTATTTTTTACGGTTTCAACTGATGCAGGTTGGCGCGAACCACCAGCCGGCATATACAATAAATTATCCTTTGTGCCGTCGCTACCCATATAAGTAGAAAGAATTCCGCCGGATTTCACAGTTGATAAGACACAGGCTCCTGCGCCATCTCCAAAAAGAACGCAGGTGCTTCTATCCTGCCAATCAGTAATAGAAGATAGTACCTCTACACCAATGACCAAGGCATTTTTGTATGTGCCCTGACTAATAAATTGCTGGGCAATAATTATCGCATAGACAAATCCTGCGCAGGCAGCACTGATATCAAAACAAGCCGCCTGGGAAGCGCCTAAGGCTTTTTGTACTAAACAGGCGGTGGAAGGAAAGTGCATATCCGGCGAAATGGTGGCCACAATTATAAGATCTATCTGGGTAGGAGACAACCCAGCATCTTTTAAAGCATCCTTGGCAGCGGAAATCGCCAAGTCGCTGGCAGCCTGACCCTTGGCCACTATGCGCCGCTCCTTTATTCCTGAACGAGTAAAAATCCATTCGTCAGAAGTATCCACCATCTTTTCTAAGTCGCGGTTAGTTAATTTTTTCTTAGGTAAATACCTACCCACGCCAATAATACCAACCTTCTGAGTTTTTGATGTTTTATACTTTTGTCTGGGCATCAAAAGAACTCCTGGAAATTTCCTCTACTATTCTCTCGTTGACACTACGCTCCACTTCTTCCTTTGCCACACGGATAGCATTCATGATGGCGCGAGGCGAAGAACGTCCGTGGCCAATAATCACCACTCCATCTATACCCAAAAGAGGAGCGCCTCCGTATTCCGAATAATCCAATGTCTTCTTGAATCTACGCAGGCTCCTTTTTACAAAAAAAATGCCTAATTTTGCTAAAAAATCTCGTTTTATTTCCCGACGCAACAACTCTCCTACCACCTCGCCTACCCCCTCGGAAACCTTAATGGCGATATTACCCACAAATCCATCGCAGACAATCACGTCGCATTTACCCGAAAAAACATCCTTTGCCTCAATATTACCGACAAAATCAAGCTGGCTCTTTTCCAATAGCTGGTAAGTATCCTTGAGCACATCTGTTCCTTTGGTCTCTTCTTCGCCGATATTTAAAAGACCGACGGTTATATTTTCGCGGCTAAATACATACTTTAAATAGGCGTAACCCATAATACCGTATTGCAAAAGATGCAGGGGCTTAGGGTCGATATTAGCGCCGACATCAATTATAAAAGCAGGGTGTTTGAGAGTAGGAAGAATCAAACCAATACCTGGCCGCTCCACGCCCTCCAGTAACCCCAGACCCAATGTAGCAGCACAGACCACTGCTCCGGTATTACCGGCACTAACAAAGGCATCTGCCTGCTTTGATTTCATTAAATCCACGCCTACGCAGACTGAGGAATTCCTTTTCTTTCGCACGCTTACCGCAGCCGGCTCATCCATGCCAATTACTTCATCCGCTGGCTGGATCTGGAAATGGCTAGGCACGCTGCCGCCGAATTCCCTGACGATATCGTCTTTTCTTCCTACCAGGATTATATCAATGCCGAATTTAGCAAAGGCCTCTTTTGCGCCTTTAATTACCGCCCGTGGGGCGTAATCACCACCCATAGCATCTACTGCTATCTTCATATAGTTACCTTTTCTTTATCCGTCTTTCTTAACAATTATCTAACGCAGATTCGCGCAAATCAAACGCAGATTCTCGCAGATTGTATAAGTATATCAGATTATCAGAGAATCAGTGGGTAGAATATCAGATTATCAGAAAAATTTAATCTTTTAATCTGAGACCCTGATATGCTGATAAGCTGCCTACTGGTATCCTGATTTTCTGATATTCATAGAGTTTAATCTACGACCATCTGCGTTTAAGAAATTCAATTTTAATTTAAAAGTATTATTTATCCTACTTCTTTTCTTTTTTCTTTTCTTTTGCTTTTATCTCGATAATTGATCTTGTATCATAATAGCCGCAAAATGCACAAATCCTATGTGAAAGCTTAGGTTGCTTACATTGCGGACAGACAGAGACTACAAAGCTCTTTAGTTTTTTATGTCCTCTTTTCTTTCTCGTTCTGGAACGAGAGAATCTTCTTTTAGGTAGTGGCACAGAAGCACCCCCTTTCATTAAGATTGCCGCCACAAACACTACACAGACCCTTGCAGTCTAGTCTACACAAAGGTTTAAGTGGATAACTCAAGAATAATTCCTCGCGAATGCTATCCGTGGTATCGATAAACTGGATACTTTTATCAATCGCAAAATTAAACTTAAATTTTTTAGAAAAATTCTGCGTATATTCACAAAGACAACGGCAGCAGGTCAGGCTTAATTTTGCCTCTATCGTTGAATCTAAGCTCACTACATTGATACCCCGACTAACCGAGTGTCTGGCCATAATAGGCTCACGAAAATGTATTACCGGGGTTTCCAAATCTAAGCTTCTAGGCTCAATCTTTTCAGTCAGGGTCAAACTTCCCGACGCAGGGATTGAGTCAATCTTTATATTCATCTCTTCCTGGTTTTACCGTCAGCTGCACTCATCAGGAAGGAGTCTCTAACGGGATTTTTCCTTCAGGCGCTTCTTTAGCGCCTGTTCAACATAATCAGGCACAAAACTGGATAGGTCTGCACCGAGTAGCCCCGCCTCTTTCAGGAGTCTGGAGGAAAGGTAGGAATAAGACTCTGAAGGCATGAGAAAAACCGTCTCTATATCGCTGGCCAGCCGGCGGTTGGTCAAGGCCATCTGGAATTCATATTCAAAATCAGAGAGCATCCTGATACCGCGTAAAATCACATTAATTTTTTGCTTGCGCGCAAAATCTACCACCAGGCCTTTGAAGGATTCCACCACTGCCCCAGGTATATCCTTGGTGGCCTTTTTTAACATCTGCATCCTTTCCTCTACAGAAAAGATACATTCTTTAAGGCTATCCTCGGCCACCGCCACAATAACCTCTTCAAATATAATTAATGCCCTTTTGACCAGGTCAATATGGCCATAGGTAACCGGATCAAAACTGCCTGGATATATAGCTCTCTTACACATATTTGCTTTCTAAAGGCGCTACTATAGCATAACAGAGCTGGATTTGCAAGGGTTTTTTGCTCCTGCTTTAGCCGATCATCATCAATTTCTCGTACTCAGGAAATCTTCGGCTTAAGAGCTCTTTTATGGCTATGTTATTGCGCTGCTCTAATTTTGGGTCCAACCTAAGTAATCGGATTACCTCTTCCCGGGCGCCTTTTAGGATGCGCATCTGGGTAATGGGATTGGCTATCCTTAAGTCGCTAAGACCGTGCTGCCTCCTGCCAAAAAACTCACCTGGTCCTCTAATCTTTAAATCCTCCTCGGCAATCTTAAATCCATCGCTGATTTGAGTAAAGGCGCTGATGCGCTGGGCTTGTGTATCAGTAGAAGGCTGGGCCACAATAATACAAAAAGATTCTATTGCCCCTCTGCCTACCCGTCCGCGCAATTGGTGTAATTGCGAAAGCCCAAAGCGCTGGGCCTCTTCAATGACTAAACAAGTAGCATTGGCCACGTCAATACCCACTTCTAATACCGTCGTGGAGACCAAGACCTGGGTCTTTCCCTGGCTAAACCGCTGCATAATTTCATCCTGCTGTGACTGTTTCAATCTTCCGTGAATCAGTTCTACCTTAAAATCGCTCAATTTTTCGCGCCACTCTACAAACATCTCTTGGGCTGCTTTTAAATCCAGACTCTCAGACTCCTCAATAATCGGATAGACGATATAAACCTGCCTGCCTTCCTTCAGTTTGTTTTTCACGAATTTATATACCTCGTCGCTATCTTTCGGCCCAAACCATAAGGTCTTAATCGGGACTCTGCCTGGCGGCAACTCATCCAGCGTAGAAATATCCAGGTCTCCGTAAAGGGTTAAAGCCAGGGTGCGCGGTATGGGTGTGGCGGTCATAATCAGGACATCCGGGTTATTGCCTTTTTTCGGTAATAATGCCCTTTGTGCTACGCCAAATTTATGCTGTTCATCAATGACTACCATACCTAAATTCTTAAAAATCAATTCTTCTTGAAGTAGTGCGTGCGTGCCAATTACTAAATCAATTTTTCCCTCTCTTATCTCTTGATAAACTTTTTCTCTTTCCTGTTTTTTTAGACCACTAGTAAGCAAACCAATTCTTATCTCTTTACTTTGATACTTGATTTTCTCATAATGCTGCCTGGCTAATATTTCAGTGGGCACCATAAACGCCACCTGATATCCTGAATCAATTACAATCATGGAGGCCAAAACTGCCACAATAGTCTTACCCGAGCCTACATCTCCATGTAATAGCCTCTGCATCGGCCTATTTGACGCCAAATCTATCTTTATCTGGTCTAATACGCGCTCCTGCGCAACAGTTAATTTAAAGGCAAGGCTATTTTTAAACTCGCCAAATAATTGAGAATCTATATTGTGTGCTATGCCAATTTTTTCTTTGGAGCGCATCTTTCTTAAGATAATGGGAATCTGATACAAAAAGAATTCTTCGAAAGACAGGCGCTTATAAGCCTCTTTTTGGGTGGCGTCATCAACAGGAAAATGGATATTAAGCAAAGACCTGGCTAGATTAAGTAGATTATGCCTGGTGCGGATATCATAAGGAATTATCTCTTGGACTACAGGCACAAATTCATCTAAGCAATTCTTTACCAGCGTGCGAAAATACCTCTGACTAATACCTTGAACCAGTCCATATATAGGCACGAGCCTAGCCATACTCAAACTATCCTTTTCCTCTTCCGTGACTATCTCAAATTCCGGTGAGACCATCTGTAAATCACCTTTATAACGCTCTAATTTTCCGTATAAGATTAGGGTCTGACCCACCTTGAAATAATTGGCTAAATAAGGCTGATTAAACCAGACCACAAAAACCTTACCTGTATTATCACCTACGGCAATCTTGGTTAATTTAAAGCCGCGCCTTCTCCAGGATTCGTGTCCTCCTGCAGCCAGTATTTTTGCCTTTATGGTGCAGGTATCGCCTTCTTTTAGTTTAGAGATAGGCAAAAACTTCCTGCGGTCCTCATAGCGGCGGGGAAAATAATACAGGAGGTCTTCTATGATAAATATGGCTAACTTGGAAAATAACTTCGCCCTCTTGGGCCCGACGCCTTTAAGGTATTGGATGGAAGTATCTAATCTTTTTTCTGTCATATGAAACACCTACGGGCAAGCCTATGACGCCTAAACTTACCCCGACTCGTAAGATATGCCGAAATTTTCTGCGATAATTTCAGCATACTCGTCGGGGTTATCCGCCGAAGCTTTGGCGAGGGCGGATAAAAAAACGGCGAGGTATTTCACTCGCCGTACCACAGCTATTTTTTTATCATTTTTGCTTCTTAATCCCTGCCGTGATATGCTAATTATAATACTCGAAAAACTACATGTCAAATGAAATATTCTGAGCACAAATTATTAAAAGTAGCGAGTAGCTAGTAGAGAGTAGAGAGAATTGTTAAATTACAATAAACAAACCACAAATTACAAACAATATACAAATTACAATACCAAATTTATCCCGAATGCAGAAACTGCTTAAGAAATTCTTCGGGATCCCGAAGCGACACTTCGAAGAATTACACCATTCGGGACAAACTAATGTTTTGGTCATTGGGATTTTGGCCCATTCGACTTCGCTCAGGGCCAATCCTGAGCCTGTCGAAGGATTGGATTTGGGAGTTGTTTGTGATTTGTAATTTGGGATTTGTAATTTAATCTTTTTCTCGCTACCTGCTACTCTCTACTTACTACTTTAACCATCTGTGTTTCTATCGGAAGTTGTAGTGCTTTTTAACTGGCTTTTTGATATCCCACGTGCAGGATAAGCCTTGGGGAAAAGTGACAAAATCCCCTTTTCCAAAACTTATTGACTTACCATCTTTGGCCTTTACCGTAACCTCACCTTCTAAAAAGAGGCATTCTTCAATACTATCGTAACTCCAGGGGAATTTAGAGACTTCCTTCGTCCAGATCGGCCAGGAGAATACCCCCATTTTCTTCAATTCGTCTTGGCTTAGTTTTTGCACTTTTATTTCCATAGTTATTTAACCTTCCTAAAAATAACACGGGCAATATACTCTTCAACCTTGGGATGGAGTAAAACAATCAATAAGCCCCCAATAATATTGCCAATGGTTACCGGAATAAGGTTATGAAACATAGTGAAAAATCCGGATAAAAATTCACCCTTAATCATCAAGCCTGCAGGTAAAAAATACATATTTGCCACAGAGTGTTCAAAGCCCGAGGCCACAAACGCCATAATGGGAAAATAAATCCCGAATATCTTACCTATTACTGTCTTGGCTGCAATACACATAATTACTGCCAGGCACACCAGCATATTACACAAAATCCCCCGGCAAAGCGCCTCAGTAAAACTCAAAGCCAATTTCGCCTGCACAATTTCTACTGCCACGGTTCCTATTGCGGAAAAAGCACCAAACTTACCTAATAGCCCTGACTTAAAGGTCAACCAGGCAATAAGTATCGCACCCGCTAAATTGCCAAGATAGACCACCAACCAATTGCGCAAGACCCTAAGAAAAGAATACCTTTTATAAATAGACCCTATAGTCATCAGGATATTTCCCGTAAACAGTTCTGAGCCAAGAATAAGCACCAATATCAGGCCTACGCTAAAGACACTGCCTGCCAGGAACCTGGCAAAGCCAGCATCTAAAGTCCTTCCGCTTAATACAGCAGTGGCCACATTTGCGCCAAAGGCAATATATATGCCTGCCAAGATGCCAAAGATAAATAATTCAAATAAGGTTGCCGTAGCCTTCTTCTCACCAATGTCCCGCAGGGCCTTTGAGATGTCTACAGGGCTTAAGAAAAGGTTATTGTCCATTCACCCTCCTTTTAATAATAGTCACCACGTCACAAAGTCACCAGTAGATTGAATGGGTGGTCCCGCCAAGGCGGGAACAGGACCCATAAAAGATTACCTACTGTCAAGCTGGAAGCTTGCAATTTGTAATTTTAAAACTATCGCTTCTTGTATAACCCAATTAACTCTGCCTTATCCAGGATATGTCCCTGCATTGCTTTTTCTAATGCACCTTTAGAAATCCCTTCTTTTAGGTTAAGCAGGGTATCCAGGGCATAGATTTTAAAGAAATAACGATGGGTTCCCGACGGTGGGCAGGGTCCGTGATAATCTTTTTTTCCTGAATTAGTGATGCCTAATTTTCCCGGCACGCTATTTTCTGCAATCTTAGAAACAACTGGAATATCAAAAACTACCCAATGCACCCAAGTGCCCATCGGCGCATCCGGGTCATCCATAATCAGAGCCAGGCTCTTTGCGCCTTCTGGAATTCCTTCAATAACAAGCGTGGGATTAATATCCTGGCCTTCGCAGGTAAATTTACTTGGGATAGACTTATTATGCTCAAACTCCGGGCTGGTTATCTTCATCGCCCCTCCTTTCGCTTCATTACTTACCATAAGAATGGCGAATATAAAGACTGAGGTTAGCAAAATTACTTTCTTCATCTAAAATCTCCTTAGTATCTATTACTTAATACTTATCTCTTGGCTATTCGCCGTATCTAATCTCCGCTTCTCCAGTCTTTTTATCCACATTTACAAAAATCTCTCCACCCATCATTCTGATACGTGGTTTTAATTTCTCTTTTAAGTCGAAGGTGAGACGCCAAATATCTCGACCCTTCCATTCAAATTCTTTAATATCCTTTAAATAATATTTATTTATATCAATATCCTTGAGTTCTCTTATTGCCTTCTGAGCAATACGGATAGCTTCCTCTTTAGTCATATCTTTTCTTTCAAGCGCCTCTATGGTGATAGTATTGGAGACAAGCGTACCCTCAAAAACACTATCTATTTTTAGTTCTTTCGCCATATGGATATAGGTTCCACAACAATCATTATATCCGCTGTCATATTCGGCCTTTATATTAAATCTGCCACCATTTCCCAATACAAAAGCAAAACTCTTATTTTCTGGGTAAAGCAGGATGTCGTCTTTTTTGAAATAGGTTATTATCATACCCTTCCTATCAAAAATACCGATATTCTCTTCTTTCAAATATCCACTTTTATATTTAAACTCGGGCTCTTTATAAAATTTAGGGAAAAATGAACTTGCCATTTCAATCTTTGCCTTCAAATAAAGTCTATAACTTCCCTTTGACCCAACCAAATGAAAGGCCTCGGTTCCCATTTTCTCCATATAAAGGTCTGCGAGACCGATTTCACGACATTTCTCGTTGTCTTCAATAGCAACCTTTAATAGCCAATTTGGAGCAGATAATTCTCTTAAACCCAAATATATATGGTTATCGCTAATATTATTAAATCTAACCTCTATCTCTACTTCCTCGCCTACTTTATACACTTTCTTATCTGATTTGATGGTGAGCTCAAGCGGTGAGCTTTTGTCGAACCGCTGGAGGGGTTGTTTTGACTCTTGGCAGTAACCAATTGATGTAATCAAAAATAAAATCGCAACCACTAATAAAATATTTTTCATTTGATTTGCTTCCTTACTTTAGGGTAACATATACACTCTAATACACCCTTCCCTTTGGAGTAAAATCTTTTCCTATAACTTCAGGGATTCCGTTTAAGAAATATACTGACAATGTTCCTTTATGAAAACGATAATTCCATACCTCAACCCAATCTCCAACCTTGAGCGTTTCCCACCAATCTGCAGACGGGCCCATAAGATGCCTATTGGGCTTATCCTTGTGGAAATTTTTTATAGAATCTGGCTTTCCGAGAACCTCAAAAAGTACAGATTTGCTCATTCCGATAACAACTAAATTATCCGCCCTCTCGTGTTCGTGCATCAGCTTATATACGTATACTCCGATGACTGACAATAACGCCAAGCAAATAACAATCCCTATAATTATTGTTTTCTTTTTTAGTTCCATTTCTACTTATCTAAACTGCTCCTTTACTTCTATTCCATAGATAAATTATAGCTGATGACAAAATATAAGCAGCTACTAAGCCTAAAATGCTAATTAAAGAAAGAGGTGTAGGTCTTAAAAAATTTCTTATACATAAAAAGTAATATTGACCAGAGCAAAATTGTGTTAGAACATAAAATGGTGTCCAGAATTTTATATTCGGCTCAGGACAAGGCGGACAGTTTTCTATCTCATAGGGCGTAATACAAGGCTCGCATTCAGTAGTAAACACACGAGGTAACGCAGGCAGGAATATAAAAATAGCTATGGAAAGAATTATTTTGCTTAGAAAAGGTTGTAGAAAGTTTCTAATATTCATTACCTTCTTACTCCCTCCTAAACTGCTCCTTTACTTTGGGTCGGAATCACATTTAAAATATGTAACAAGCTCTGAAGGAATTGGTAAATTCCCAACATCAATTGCAGAAATTATCTCCTCAGGCTTTTTTGAAGTCTTACAGGTAATTACAAAAACATCTCTAACTTGAAGGATTTGGACTTTTTCAACGGCTATTAAATCTACATTTTCTTTAATAGCTTCAAGAAAATCTTCGCGAAGTGCAGCAGTTACGTCATATTTCCTTAAGTAATCCTCGTTCCATTTTAAAATAATGTGCCAAACAGCCTTTTCAGAAATGTTAGCATCTTGAGCAAAGCAAACTAATGGAAATGCTAAAAGAAGAGTTATTAAGATAGTCTTTTTCATTTTACCCCCCCCTAGACTAGATTACTGTAAAGCAAAATCGACTTTTACTTTTGGATGAGAGCCATCCAGATTAAAAGAGACATCTGCCTGCTTACCGCTAGGTGGATGAATACCAAGTATCCAACGACCTTCTTTTTTCTCAATCCACCAAGCTTTAGAAGGAAATTTCGCATTCTTTACAACCCTACCATCAGCAGCTAATAACCTTTCTTTTCCAAAAGCTTCTTCTGCAAGTTTGCTTGCCAGTTCCCGAGCTTGATCTTCATTTAATTTTATCTTTGAGTCTAATTTCTTCTCCCTCACCTCTATGGTGATGGTGTTGGAGGTAAGGGTACCTGTCCAGGCATCAATGGGGATTTTGGTTGTTGCGCGCATACCTTCCTTTTCAAAATCATAGTAAAAATTATCAGATTTTTTTCTTGTGACGCTGTATTCAATATTCACTTTCTGAGGTAAATTAAAGTCTTCAGCTTGTTGCAGAATATAATGATACGTATGTGTAATTTTATCGTGCGGTTGAATGGTTACATACTCGCTTTTACCTTCCCTCCAGTCACTTCTAATCATAAATTCTTTATGAATTCTGTAATCGGGATAGATCATAAGTCTCTGTCCATTATCTAATTCTGCACGTATAAAATTTCTATCAAAAAATACAATCGGTTTAGGAGATATGTTCTCTATCGTATAAGTTATAATGATTGTAATGACTGACTCCCCCGCCTCATACACTTCTTTATCTGATTTGATGGTGAGTTCTAGCGGTGAGCCCTTTGAATCTTCTCGGGATGGTGAGTTTATCGAACCACTTTTGTCGAACCGCTGGAGGGGTTGTTTTGACTCTTGACAGTAACTGCCCGAAGCAACCAAAAGTAAGATAGCAATTCCTAATAAAATCTTTTTCACTTTATTTGCTCCTGGTAGTTGAGAATTATCATTCTGTCCCAAAGCCTTCTATATTCAAATTATATTCTTGCATAAACTGCCAAAGGGCATCCATATTCGGCTGTTTAGTTAGATATTTATCGTCATCGAGAGTATAGATTGTCAACCAGCCTGTATGATATTGTTTCCCTCCTCGTACTTTTCTGGATAAAAGTATCTCTTTTGCATCTTGCCAATCAATTATTGCAAAGTTTTTCTCAACAAAGAAATCTTTTTGTCTTCCCCAAGACTCAACTATTTCTTTGTCCAAATTATTGCTCTGAGTCGTAACTCTTTGTCTGACTTTTCCTTTCTCCCTCACCTCTATGGTGATGGCGTTGGAGGTAATATCGTCACTCCAAAATCTTTGATTTAGCCTAAGTTGCATTTCCAAACCAAAACCTAATTTTCCAAAGTCATTATATTTATATTGAAGTGTCAATTTATATATTCCGGGCATTAGATTATTCTCTATAGCAACTTTTTTTCTAAGAATGTCCTGGAGTTTAATCCACATATATGTAAACTTATTATCATATCCCGCTGGAATAGAGGCAATAACACAGCCAAATTTATCTGCTTCTAAAACAACCCTTCCATCATCCCAAAGCATAACTATTTCCTTATCTGATTTATTACTTAAAATTGCCGATATCTTTATCTCCTCCCCCACCTTATACATTTCTTTATCTGATTTGATGGTGAGCGCAAGCGGTTGCTTTGAATCTTGGCAGTAACTGACTGAAGTAATCAAAAGCAAAATTGCAGTTCCTAATATAACCTTTTTCATTTTACTCCATCTTAAACTGCTGGATTATTATGATATCCAGAGAGGTCTTATCTGTCTAAGTTTTATTTCTCCCTCTGGAGTTGTCTCAATACGATACAAGACACCAGAACCATATTTGCCTTCCCATGATTCATCTATCTGAACTGTTTGGCCTTCGTTATCAGAAAATATAGCAAATGTGATAAGCCCAATTTTATAAAATCGCTCTCCAGGCTCATTCCAATAAGCATTCTCTTTCATTATTTGTTCTCTTACAGAAGGCTTGCTTTCCGAAAGCTTACCATCTTTATACATCCAATGTTTCAAAATATGTGAATCCAAATGTAACAGGATATCGTCCTTTTTTGTGTCTACCTGGGCTATTGAAATTTCTTTAGGGCCTTGTCCTTTTGCTTCCAGAAACTTGTAGTGTTCGATAATCTCCCTAAGAATTGCTTGGATAATTTTACCTTGCTTATCTGACTTACTAGATTGACCATTCTTCTCCCTCACCTCTATGGTGATGGTGTTGGAAACTAAATGAGCAACGGTACCAATTTCCGCAACCAATCTATGTTGACCAACATTCAGTTTACCATCACCGATGATCACATTTGCACCTAGCTCTATCACCGGAGATTCATTTTGAGAAATAACTTGAAAGTAAGATTCTCGTGGTTGAATTACAAGGTCTGACCATTTAGCAAAATATTTATTACTTACATCTGGCAGGCGTAAGCGATAAAGGGAATTGCCTTTTTCGTCAACGCCGTGAATACCTAAATTTATAAGTCTTTTTACGGGATGACCATCAACGCTTTGTCCTTCCATAATTTCATTCTTAATAATATATGCTGTTTCTCCTAAATTCTTAATTTCAACAACAAGTTTTATCTCGTCTCCGGCCCCATACACTTCCTTATCTGACTTGATGGTGAGCTTACGAGACTCTTCCATGTATCTGGGCGTGGTGGCGGTGGCATCCTGCTTGCTCTCGGATACCTCTATTTTCCCCTTTATTTTATTTGCAGCAATAACCGCAAACTCACGAACACTTTGGTATTCGCTTCTTTCTTGAGCCAGTGCTTCCAGGGTAGGCAAAGCCGAGGCATCGCCAATTTCACCAAGGGCAAGGACTGCGTTGCGCCGCAATATTGCCTCGTCTTCTGCTTCATCTGTAATATTTCCCTTCACCGGTCTCTTAAGGATATTGAGCAACGGGCTCACCCCTTGTTTATTGCCGATCGCCCCAAGAGCGCGGATAGCATTCTGACGAACAACTAATCCATAGTCGCCCTCCACGTGTGCGATCAACACGGGAACCGCAGATTTATCCTTGAGATTCATCAGCGCAAGAATGGCCTTATTGCGCATTTCCTTTGAAGTGTTTGGATTCTCAAGAATCATGATATGCTCTTGGACCTCGTTGATGTCCACAGGCTCCTCCGGTACCACGTCTTTTTTAAATAAGGATGAACTGATTTTAACACAGGTTGACATGACGCAATCTTTGGTGACGAAGCAGACTTCCTTTGCAGCATTAAAATGGGCCGTAACATCCCTGTCATATTCATCAACAAAAAAAGTGTATCCGTCTCTTTTGATGGATAACTTTACCTTTGGTTTATAATCTTGTATTTCGACATCAAGAATCTTAGGAACTTTAACGCTTGAGCCTCTCCTCACGCCAACACCAGTCTTAGATAAAGCTGTATCAAGTCGTGCTGCCTGCCCCTCAATTTCAAAGTCAGGTAAATACAGGTCAACAAATACATTATCACGACAAAATACTATGCGTCCCGTGGACCATGCAGCAGCATCGTCTCCGATTTTGCCAGAGAGGTCTTTATCTGGTCCGACTGCAGTAAGTAGCAAGGCCTTATCCAGCATATCAGCAGCCTTTGCTTGGTCGGGAAAAATGCCAATACGAACAGAGCCCACTTTTGTCTTGTTTCGCTCAAACCGAAAACGCACACCCCATAGATCGGCATCCTCATAATGAATATCAGCGGAAAGAGTACGGGATAGTAAAATCTCGGGTAAGATAGACATCACTAGACCATTTTCTTTGGCAACATTAGCAATAATCAGTATAACCAATAAGAATACAACACAAGCAACTAGCAATTGTTTTTTATTCATTTAAACTACCCCTTTATTCCTCGACGCGCTACACTCGCTCGGGATTCCGCTTGCCAAAGGCTCGCTTCACTTTGGGGCGAGAAGTTCAACGATATCCTCATAACCTTTTTCTCTCGCAATATCAGCAGGGATCTTATCTGAAACATCACGAAGTGTCGGATTAGCTCTATTCTTTAGCAATAATTTAACAATATCTTTATGTCCAAATCTTGCAGCGAAATGTAATGGAGTCATTTTATTTTGGTTTGTAAGATTTACATTAGCACCTTTGTTTATTAAATAGGTTGCTATCTCTTTGTTACCCTCAAATATGGCAAAATGTAAAGGAGTGGCTTCATCAAGAAAGCCAGCAGAAAACATTCCGAAATGTCTAGCGTTTACATTGGCTCCTTTGTCAATGGCTTGTCGAACACCAGACATGTCACCTTTGGTTATGGACATAAAAAGATCTGCATCCAATCCAGACGTTACTCTGGAATAATATGTATTTTTTAAAACTGTGTCTTTCTTCTCCCTCGCCTCTATGGTGATGGTGTTGGAGGTGATGGTGCCTTCCCATATAGGCAACCATTCATCCATCTCAAACGGCCCTTTGGACGTATATTTGCACACAACAGTATATCGACCAGGCTTTGACATATCATACCATTTATTAAGAGTTACCTTAAACGCTATCTCTTCACCAGGCTTTATCAGTTGCTTTTTAAAGTCAACAAACATTTTTTTTAAAAGTTCGATATTTATATATTGTCGTTCAGTTTTTGAATTATCTTTGAATACTCGAAAACGAAAATTGCTCCTGTGTCCAATCTCATCAATATCTTTATAGAAACCTCCAAGCCATAATTCTTGGCTGCCATTATTTTTAAGGGCTGCTTCAATAATAATCTCTTCCCCTACCTTATACACCTGCTTATCTGATTTGATGGTGAGCGCAAGCGGTAAGCTCTTGTCGAACCGCTGGAGGGGTTGGTTTGACTCTTGGCAGTAACTGACTGAAGCAATCAAAAGCAAAATTGCAGTTCCTAATATAACCTTTTTCATCTAAATCACCTTTACTTTTTTGTAGGAAAAGCCTTAAATTTGTATTTTATCTGTAATTTGCCAGAAGTCACGTCAATAGGTTCATATTCAATCAAGCATTTATCGCTATACCAATCTCCGCCTATTTTTAACCTGACCCGTCCCTTCTTAATTTCATATATGTTTTCAAATGGCTTCTCTGAATTCTCGTAATATCGGCGTATCATTGCTGCGCCATCTATATGTCCAGTAATTAAAATATTTATTGCGAAAACACTGCCCTGTCTTTCATCTTTGACAAGAGTTATCAGCTTTTTTTTAGTAACGTCGGTTATTTGAATTATTTTACTGAATCCTATGTAATAACGACCATAATATAATAATGGTCCGTATACGATTAATGAAGCCACAACAATTACTAAAAAGATTATAAAAAATATAATCAGTTTCTTCATCTAAATCTAAACTAGGATCACACTGAGCAAAATCAAAATACTAAAACCCCTAGGTTGGCATTAGGTCCATAGGTGGTGATGAAAATTTTATTTTTATTCTATTTTATTTTGTTGGTATTTTATTTCCTGTAAAATATTGTTTTCATCTAATACAAAACAATAGCTATCCTCGACTTTCACTTTTTTAGTTGGAGACTCAAACGCATCCATAATTCCTAAATTTATTTTAAACATTTTAATATCTTCTTGGGTAATATTTGGGTTTAAATATCTGCTTGGTACATCTTTCGAAAAGCTTTGTAAATAGATATTTGCATATAATAACCAAAGCCTTTGTACATCCTCTTTTTTTTCTAATTTTATTGGATTTTCTTGTAAAAATAAATTGAACTTTCGAGGATTATACGAATCGAATATATACACCTTTTCTGCATTGGCATCTAAAACAATAGTAATACCAGATACAGGTGATGATATTATCATCCTTTCTCTTTCAGGTATGTTCTCCATGTTGAGAATCAGTGGAATATAGATAAAAATATATCTAGAGAAAATATCTGTTTTAATTCTTTTGATTTTTTTACCATAAAAACTGTCAATGATATAATCGGAGAGATTATTTTCTACATAATTGTTAAGCCATGCAGTTTGCTTTCTATTCAAACCAATTTTCTTCCATGTAGTCGATAATGTAGCATCTTGCCGAACCTGGCTTTCGCAAAAGGCAGACCAAGGAGCAAAACAAACTAAGGGGAGCGATAATAATAAAGTTATTAAGACGACTCTTTTCATTTAACCTGCTCCTTTACTTTTGGGCGGGTGAAGTTACTTTAATAATATTTGCCAGTTTTAACCCGATGGAATGATAACTAAAGTAATTCCGTTATCATCGCAGAACTTTTCGAACGCCTTCATTTCAGATTCTGAATTAAGTAATGGCTCATCTCCCATTCGTATGCATGTTGGTGCCCATTCAATTTTTGACCCCGCAGGCAAATTTTTTATAAATTTTTTCATCTCCCTCAAAGTGCTGAATTCGTTATTGTCAAGCTTGAAAGTCCACCAATGTTTTTTCCCATCATAATTAAATTTTAATTCCATAAAATATGTTTGCCCAGGACTGTTATCCTTCTTCCTCACCTCTATGGTGATGGTGTTGGAGATAAGAGGTACGCTCCAAATCTCCTGTTTTTCAATATTAATTATATGGTCAAACATAGTTGGTGGCATATATTCCATCGTTACACTGCAAGGTCCGGGTATTAAATTAATCTTCAAATTTATGCTTATATATTTCTCAAAAGTTTCCCTTGGCTTAATGTATATAAGTTCTGTGGCTCTGCTTGCATCTACAACTACAGTAAATACATTAGTTTCATCAGTGACTATGGTCGGACCGCCTTTTGGCCAATAAACAATCATTTCTTTATTTGAATTATTTTTTAAAGTAACTACCAGCTTAATCTCCTCCCCCAACCCATACACTTGCTTATCTGATTTGATGATGAGCTGGAGGGGCGGCTGTTGTTTCCGTAAACGTTGAATACCACAACATCTGCCACCAGACATAGAAAGAGTGAGAGTTTCACCATTTATATTAGTAATTATGAACCCATCCTGACTATTACCTTCCAAAATTAAAGAGCCCCTTTGGGCAATTTCTCTAATCTCTTGCTCAGACATCTGAAATCTGAACCCTTGAAATTCAGGAACATCAGAAAGAAAAGATAAATTTGGTGGTAAATCTATTTTCTTCCCCTTCACCTCTATGGTGATGGTGTTGGAGGTGATGGTCATATCGCCACGATATGTAATGGTTATCTCATATCTACCTGTATTATCTCTACCGGGTTCATAAAATATTGGCTTTTGCGGGATTCGATCCAATTCACTGATTACTATATCTGTACTGTAATAATCGCCAGGAGCAATTTTTTTATCATATATATTTTTGCCTATTCCAATACTACATATTCTTGGTTCATTTGCGTCTTTCGATATTATAAATTCAAAAAAAGCGAACCTATCCTGCTTATCAAGTCTTATACTTGCTATATCATCTGATTTATTCTTAAATTCGAGATTAACTTTTATCTGCTCCCCCACCCCATATACTTTCTTATCTGATTTGATAGTAAACTGGAGGGGCTGCTTCGACTCTTGAGAGCAACTGCTTGATGTAATCAGTAATAAAATAGCAATCCCTAATAATATCTTTTTCATTTAAACTGCTCTTCTACTTACCTCTGTCATAAAATGGGCGTTATTTTTTAGACTTTTCTGAGGCCCTCTTTAAATATCGCTTTGCTTCTGTACTTACCATCTCATCTTCATCAAGAGCCATTTTCTTTAATAAAGAACGTGATTGAGGTGTATCTATCCTTCCTAAGGCATGGACGACCGTTACCCGAACTCCTCTATAATCGTCTTGCCACATAGTAAGGAGAAGCTCTTTAGCCTTTGGATGCACACTTTGAAATAAGGCACTAGCGGCCACACTTCTAACATCCCCAGCCTGCTCTATCGCAAGTTCTGGTCTTGAAACATATGCTTTAACATCCTCGGCAGATACAACCATCCCCTTTTTTATTCCCTCTAAAGCTAAATCGTTATTATATTTTGCTAAGGCATACATAATGGCATATTTATCGCTGGAAGATTTTTTATCCATTGCCTTAACAAAATAAGGTATGGTTCTTTCATCATATATTGCCGTAAGCTTTTTTGTTGGCTTTTCTGACTCAATATCATTTGTAGCATTCAACATTTTCTCTCCAAGTTCTTTTATGAGCTCACCCATCTCTATTTGATTTTTCGGTACAACTTTTATCTTTGCACTTGTTTTAACCTCAACATCATTAGTCTCTATTTCGCTAGGCAAACTAGTGCCTTTATATTCACTTAATTTCAGAACTCTTTTGCATCTAATCGTATAATCACCTATTTCTTCA
>Ga0315289_10001473_pt1 | contig 36717 bp, 34 predicted proteins | sample YL17G11_40_MG_FD_203452 | JGI IMG/M metagenome (GOLD analysis project Ga0315289, IMG submission 203452) | Sediment microbial communities from Yellowstone Lake, YNP, Wyoming, USA - YL17G11_40 | ecosystem: Environmental > Aquatic > Freshwater > Lake > Sediment | place: USA: Wyoming | collected...
CGCTCAAATGTTACAAAGAATCTTTTATGGCCTTGTAATGCTGGAAGTAGCTGTAGCGCTTCCATTAAATGCCCGCCAGCACTGCACGCTATACATATATTTAAAGTTTTTAAAGACTTTTTCATAGTTATCTGTTAAATAATAATTTAAGAAGTAATATAAAACGATGTTTAAAGTGATGTTTAAAACAATGTTTCATAAACAAGAAATACGTAATGCACAAATCAAAATCAAAGGTGAATCACATCAAGATTCTTTACATAACACGTGGTTTTCCGCCATACCGTGGCGGATCTGAAAATTACATCTGGGAGGTTTACAGAAGACTCTCGAAAAAACATAGAATAAATTTGATCACTTATTATCACAAAGATAGGGAAAGGATTAAAACTATTCGTGAAGTGAAACAACTAAAAAATGGCAGTAAATTATCAGAATTTTTAAATTTCTTTTTCAGCAGCTTCAGGAAATCGCTGTTTTTGGATTTTGACGCAATTCATGCCGTAACATATCCAAGCGGTTTGTGCGCCCTGTTACCAAGGCTCGTAAGTGGTAGACCTCTTATCGTAACTATTCATGACATAGGGATAATAGAGAAAGAGGTAAAGAATGTTTCTTCGTTTGTTAAAGGCATAAAGTGGGTTTTACAAGGAATTGTTTGTAATTTAGCAGATGCCATCATTGTCCCAAGTGAAAAGGTTAGAAAGGATATAATGAAATATCACAGCATATCAAAATCAAAAATTTTTATTACACCATATGGATTTGACACGAATGTTTTTAACGTGTCCGTGAAGGGGGGAATAATGAAAAACAAATGGAAATTGAAGGATAAAAGAATTGTCTTGTATGTTGGGATGTATTCTCCTAAAAAGGGTTTGGAATATTTAATTGAGGCTGTAAAAGATGTAAAAAAACAGATTCCTGATATTAAGCTAGTTATAGCAGGTCCTGCAATAGATACTAATTATGAAAATAGAGTAAAGAATCTTGTTGCTGAGATGAATTTAGAAAGCAGCGTGGTATTCACAGGCTACTTTGATGAAAAATATAAGTCGAATGTGTATAAAGATGCTGATGTTGTTGTTGAGCCTAGCCTTTATGGAATGGGATACTCGTTTGCCTGCATAGAAGCAAGCGCTTTAGGGAAACCGGTAGTAGCAACAAAACTTCTAGAGGAAATTGGTGTTGTAAAAAATAATGTCAGTGGTATAGTAGTTCCTTTGCGAGATTCAAAATCTATAGCTGGAGCCATAATAAAACTGCTCGAAAATAAAAAGTTTTATACATATTTGAGTAAGCATGGATTGAATTTTGTAAGAAATTTCAACTGGGATGAAACAGCGAGATTGACAGAAGATGTTTACAAAAATACTTACAAAAAATTATTGAGATGAGAGATGAGTTAGATTAGCAAGATATTTAAAATGAATGAACTGAATGGAAAGAGTGAAATGAGTAGAATTAGTGGAAGGAGTAGAATGAAAATCTGCTTTTTGTATCACAATCTTGAAAAGTTTGGGGGAGCCGAGAATAATTTAGTGAACTTGATGCTGGAAATAAAAAGAATTGGAAATGAAGTTGATTTTTACACCTTCGGAATATCAGATTATTACAAAAATCTGCTGAATGGCAAGGTGAATATAAAAATAATAAAAGCTCCGAAGATCCTTACAAAACAACCTTTTGTTTGGCTTTACATAAAGCTCTTCAATTTGCTCGGCAAGAACGAATTTCTTGAGGATTATGACGCCATAAATATTCACGCATATCCCATGCATTGGATGGCAGAGGGAATACACAAGAAGGTTGTATGGAATTGCAATGAACCGCCTATGACATATTTTCCGCTCAAAGGAAAAACTAATTTTGAAAAATCGCTAAGAAATTTTGTTAAAAGAATTTTTTATGACACTTTAGAAATAGGAATGGTCAAAAATCATATTGACAAAATAGTCGTTCTTGACAAAGGAATGCAGACGCTGATCAAAAGACTTTACGGAATCAGCGCAAAAGTAGTTCGTATTGGAGTCAATACAGACCTTTACAGACCAAAAGGAAAGAAAGATTACATCAAAATGAAAATACTTTTCGTCTCGAGATTGGACAAACATAAGAGGGTTGAAGATTTCTTGAAAGCCTTGGAATTGCTGCAGGAAAATAGCAGTGTGAAAGATTTTGAAGTATATGTAATAGGCTCCGGACCGCAGGAACCACTCTTAAACGAATTCATGAAACAGCTCCCATTCAAAATAACTCATTTGAAAAATGTTTCTGATGAAAAGGTTGTTGATATTTACAACAAAGGAAACGTTCTCGTCTTCCCTGCAGTTAGCCAGCCGTGGGGGTTGGTACCGTTCGAGGCAATGGCATGCAAGTGCGCTGTAATTGTTTCAAAAGATACAGGAGCAGCTGAAGTATTGACGCATATGAAAAATTCGATTCTTATCGATCCCTACGAGCCGCAACAGATCGCAAAATGGATAGAGTATTTAATGATAAATAAAAAAGTTCTGAAAAGACTCTCAGAAGACGGTTTTTCTTTTGTCACAAAAAATATTACGTTGGAGAGATATGCAGAACATATTTTAGAAGAGCTTCAATCTTAAGTTTTATTTTTTCAATCATTTATTTTCTTTCAACCACTTTACTGCATCAAAAATCGCTTCTTTTGTGTTTTTTTCTGGTTTCCACCCAAGAGATTTTATTCTCGATATGTCAAACAGAAATTCTGGAACGTCGCCCTTCCATCCGCTCTCTCCGCCTGTACGTATTATTTTTGGCGATACATTCATCCCAGAACATACGCAGGAAACAATTTCATCGACTGTAATCCACTCCTCGCTCCCGACGTTAAATACATCAAATCCTTTGTACTTCTCACTGGCCATCAGAATTGCATTCACACAGTCAGATATATGTATGTATGATTTCTTTTGCTTTCCATTTCCAAGAACCTCAAGCCTCGTAGGGTTGCTTTTAATTTTTCTCACTAGATCGGGAATTATGCCGTGGTTTGATCTAGGACCTACCACATTTGCAAGCCTCAGTACAAGACCTTCGATGCCGTAAAGGTTCGAAAAAGAGTGGATGTATACCTCGGATGCAAGTTTTGCTGCAGCATAGTTACTAATTGGCCTCATTTCCTCAAATGAAATGTCATCTCTTATCGGGAATTTCTGCTGCTTGCCATAAACTGCTGAAGTGGATGTAAACACAATTTTTTTCACATTATTTCTTCTCATGGCGTCAAGAACATTAAAGGTAAGTAAAAAGTTGTTTTCAAAATCAAAGCGTGGATCTTCCGTAGACTTTACTACACTGAAATTGCTTGCAAGATGAAAAACTATGTCAAAATTTTTTATGTATCTCATTGCTGTTTCTGGGTCGCGTAGATTTTCAATAATATATTTTGCGGAAGGATTCCTGTAATCCAAGCCGCCCTTGTCTATGGCCGTAACATCATGACCTTTTTTAGTGAGTGCGTCAACCAAATGACTTCCGATGAATCCGGTACCACCAGTTATTAAAACTTTCATTTTCGATCTACCCTCTCAATCAATTTTCCTTCCTTTAACAATGTGTCATAAAATTTTATATATCTTTCACTGACTTTCTTCAATTCATAATTATCTTCCATAAACTGCCTAGCATTCTTGCTAAATTTCTGCTTATTCTTCAAAAGCAGAAGTACTTTTTCTGCAACTGCCTTCTGGTCGCGTTTTTTTATGATAAATCCGTTAAATCCGTCTATTACAACATCGCGCATACTCCCGACATCAGTTGCTATTACAGGGGTGCTGCATGATAATGCCTCCATCGCAGATATTGAAATTGTCTCCCACAGGGTTGTTGTTAGGAAGATGTCGGCCATCGAATAAACTCCGATTATATCATCTTCTGGGACTTTTCCTATCATCATCACGTTGTTTTTTATTCCAAGATGTTCGATCCTTCTCCAAAGATTTTTTATATATTCTTCATCGCCACCACCCGCCAAAACATACAAAACTTTACTGTCCTTCTTAACCACTTCGCTAACAGCGTCAACAGCAAGTTCTATCCCTTTTTGGTCCACTATTCTTCCAAGGAACAAAATTATTTTTTTATCATCTGGAATCTTGTACTTTTCTTTTAGCTTTTTTATCATGCTTGCAGGACTTTTTTTGAATTTGTTTGTCTCAATGCCAAGATCAACCACATAAGAATCTTTCCCATAAAGTCTTTTTGTATCACTTTGCATTGCCTTTCCTGGGGAGGCCAAAATAGGCGCGGCTTTCATATCAAACGAAAACAACAGTTTGTTAACCAAAGGCGGATTCTCTTTGAAGAAGTAGTGTGTTGATAAAATAACTTTGCAATTTCGATTGAAAACCTTCTTATAAAAAATCGCAGGCAATATAAAAGGCGTGTCGTGTGCGTGAACAATATCTGGTTTAATTTTTATCAATTTTGATAAAACGAATGGAAAAGCAAGATGTTTGAGTATATATTTGAAATGGCCTGTTTTCGGCATTGGTATGTAGTGGACGGTGAAATCATATTTGTTGTAAAAGTTGGACTCGGCACCTTCGAATGCAAGAACATGCACATCATGACCAAACTGAGCAAACATCCTGGAAAGGTTGAATATTAGTTTTTCTGGGCCTCCAGGAATTGGAAACAGCCGTGGAACTATAGAAACTATTCTCATAACAATCATTACTCCATTACTTCGTTGCTACTCTACTACTTTACTCCTCTACTTTTTTACTAATATAAAATAAAGGATAAAAGGGATTAAACATTGGTTAATTTATTTTTATTCATTCAATTATGATTAATGAACAACAGAATAGCATTCATAATCCCTTCAATAAGAGTCTTTGAAGGATGGAAAGAGTACATCAAAAACTTTGAAAATTTTGGGCATGATTTATCAAAAATCGAAGTTCTGTTTATTGATGAAGGGGATGAAACAACAAGGAAAAAGATAAAGCAGATATTTTCGGAAACTAATTTCGAATTTTTTGGACCTGCTGAAAGAGAAATTTTCTTCAGAGAAAATTTTGGAGCAAACTGGCAGAAATATATTGAAGTCATACCAAAGAGGACTCATGCTGAAACTAGCTTTGGCATGTTAATCGCTCTGCAGAGAAAAATGAATCTCGCAATAGAAATAGATGACGACACGCTGCCTTTTCAGGATCATGATTTTATTGGAAGTCATAGAAAAGTTGTTGGAAGCGATGTCAAAGAAGTAACTAACTCTAGTTCGAAGTTCTACAATGTTATGGAAAATCTCGTATGCAACAGGATTGAGAATGGAAAGGAAGTTACTGTTAAAGAAAAATTGTATCCTCGCGGTTTTCCATATTATAAAAGACTCTCTGATTTGAGATATACAAAAATTAAAGCTAATGGGAACATTGTGTTGAATCAGGGGCTTTGGTTCAAAATTCCTGACTTCGACGCGCTCAGCATTCTTGCAGAAGATGGAACGGAAGGTCACCCACAAACAAGATCCCAATCGCTGAAAGAAGAAAGTGTTGTTGTCGATAAAAATAATTTAGTCACAATCTGTTCGATGAATGTTGCATTTGATCCAAAGGTCGTTCCTGCATTTTATCAGATGCCGATGAAATACATGAATATTGACAGATTTGACGACATTTGGTCTGGATTTTTTGTAAAGAAAGTTGTTGATGCTATGGGAGACTATGTTTCATTAGGAAAACCGTGTGTCGTGCATGAAAAAGCAAAAAGAGATACATTTAAAGATCTTAAAGCAGAGATGGATGGTATGGTTGTAAATGAAAGGCTTTCTCAAATGCTTCTTGATATGGATAATGATAAAATTGATAATTCTGATTATTTGCTTGGATATAGGAGTATGACTCATGAATTGCAGAAGGGCTTGACCTCACTCGATGGATGGATGAAAGATTACCTTGACTATGTATTCAGAATGATGCTACTATGGACAGAAATTTGTGAAAAAATAATCTAAAGTTTCCTTTGTCAACTGCCAACTCCCCTGCAACGCTTGCATAATTGTAAATCAAAATTTCCATGTTTCAATTTTTTCCTAATTTTCCTATAGCTATCATTATTCCAAATCTCCTCTAAAGATTTCTTTTTTACATTACCAAAAGATACCTCGTTGTAGTAGTCATTACAACATAGACACACAGTTCCGTCTGCGCGTATTATTGAGGAATCCGGTCGGCAGTATATCGGATTAAAACCATTAACGTCCACTGACCCTGCCCTATTGCTCAGCCCTTTTGAATTGGCATTTACCACGCCAAACACAATTTTTCCACCCCAATTATGCTTCTTAAGCTCCGATATCTGCCTTGAGGGTTCTAAATCGTGCTGAGAAATGCATATAATATCTACGCCGTTTCTTAGAAATTCTTTAGCCTTTTCTGTTGTGAGCAAGTCTCCATTTGAGAAAAATTCTATCTTAACATCATTGTTCAACTTTTCTTTTGCATATTTCACAAACTTCAAGAGCCTTCGATCCAGTAACGGCTCTCCATAATTGCTCAGATTTAACAGGCCGTTGAACTTCATGACGACTAAATTGTCAATTATCTTATAGAATATTTTTTCTTCCATAAATTTCCCTGGAGACTTGTCAAATGCTACCGGACAAAATACACATTTCCTGTTGCAGTGCGATACAGTTTCTATGTACAAAAATTCCAAAGTGTCTATATCCCTAAAAAGATTTCTTAATATGAAATAGAAGCTGCTGTTGTATCTAAACTTGAAGTAATGCTTGTAAATCCAAGTTTTTCTCAAAATAGATTTCAGATTCATCATACTCATACAATCACTTTTAAAATTAATAGAATGATATTTTCATATCAACGTACCTAACACTCTGTTCATGACAAACCTGAGTGTCTTTCTCGGATTCAATGCAGTCCTTATCATGTGCTTTCTTTCTAGTATCCTCTGTTCCTTCTTGAAGAGCATAAATATATCGAACATCTCTTTCCTCGTCAGCGTTTGAGACAGAACTATCGCATCCTTATAATTCTTGGAAAAATCTAGCTTCAACGAACCCCAATTGAAATCATCTACTTTTATCAATCCTTTCTCTTCGGCGAAAGACCAGACTGGAGTTTGTGGTAGTGGTGTGAGAAGCCAGATAGATAAATGCCCCATCTTGACACTCTTTACAAAGTTGAGTGTCTCGAGAATATCCTCCATTGTCTCAAAAGGCAATCCTATTACGATATTCCCTGTAACTTCTATACCATACTTGTTTGCGAGCTCAACCGCTTTTTTATTGTCTGAGACTTTTACACTTCCTCCCTTCAAATACGCTAGGCTTTTCTCGCATCCTGACTCCAATCCCATTGCCACTGTTGTAAAGTTCATCTTTTTCAATAATCTCATTGTCTCTTCGTCAACTAAGTTCGCCCTGCAATTGCAGTCAAATGAGAGTTTGTACAGAAGACCTTCTTTTTCCAAGATTTCTGCTATTTCCTTCAGCCTCTTCTTGTCAGCTATGAACAGGTCATCATAAAAGGAAATGTGATTAACATTATATTTCTCCTTCAGCTCCTTTATTTCATCAACAACATGTCGAGCTGAGCTGAATCTAACTATTTTCCAGAACCTCGACGACGAGCAGAATGAACAGTAGTAAGGACATCCCCTTGAAGAGAACATATTAGTTAATCTCCTTACTTCCATGAGATCTCTTGCCGGAAAAGGTATCTTGTCCAGTGAATCAATCAGCTCTCTCGGTTTTGTGAACTTCAGTTGTCCGTTGCTCCAATATACCAATCCGTTTATGTTGTCAACATTTTTAAAATTGCCGTTCTTTTCATAATGCTCAACTAGTTCCAGAAATGTCTGTTCGCCTTCTCCTATGACTCCTATGTCCATTTCCTTTCTTAGAGTTTGTGGAATCATTGAGATGTGAATACCGCCGATTATGACTGGAATTCTCTTACTCTTCGCCATCTTCGCATATGCCGATGCAGCATTATAGTTTTCCGACACACATGAGATCCCGACCAAGTCTGGTTTGAACTCTGCCAACTCCCTCTCGATATCTGTCCTAACAACCTTACAATCTATCTTCACATCAGAATATTTCCTGGCATAAGAAATGAGATAATAAATTCCTATAGAATTTAATACAGTTTGCCCTTTGTCATCTGTGTCTACCGCATCTATGAACAGTATTTTCATTACAAACCGCGCCTGTATAATTTTTATGTTTGCATTTCAGGGTTTTATTTCAAGAAATTTACCATACCCAATATTACACCAATGAATATTAAAGTATATCTCAATATTTTAAAAAACGGAAATAAAAATTTCAAATCGCTCTTCCACATCTTTACGATTTTATATAGAGAGTATAAGGAAAACACCGACAGTATCAACAGGGCAGGCAATCTCAAAATAGGTAGGAAAATAGAGAGAAAGACCAGAGGCAGCATCAAAGCAACTGCAGATGTCCATAAGAATGAAATTAAGACTCTCGGATAACCCATTCTTAATATGTTAGGATATGTTCTGCCGAATGAGAATGATTCTTTGATTAATTTCTTCAGGTCGGGTTCCTTATGATATGACTTCAGAAGGTCAACATATATGCCCTTGTATTTCTCTTTGAACCTTGTGCCGAAGTCGTAATCCTCGCCCATGAATAATTTCGGATTGAACATAAGCTTGAGATAGACACTTCTTTTAATGATTTCGGGACAGTAATATTGCTGTGAGAATTCCCTTTCCAGATGAGATAGTTTCGGCAGTATCTTCCTGGTGGGATATAGGACTGACTTGTGATAGATGCCATCAAATCCGTTGTTTTCCAGTATAGAGACTGCGTTCTTTACATAATCACTATTAAGCGTGCAATCGGCATCCACAAATACAACATATTTTCCCTTTGCATTTTTTGCTCCTATGTTCCTCGCATTTCCTGAACTTTTAGGAGGATATTCATTAAAAACTTTTGCTCCCATCTTTTTTGCTATTTCCACTGTCTTGTCAGTCGAATTCCCATCTATAACGATTATCTCTATGCTCTTGTATGACTGTTTCTTAAGCGATCTGATGCAATCCGCTATGTTCTTTTCTTCATTTTTTACAGGCAATAACACTGATACTAGTGGTTCTGCTCTTGCTCGCTTCATCCTTGTTTTACCTTTTCCAGTACCGTTCAATAATTTTGCCAATCCTATCAAGATAATATAGAAATTAAAAAAAGATAAAAGCAATAGTGACGACCAATATCAATCACTGTCAATCAATGATTGATATCAACATTCAATAATAATTTCCTAGTTCTGGATATAATATTCAGATCAAAATATTGCGACATAATCTGAGTGGTTTTATCTTTATTAATGTGGCATTTTAGTTGCTCGCCAATATCTGTTTTCAAAAGTTCAATGCTATCTCTTTTTAGAAACTGCTCTATTTCATTCAGTTGCCTTTTTTTGGCAGAAATATTTTCACTAGACGGGACGAAAATTCCAAATAAATCTCTGTCAAGGAGGAAAATCTTCAATACAAGGTAATAATCCATTGTGAATCCTCTGAAATCAACCATGTTTTTTAATTTGTCGAATTCTCTTAGGAAACTTTTGGCGTTGTCAGTATCGTGATTAAAAACATAAAATCCTGAGAACAAGTCTCCGAATCTTCTATATGCTGCATTTAAATTCTTCAAGTCAAGTTTGAATGGATTTTGAATCGTTGTTCTGGCAAAGGATGACATAAATATTTCATATGCATTTCTCAAATCGTTTAACAACTTAGGACTTGCCAATGTTATTTTTGTCCTAAAACCAAATGCCAGTGTTTTCTTCTTTTTATTTAGAATATTCGTTAAATATCTAATGGCATCGTCAATCTGAGGGTTGTTTATGCTATATTGGTCTCCATCAATAGCAATCCTTATCCCTTTTCTTATAGAAAACAAAACATCGGAAAGAGTTGTTCCGGGCCCATCATTTTCTTCTATCTCGTGAAAATTTGTTTTTATTCCATTATTCATTAATTTTTTTTCAATTTCAAGCAGGGAACTGAAGCCGATGTCGCATGGTTTGTAAATCACATTGACTTGCAAGCCATATGGAACTTTATTGGCTACGGATATTGTTCTCTCGCTTATAGAATTTAGTTCATTAAAAGATTGCTTGTCGTTGACAAAATGACGCTGAATTACGGTTACTTTCATTAAATGAATGAAATTATTCAGAAATAAATAGCTGTGCAACTTTAAATAATTAAAAATGAACCAATTGATAGATAGAATCAAAATTTTTGAGATGATTTTGGGATAGTATTGAGATGATAAAATGACTATATTAGTAACAGGCACGACAGGAGCTGTTGGCACTCATTTAGCAAAGAAGCTTGTAGAAAAAGGAGAGCGTGTGGTTGGTATTCTCCACGACAGACACCCGAAAGGCATGAGTACATTAGAACTTCTCGGCATAGATAAGAAAATTTATCTTGCGCATGGAGATGTGACGGATTTAAATTTTGTTAAAAGAGTGGTAAGCGATTACGAAATAAATAAAATCTTTCACTTTGCTGCATTACCAATAGTAAGGGTGGGAAATGTTTCCCCAGTTCCCATATTCAAAACAAATGTTGAAGGAACGTGGAACATAATGGAGGCAGCGAAGGAAAATAATGCGACTGTTTTGTATGTGTCCACTGATAAAGTTTATGGGCACCATGGAAATGAACCATATAAAGAAACTTTCGCTTTGAATGGTTTGAACATATACGACGCAAGCAAGGCAATGGGAGATCAGGTAGTCCGTTCCTACAATTATGTTTATGGCACTAAAATAGTCGTGTCGCGTTCTTGTAATATTTATGGCCCAGCAGATTTTAATTCAAGACTCATTCCTAATACAATCCGCAACTGCCTCAGGGGGGAGAGCCCGTTGATTTTCGAAGGAATTGATTACATAAGAGAATGGATATATGTGGATGATGTGACCGATGCATTTCTAGTGCTCATGGACAACATAGACAAGACTAATGGCCAGGCATGGAACATCGGAACGGGGTTCACGGCAGCACAGGAAGTCGTAATACATGAAGTATTGAAATATTTTCCAAATATAAAGGCAAAAGTTATTCCGCCTCCTCCTTACACGAAGAAGGAAATTCCATATCAAAAGCTGGATATAGAAAAAATAACCAAAACATTTAATTGGAAAGCGAAAATATCATTCGAAGAAGGAATTAGAAGAACTGTGGAATGGTGGAAGCAAAATAAGGATATTTTGGGATTCTAAGATTCTGAATTGCATAACCATACTAATTTTTCTTTTTTTCATTAAGCTTTTTCCACCACCAATCGTTTTTAACATACCATTGAACAGTCTCAATTAATGCTTTATCGAAATTATATGATGGCGACCACCCTAATTTGCATAACTTAGAACCATCAATCGAATATCTTCGATCATGGGCTAACCTATCTTCTACATGTTGAATAAAGCTCTCGTCTTTTTTTAGAAGATGAAGAATTTTTTTAGTCAAATCAATATTTGACAACTCAATTGTCCCAGGTATGTTATAAGTTTCTCCTATAGACCCCTTTTCAAATAGAAAATCGATAGCGCTGCAAACATCAAGAACATAAATCCAGCTTCTAACATGCATTCCGTCTCCGTATAGTGGAACCTTCTTCCCTTCCAAAAGGTTTGTCACAAATAATGGAATCACTTTTTCAAGATATTGGTAAGGTCCGAAAGTGTTAGCCATTCTTACAATTACTGCCGGGAATTTAAATGTTGTAATAAAACCTTTGACAATTAATTCTGCTGCAGCTTTAGATGCAGAATAGGGAGAACTTGGGTTGAAAGAATCTGTCTCCTTAAATGAATTTTTGCTAATGCTTCCGTACACTTCGTCAGTCGATATGTGCAAAAACTTTTTGATTTCACATCTCTTCGCACATTCGACTAAAACATGAGTGCCTAGAACATTGGTTTTCGTGAATATAAACGGGTCCTTGATTGAATTATCTACATGAGTTTCTGCTGCGAAATGAATGACCGCATCTGCCTTTTTCATCAATGGAAGGACTGTTTTTTCATCACAAATATCACCATGCACAAACTCATAATGTGGATTTTTTTCTAAATCTTTCAGATTATCCAAATTGCCACAATAAGTAAGTTTGTCCAAATTAACGACATTCATATCGGCATGTTTTTTAAGAAAATAGCGAATAAAATTACTTCCGATAAAACCTGCTCCTCCTGTAACCAAAACTGTTTTTATCATAATTTTCACTCAACCTCTTTAAGTTCCACCCTTCTTTTTTCTTTTGAAGATATTCTCATAGCTTCCAAAACTTTTGCTTGTAATAAGATTTTAGAATAGATTTTTTCTATTTTTTCTTTTCCTTTTTCCTCTTCTCTAGTTAAGACAGTATTACAGAAATCTTCAAAAATTAATTCAAAATGGTTAGCTGCACGTACATCAATTCGTGTGGTCGATTCCTTTGAACCATCGTTGCTGAGAAGTTCGACAGATGGCTTCATATCTGGCGGTATGGAATACGCTCTGCTAACTCTTATGAGACCTTTGCTTCCCCAAACGGAGTAATTGTTCTGATAAACTGCATTGAAGCTGAAGGCAACCAAACCAATTCTTGCATCAGGAAATTCAAGGATACTTGCCCCAGATATATCAACTCCAGTATCAACTTGGGTTATAGCATCATTGAAAAGAGTGCAAGTAGTTGCAAGAGGTTCTGCGCCAAAAATTTTTCTTGCCATAAATACAGTGTATGCCCCGGTATCATTGAGACTTCCTCCACCTAACTCTTTGCTATATCGAAAATTATTCTTGTCCAATGGTGGAAATCCAAAGTAACTTTTAAACAAAAAAGGTTTTCCTATCAATCCTTCTGAGATTAACGAAAGGATCTTTTTGTGTTGTGGATGTAAATCACACATGAAATTCTCATAAAGGACAACACCTTTGGACTTGCAAAAATCTACAACTTTCTTCACAGAATCAAAATTGTCAGATAGAGATTTTTCACACATAATGCTTTTGTTAGCATTTGCTGCCTTCAACACCCATTCTTCATGAAGACCAATTGGAAGAGGAATATAAACTGCATCAACGTCTTCTCTTTCTAACAAAGTATCATATGACTTGTCTGCACTGATTCCAAAACGTGCTGCACATTCTTTTGCTTTAGCGTAGTCACGACTAGCTATGCAAACTACTTCTGCATTATCAATCGCCTGAAATGCTTTTATAGAATATTTCTGTGCAACATTAGCACATCCTAAAATTCCAATTCTAACTTTCTTTTGTTGTTTTTTATTTTGCTGTTTTTTCATGGTAATCAATCTCTTTTCGACTCAATCTTCCTTTCTTCCGATAATCATATATTGCGCGCCTAGCGGGACGTTAGTTAAAAATTTTTCACACCAACGGAGAAATGAAAAGAACTGTGGGAAGAAAAAATAATAAATTTGTTTTTCAACAGTAAAGTTTGTTTCTTTGAACAGGTGTTGAGCATCTTCAGGTTTCATCAAAACAGCGTCTTTATCAAAAGGACAGTCCTTAACTATCTTCCTAATAACAGGATTGTAAGGATTGTGTTCGAATAAGACAAAATATCCACGATTCTTCAGTGTTGCAAAAATCTGTTCGAATGTTTTCTTTCTCTGTTTTGGAGTTATATGGTGAAAAACAACCGCAGAAAAAACAATGTCAAATTTATTCTTAAAATTCATTCCTCTCAACCCTTTCGCAGGATCAATAACACTAAAGGTGCATTCGGGATAACTTTTACGTGCTACCTCAATACTTTTCTCGGAAATGTCCACACCAAAAAATTCACTGTTGGGAAAGTATTTTCTGGTAAAATGTGCTGTTCTTCCTGTTCCGCATCCATAATCCAAAATCTTCAAAGGAGATTTATATATACTCTGAAAATACTCTCTCAGTAATTTTATCTTCAACTCTACAAAAAAAATACTACTCTCTCCAGAAATAGAAATGGATCCATCGAGAATATTTGAATAATCTTCAGAAAACTGATCAAAACTTGTTCTTTGTTTTTGAGTCAAGTTCTCACCTGCTACCCATCACTTCTCTTGCAAGAGAATTAACAGCATAATCTATTTTTAATAATTTTTTGATTTGAAGAAGAGTTAACCAGATGTAATCTTCTGGAACTTTGACATCTTCGTTCTCATCGACTTCTACAATCATGCAACGATTGGTTTTCATGTAAAACCTCCCTCCATCTTCCACTCCAACTACCGAAGTGAGCACCTTGCCTTTGCCACCTTCCTCAAAATATTCTGCAAAAAGAGGTTTTTTACCTCCGTGGGCTTGTCTTAAATTACTTTCTGTCGCTTGAAGAGTTGGTGACAGTTGCAACTTAAACATGTTTCCAGGCTCAAACTTGGCGTAAAACAAGTAATGCTTAACACCGTTAATTTTTTTACAAAGTATGCCAAGAATGCCTGTTTCTTGCTGTTTAATCATAGGCTGCGTCCATGAAGTGACCTCACGTCTGGCAGCGCCTTTAACTCTTACTCCCATCATTGTAAAAAATTTTCCTGACTCGTGGTTAATATTTCCCGTCTTTGGATCAACATGCCACTTGTCGAGATCTTTTATTCCAATTTCTTCTATATTGGCTGGATATGATTTTCTTTTATCATCTAACCATTTCAAAACTTCAGAAACATCTTCTGCTTTTCCTGTTTCTTGAGCTTCAAGAATTTCCACCAATTCTTCTACTGCAGAATGAACCTCGTTTGTTATTTTAATTTTGTCTCCTTTAAGCAAGGTGATAATTTTATCATGAATTGAAGGTGCAGAAAAAGTGGAAGAATTATTTTTCATTTTCATACACTCCATTTCTAATTATTTCTTTAACAGAATATTGCGGCTTTTGATTGATGCTCAAAAAGATTCTGCCAAGATATTCGCCGATAATCCCCAAAACAAACAGAATGATCCCTGAGAAAAATGAAATTGATATTATCAAAGATGTCCAACCGCTTACAGAAATTCCGTATTTGAAATAGTAAACCAAAAGAGATATGCCAACAACAACACTCAGAAAAGAAAAGAGGAAACCTAATATTGATGCTAGTCGCAGTGGCCATAACGTAAAGTTAAAAATCATGTTGACAGCATACCAAAACAATTTACGGTAAGAATAGCCAGACTTGCCTATTTTCCTAGTATGATGTTCGACAAGGCAATGACCAACATTTGTACTTGCAACAGTATCCTTGATGAGAACGTCAATCATCACATTGTACTGTGTAAATTTAACCAGTTTTTTTACTAATGATTTATGCATGATTCTGAAGGAGGTGACTGTATAGCCGCTTCCTGTGACTCTGGATAAAATTTTATTCACAAGATTTGAAGCAAAATCCCTAAACAATCCGTGTCTTTTCTTGATAAACTGGCCATAAACAACATCATACTTACCTTCGTCGATTGTTTTCACAATTTTCAAGATTTCTTCAGGAGGATTTTGCAAATCATCATCTATAGTAATGACATATTTCCCTTGTGTGTATGCAAGCCCGCACATTGTCGCGTTATGCTGGCCAAAATTATTAGTCAAATTTATCGCAGTAACATTGTGATTTGCATTAGCTAATTCTTGCAAAATTTTCCAACTATTATCTTTACTATAATCATTAACAAGAATAAGCTCCCAAGAGCTGCCTAATTTTTTAAATACTTCGACCAACCTTTGATGCAATTCTTGCAAAGTACCTTCGCTATTGTGGACTGGCACGACAACTGAATAGTCAAATTCCTTACTTACGCTTTTGTCGCTTTCATCAATTTCTTTTTCTGACATAATTAACACTGGTGAGCTAATGAAGAAATTTTTTAAGTTGTTCTATTTTTTTTTCATGGAAACTAATCATGTCTTTAATTTGCGCTTCCGAAACTTTTGATGACATAGCCCCTTTTTCCATATCTGTAGCTTTTAAGAACAATTGATTTGCATATAGCAATGATTCGAACGTACCTGCATCGGTCCACTCACCCTCCAGAAAATCATATGTCAACTCTCCCCTTTGAGCAAACACATTGTTTACATCAGTAATTTCAAATTCTCCACGAGCTGAAGGTTTCATATTCTTGATTACTTCAAATACGCTTGAGTCGTACATATAATAACCGATAACTGCAAAATTTGTCTTGGGTTTATTTGGTTTTTCTTGAATTTCCAAAACCTGCTGTTCGTCAATAGCGGCTATTCCATAACGTGATGGATTATCTACCTTCTTGAGCAGAACTTTCGCTCCTTTTGGTTGCAACGCAAAATTATCAACAAACTTTTTTATTGAACCAGTAGTTATGTTATCTGCTAGAATAACTACTATTTTATCATTTTTAGCGAAATCCTCAGCCAAACTCAACGCATGTGCAATGCCTAAAGGAGCTTCTTGAGCTCTATAAGTAAAATTACATCCGAATTCCAAACCACTCCCTAAAAGGTTCACAATACTTCCCATCTGCTCAGCATCGCTGACAATAAGAATATCTTTTATTTCACATTCCACTAACTTGTGAATTGGATTGAAAATCATAGGTTCTTTTCCTACAGGAAGCAAGTGCTTGTTTGTCACTTTGGTCAGTGGATATAACCGTAGTCCTTTTCCGCCAGCTAAGATAACTCCTTTCATGTTTTCACCTTCTAATCAGCAATCCTTAATATTACAATCATTTATTTATTCTTTAAAGATTTTCAATAGAAGTATATGTTGCAGACTATATATTACGAACCACATATATTGCATACTTTGGTTTTAGAAAATTTGTGTTGACTATAAAGTTTTCTGCTGGGTTTGGATATAGAGAAAACAGCCACTGAAACACGTCTTCAAACGACCTGACAGTTCCATTAAATTCAGCTACCTTAGAAATTGTTCGGTTCTTCAGAATATCTGCACGGGATATCTCAGATGTCACTTCTCCTGCGAGCGGAAGGTGAGTCAAATTTATCATATATTCAAACTCCAATTGATTTTCATTTTTATAATACTCTTCTGTCACATAAACTCCTTTGGCTGGCAAAGAAATGTTTTGGTCTTGAACACTACGGCAGAAATAATTAAGATTGGTATATAGCTGAACCCATGGGCATTCATGACTTATCAATATCAGACTTGAATTGAATCCAGAGTCCCATTGTGCGTAAACCTTGTGAGGATGAGGGTAGAAATGAAATTGATATGCCAGTGGGACGAACTTGACCAACATAAAAATTGCTAGCAACAATATTATCAAACCGAAATGTTTTGGTGACAGGGAAATTCTCGGAGACATGAAAATTTTCTGAAGCTTTTTCACTACGAATATAGAAAGCAAAGGAAATATTGGAGCAAACCTTACTACTGGAGCAAGGTTCCAATAAACAAACAGCGAAGAAAGGCTGACGAGTGTTAAAAAGAATAAAATATCGAACTGGTCTGCCTTCTTTGTTAATAATTCTTTAATCAATATCAAAAAACTTATTACGAACGCTATGAAAAACGGTAAAGACAAACTGTTGATGAATTCCAAAATAAAGAGGCCTATTGTAAAAATGAAGATAGGCAGTTTGAAACCAATCGGATAAGCCGGGTTAATGAAGGAAAAATAAAACAAGAGAAGTGCAACAGGCATGAAAGCTAGCGCATGTTTAACTAACCAAAAACAAGAAAATTTCCTGCTTATTTTCATTTTCAAAATGGAGTAAGCTTGAGGCAACAAAAGTGGCAAAGAGATAGGATGAATGAAAATGTCGGCGACAAGGAGCAATGAGGAAATTATTGAATATCTTTCCTTTCCTGTTTTCAAAGCAAGAGAAAGATAATAAAACCATGCTGAAGAGAAGAGTAGCAGCAGGGTATAATTAAATGAATTTATGCCCAAAAAGAAAACAAGTGGAGTAATTATGTATAGTAATGTGGCAATGAACGAGGATTTCGCATTAAAGTGGAATCTTGCAATTCTATATACAAAAATTGTGCTTATGGCTACGATAATTGCAGAAAAACTATTCAACGCAAAATCTGGATCTGTCCCTAAAATTTTTGTAAGAAATGAGAAGTACGGATAAGACAGCAAGATATAAAGCGAGCTTCTTCCAAGTCCTTCTGTAGAACCGGGACCATAAGACCCGAAAGCGGTGAATGGGAGGAAGAGTTCATTTGTATTAAACGCCTGCTTCAAAGTGATTTCATAAGAGAGTGCATCATAGAAATTCAAGCCATTGGCTAAAAATAAAAAATATAGAGCAAATGATATCAAAACCAACAATAGTTGTATTTTGTTTTCATTTATTATTTTTATCATGCAGATAATCCGCCTTGATGGCTAGTTACTTCGACAACAAAAATTTGAATAAATCCATGAGTGTGATGAAGGATTGCTTTTCAACATTCAGTTTTGATTTTCCTGTAACTCTGTCTTTGAAAACAATTGGAACTTCTGTGATTTTGTATCCTCTCTTGCCGGCTTTTATAATAAATTCGATGAAAAAGGAGTTTCCCTTCGACTCTGTCTTGACATTATCAATTACCTCCCGTCTTATTGCACGAAAAGCACCAGTAAAGTCATGAACTGGTATTCTTGAAAGGAAATTGATCAGTATATTTCCAGCAAAGCTGAATATCTTCTTTCGAAGAGTTTGGAATGTCTTTATCTCATATTTTCCACCCTTTGCATATCTTGAACTTACAACTAAGTCATATCCATCATCGATTTTTTTGATAAACGTTGGAATGTCGTAAGGATTATGAGAAAAATCTACATCCATTCCAATAACTATGCTGCCACGAGAGAATCTATAACCATCTGCGTGTGCAGATCCGGGGCCCATTTTTCTTGGCCTTAGCAAAAGTTTAACGTTGTGATATTTTTTGTTCATCTTCCTCGCAATATTCGCAGTTCCATCAGGCGAATTGTCATCAACCACTATAATTTCTAATTTTTCTTTCTCGTCTTTGAAAATTTTTTCTATAATGGGAATGAGCTTTGACAGGTTTTCTTTCTCGTTATAAGTAGCTAGCACTACAGAAATCAGCCGTCTTTTGTTTTTTTCTAATATTTTCTTTTCTACTCGTTTCATTTGACTACCTCAGGGCACTGCCTAAAAGCATTACATCAAAACACTATCTCAAAGCATTGGACGGATAAGTATAGTTTGAACATATCCATTCTTTAGTTATACAAATATAATTGCAGTTTTGTTTTTGATGAACGTAATTCGAATTTTCATAAACATAAATCGTCGTGTTTTTGCTTGCAAAAGTTTTTATTAACTGAAAATATGGAAAGTTTTTTATAGTGCTTGTGTTAAGCGTGTAAGTAAAGTTAGAAACGCCTGAAGAAGGAATAATTGCATATCGTATGCCATCTTCCTTTGCTAAGGTATTAAGATCCTTGATATCCATGACGCATGTTCTAAAAACAGAGTGTGTTTTTGCTAAATCTTGGCGCATTATCTCAAAGATAATAGCAGAAGAATAGAATGAATCTGAATCACTTACTAAAATTGTATTCCCTTCTTTCTTAACAACTTGGGTCGCAATTTCTTCATAATTTGTGTTGTAGTATAGTGGTGGTGATAAAATCAAATATGATGTATAAATGATCAAAATAAAACATGTAATGAAAGTCGCCAGAGAGAAAAATTTAGGAAGTTTGCTGATGTAAAATGATAGAGAATAAAGTAGTACAGGTATTACTGGAAGTAGGTAACGACCCTCTTTGTTTGGAATAAAAACAAAAAATAGGAATAAAGTAAAGAACCATATAAGAAATAGTTGCCAATATTTTTCTTTTCTTACAATATAGTATGCAAGTGAAAGTATGACTGCTATGAAAACTGGGTAGGAAAGATAATTTTCACCAAGTTGCTTCGGGTAGTACAGCCAACCTTCTATTGTGTTAAATTGTGGGTCATGTTGGTCATATCCTGCCCAAATTATTGAAGACTTTAGCATGACGGAAAGAAGTCCAACTTTATAAAAGACGAACAAGTAAGGAGATACGATCAAAGCCGCGAGAATAAAGGATATAAAAATTTTTCGCAGATATTTTTTATTGGTGAAAAGTGTGTATAAGAAAATTATTGGAACGACAAATATTACATTTTGCTTAAAGAAAAATCCAATTGCCAAAAATAATCCTGCATAAATGAAATGTCGCGTCTTTCCTGACTTCAAAGCAAAAAGATAAAAAATCATCGAAAGTAGGAAGAAAAGCAGGTAAGAAATGTCTAGCATCGCTTTAATTGAAAGATAAAATATTTGTGGTATTACAGCAAACAAAACTGCGGCAATGATTCCAGTTTTTTTGTCAACAAATCGTCTTCCAAAATAGTAAACAATAAGAGTGGTTGCAACTCCAAAAAGCAACCCAGTTGCAGCGCCGGTCACAGAGCTAAGCCCGAAAAAATAGGTTATGAATGTAGCAATGACGTAAAATCCTGGCGGATAGTAAAGAGAAATTTTTGTATAATGCACAAGATATGCAATGGTATAGTCGTATATCTTTGAAAATGATAATACTGGATGCGAAAAATAATCTCTGAAAAAGTCGTAGAAGAATGAAATTATGGAAAGGTGTGTCCCTTCATCCGCTCCTATGCTCGTGCCTAGAAATGTAGACGCAAATGCTATGAATAACGCAAGGAAAAGAAAGAAAAACAAATCGTTACGATTGAACGAGTTTTTTATCCAAAGGTTCAAAAGTCCAATGCCTGTTTTAGTTGCAGTTCTTGCCGGAAACCCAGATATCTTCGCCGTCTCTTGTTTATGCTCCCAAATAATCGGAACTTCTTTTATTTTCATTCCAAAGTTCTTTGCCCTTAAAAGCAGCTCTATATCAAATTCGAATCCGTTTCTTGTCATTTGTGGCAAAATCTTTTTTAACGCGTCACGACTCAATGCTTTCAAGCCGCATTGTGTATCTGAGACAGAAAGATCGAACATAGAGTTTGCCAATATGTTAATGCCTTTTGCAGCGATTCTCCTCAAAAAAGGTCTGTCCTTGACTATTTTTGACTGCTTCATATTTCTTGAAGCAATTGCAACATCATTTCCATCCCTAACCGCATTAACAATCTTTTCAAGTTCGGCAGGACCCGAAGAAAGATCTGCATCAATAAATGCTACTATGTCACCATCAGATTCTTTGAAACCTTTTAGAATGCCTCCACCTTTTCCCAATCTTTTTTTTGAATGAATCACATTGACCTTTTTGTTTTTCTTAGAAAATTTTCTCGCAACTTCTACAGTATTGTCTGTACTGCCATCTTCAGATACTATGATTTCATAATCGTAATGTTTCTTTTCTAAAAAAGATGAAATGTTTTTTAGGGCATTGAATATGTTATGTTCCTCGTTATGAGCTGGAATGATTACTGATATCTTCATAAAATCACTAAATCAACAGATAATGATAATGATAATTATAATCATAATTAAAATTAAAAGTTCGTTGTTAAATTATTTTAACAGCTCTGGGTGTTGCTTCCACCATTCCACAGTTCTTCTAATTCCATCGTCCAGCGAAGTCTTTACTTCCCATCCAAGAACTTTTCTAGCTTTAGTGCAATCGCCAAATGAACGAAGTATATCAATATTTCTAAATGTTTCCCATTCAACATTAACTTTCCTTCCAGAAATGGCAATTATTTTGTCAACAATTTCTTTTACGGAATTCTCTCTTCCAGAACCGAGATTGAATATATCGCCATTCTTCCCTTTTTCTAACGCAAGTATGTAGCCTTGAACAACATCTTCAATATAGGAATAGTCACGGGTTGAGTTAGGATTGCCTACAGTTATTTTATTCTGTGTAAGAACTTTTTTAATGGTTTTTGGAAAAAGCCAGTCACCAACCTGGTTCGGGCCGTATTTGTTGAATGCTCTTGTTATGATTATCTCTATACCATCAATGTTTACAAACTGTTTCAGCAAAATTTCTCCGGCATATTTTGTTGCAGAATAAATGTCTAGCGGGTTTGGAACTGTTTCCTCTTTAATTGGTAATTGCGATTCTGGCTGGTTACCATATACATGACACGTGCTTGTGTAAAGAAGCTTCTTGACGCCTGCTTGGACAGCCGACCAAGCTACGTTAAATGTTCCGACAGTGTTGACTTGGGTTGAAAGATATGGCAGATCTCGCGACTCGTGAACTGGAACGATTGCAGCAACATGAAAAACAAAATCCACTCCTTTCATCGCATTCGACAAGTTTGTGTAATCCTGAATATCACCTTTTATCAGGTGAATACGGTCCATTATGTCGCTAAGATTTGTAAGAGGGCTGCCTCGTTTCACATAAGCTCGGACGTCTGCGCCTTGTTTAACCAGCTCTCTTGATAAATGACTTCCAGTGAATCCCCCGGCTCCTGTTACCAGCACTTTCTTTCCTTTCATGCTCATACAATCAACTCAATGACAGATAATAATCAATCATCTCTTTTAATGTTTGTTCGAAAGGTATTTTAGGTTTCCATCCCAGCTCCTCTCTTGCTTTAGTGTTGTCGCCTATTATTACATTCGACTCCCCTTTTCTGAAAAGTTTTTTGTCAGCGACTATCTTAACTTTGTTTTCTAATCCAACATAATTCAACGCTATATCAATCAAATCTTTTATTTTTATTCCTTTCCCACTGCATAGATTATAAACTTCCCCGACTCTGCCTTTCTTTACAGCCAGCCAATATCCATTAACCACATCGCGAACGTCTGTGAAATCACGAACCGCATCAGTGTTTCCAAAAACAAACTCTTGCTTACCTTCATTTTTAGCGGTAACTGCAATTTTTGCTATTTTATTTGCAACAATATCTTCTATACATCTAGGCCCACCCTGATTAAATGCTCTTGTTATAACAATCGGAATTTCCTCTTTTTCAAAAAATTCGTTGCAAATCTTTTCGGCCTCAATTTTTGATTTGGAATATGGGTCGTGCGCTTCGAGTGGATGCTCTTCTTTTATTGGCATGGATTTTTTCGTTGTTTTGTTTTTGTATATGGTCGAGGTACTTGCGAAATGAAATATTTCCAAATCTTGGTCTCCTTTTGTCAAAGCATCTAAAAGATTTTTTGTCCCGTCAACATTTGTCTTCATAGTTGTGTCAGGATATTCTCTCGCCCTTGTACTAGACACGACTGCAGCAAGATGAAAAGCTGCATTGGGTTTGATTTCTTTTATAGCTTTGTTCAGCGCAACCGGATCTGTTATATCTGCGTCAAAAATTTGCAGTTTGTCCATGATATGAATGATATTTTTTGTAGATGTTGTTCTTCTTTTCAATCCAAAAACTTCCGCGTTTTTTTCATTTTGTAAAATTGTTTCTGCCAGCCATGAACCACCAAACCCGGCAATGCCAGTAATAAGAACTCTTTTATTTTTCAATGATCTTTCTGGCATTGTATTCACACTCGTCATGGGTTCTTTCATTTCCATTTCTGTTTCTTTCTACTTCTTTCTATTTTTCTTTCTATTTTTATGGTTGTTGTTGACAGTTAAAATATTTAAACATTCAAGAACAGGGTTTGTTTAAGGTAATTGTGAGGTTGTTAAATGAATTGGGACAATAAAAATGTTGTTGTTACAGGTGCAGCTGGATTCATAGGAAGTCATCTTACTGATGTTCTTGTCAATCTTGGAGCGAACGTCATAGCAGTGGACTTGGTCTCGCAGTTCGGCAGCGCTAACATAGATCATCTCAAGGATAGAATTAAAATCATCGACGCAGACATTTCCAACGAGAAAGAGCTCGATAAGATTGATGGTGACATTGATTACGTTTTTCATCTTGCAGCGTACGCAGTTCCGACTCTCTGCGACAAAAATCCTGGCATAGCCTTCAGGACAAATGTCCAGGGGACGTTCAACATGCTGCGTTTTTCAGTAAAGAAGGACGTGCAGAAATTTGTCTTCCCATCTTCAGCTCTTCTATATGGTCGTTATCCGCAATATCTGCCTATCGACGAAAAGCATCCGATAGAATTTTCAAGCAATATTTACAACGCCACAAAGAAGATCGACGAGGATTTGTGTCTGCTCTTCCATGAGAAGCACAATCTTCCAGTAGTTTTCTTCCGTCTTTTCAACGCATTCGGCCCAAGGCAGGCAGCAGATTATTTTATTCCAACAGTAATCATTCAGGCAATGAAAACAAAGACAATCGAGTTGTGGAGCGAGAAACCTACTCGCGACTTTACATTTGTTCAGGATACTGCAAATGCTTTCGTTCGGGCAGCGGAGTCGAAGTATGTCGGCGGTCCTATCAACATTGGTTCTGGGCATGAAGTAAAAACAGGCGACATAGCAAGACAAATTGCAGAAAGTTTCGGAGCGGAAATAAAATTCTTGAACAAGGAAGTTACCGGATCGATGCGTCTGCAGTGCGACAACACAAAAGCTCGCGAAATTTTAGGTTGGCATCCATCAATTCCTTTCGAAGAAGGCTTGGAAAGAACTATTCAGTGGTTTAAGGAAAATTATAAACAATAAATTAAGATTGAATATTACTCATAACTGTGCTTTTAACAAACCTTATATGAAATTCAGAAATAACTTATATTCATATTGTAACAAGTTAATATTGATTGCCAATGGCCGAAGAGCAGAAAAAAATAGATGCAAAAGAAGCTGTGGCACTTGCTAAAAAATATTTGCATGAACTCAAGGGTATATCTACGAGTGAGAGTTTTTTAGAAGAAATTGAGATGTCAAAAGATAATCAATGTTGGTCTGTTACATTAAGTTATCCAGCAACTGATTATAGTGGACTTATTTTGGTGCCTAGAAAGGCGTATAAAATTTTTGAAGTGGATGTAAACACAGGACAAATGGTATCCATGAAAATAAGACAAGTCTAAATTAGTTATGGGAAATATATGCCACAAAATCATACAAATCAAATCAGAGTTGCTGGCAAACCACTTATTACATATTTTAGAAAAGGCATTATTCTTGATACCGGACCATTACTTTTTTTCCTCGCTGGAAATTATGATTTTGATTCTATTGGTAGAATGCCATTAACCAAAGAATATAAACAAGAAGATTTTCTATTGTTACAAAATTTTATTAAAAAATTTAGAAAAATAATTATCACGCCACACATACTAGCCGAAGTTTCCGATATTGCGGAAAATGAATTAGACGCGCATTTCTTGGACTTTGTAAATAGAATTAAAAAAATTCTTCTTGATTCCGAAGAGGCACGTATTAAAAAAAATGAAATTTTAGAAAATGAACAAATAGGCAAATTTGGGGTAACAGATGTTAGTATTATTTTATCATCGAAAACAAATAATCAATTTATTTTAACTAAAGATTTGCCTTTTGCATTGTTATGTCAATCCAAAAACTTACCGGTGTTTCATTTTGATTGGCTAAGAGAGTTGAGTTGGTCTAGTTAATTTCGCTTTAAAATTTACATCTAATATACGTTAGAAACACACCATTACGAGTAATATTAATAATTTAAATTTGAATACTACTCAACACATATTCCCTAGAAATTAGATGCAAAAGATAAATATAAATTTAATAATGCATCTTATTTGAATTAATGAGAAAGGAAATAACCCTAATAGCTATTTTATTTTCTGTTTTAGCTTTTCAGAATATGGCTTCGGCGCAAGAATGGAAAACTTTAGAAATTCCACGAACCCCTACAAGTTGCCCGAATAATACATGTACAATTAATTTGGACGAAATTAGCAATTTCGCAAAATATGAGATTGATAACACTTTCGAAATTTCAACTAAATTGATTCATACTACTTCGAAAACACATTATACAATTGCTCCTCCATTTGGGGTTTGCCCGAGAATATTAATATCTAATCAAAATGAATATTTGTTTAATCTGAAATTTTTCAAGAACGATGAATTAGTAAAAGAAGAGCCTTACATTGATATAAAATTCGTTGATGAGGATAACACGACAAAGAAAATGGCCATACTACCTTGTTACAATGTAAACTCTAACGACACAGTTTCGTTCGATTATTTACGTGGAAATAAAATACTACCTGCCACAAGGAAATTTCTTTTTCTTAATGTTACAGCAGATGAATTCTTTTATCCGTTCGATAAATATTTTTTCACAAGTTGGTCGCAACCAGATTTAGTTTATTATAAAAGAACCGACAGAATAATTTTGCCAAACAGTTTTGAGATAGTAGAAAATGAGACAGAATTTTCATGTCCCTTTGTTGTAAAATTCAAAATCACAAAGGGAAATACAACTCTTATGGAAAGCATATTATTCTCAGATACTTATACATTTGAGGCGTCTTTCGTTCAAAGTGATAACAATCGTATTATAATCTTTCCAAGTGCAGTTTCACCACCTCTTGATTGGGTGCAGGGAAATAGTGAAATCATACATAATCTTACATTAGAGCAACAAAAGAATGTATTGGATAAAAGAACAGGTTGTTTTTTAAGGTTTACATTTGAAAGAACTCAGTTAGTAATTTATTTGTTTTTGATATCTTCAGCATCAATGTTACTTTCAAGCCTTTATTTTCTTAACTGTAAAAAGTATCCAGAGTTGCTGGGCGCTATATTTGGGATATGGGCTTTTCAAGAAGGTCTCAACCAATTACTTCCCCTCGTTAGACCGACTATTGTAACGCTTTTTGATTTAAATATCATTTACATGCCAATTATAGCAATGACCATTCTTTTTATCAAATTCAGTAGGAGCTGAAAAGAAAAAATTTGAAAATTAGCAATTTAAAATTTAATTACTCTTCCAACTTTACTCTTCGTTTTTTGTTCAATAAAATCTGCAATAACATCACCAACATACTCACGCTCTTCCTTGCCGATTCCCTGATGATTGCCAAAGAAGAATGAATGATCCATTATGTACTGCGCGTTCTTCAGCTCTCCATGCACACGATGTTTGATGAATTGCGCTGACGGCTGCTGGACGATGTTCGATACTTGAACTGGTCTTGTTTCGATCTTATGTTCTTCAAGATGTTTTGTCAGCTCGTCACGAGTGAATGGCGCGTCGTGCCGCACTGTTACCGGTTGGCCAAACCATACGTGCCTTGTTCCTGGCCTCTCTTCGTGAATGACCAAATAATCTGAAAATTCTTTGAATCTTTTGTTCCAGTAAGCTGCATTATCACGTCTTATTGCAATGTACCTCTCCAGCTTTTTCATCTGATGAATTCCCATTGCTCCGTGAATTTCTGTCGGACGCAAGTTGAATCCCTTGTTGACGAAAAGAAAACGCTTGTCGATGTGCGGATACTGCGCTGCATAATCATTATACTTCTTCAAACTTCTTGCCCAGCCAAAAACTCTGAGGGACTTTGCAAGCTCTGCATACTCTTCGTTGTTTGTTACAACCATCCCGCCTTCGATTGTTGAGATGTGATGTGAAAAGAAAAAGCTGAATGTTCCCATGTCTCCGAAAGTTCCGACCTTCTTTCCATCTACCCACGCGCCATGAGACTCGCACGTATCCTCAAGCACGAACAGGTTGTGCCGTTCGGCAATTTCCATAATTTCATTTATGTAAGCAGGATTTCCTAGAAGATGGACTGGCATGATTGCACGTGTCTTCGGAGTGATTGCCTTTTCGACCAGCGAAGGATCGATGTTCATTGTATCAAGCTCGACATCAACAACCACCGGTATCGCTCCGACGTCGCCGATTGGATTGATTGTAGTCGTCCAGAGAGTTGCTGGAATGATAACTTCTTGTCCGGGCATGATTCTGTTTGGCAATGCTTCGTTTGTCAAAATTGAAAGAACGAGAAGATTTGCTGACGAACCTGAATTGACCATGACTGCGTACTTTGCTCCGAGATAATTTGCGAAAGATTCCTCAAACGCGCTAACTTTCTTTCCCATCGTAAGAAACGTTGTGAGAAACGAGTCGAGCGCTTCAGCGACTTCCTCGTGCCCGTATGACGGGACTTGCAACGGAATTCTGCTTTCGCCTGGAACGAATGTCGTGTACTGGCGCTCGAAATAAATCTCTATCAATTTGTTGATCATTTTCTGCAGCTGCGCATCTGTTATTGCTTTCTTATCGAAAAGTATGTTGTGGTCTGCCATAACTAACAGAAATATCATCAAGAGTAAAGCTTATATTGTTTTTTGTCATGGTTTAAATAATGAACTTGTTAAATAACCTAAGGTTGCTGATAGTCGCAGCGCTTGTTCTAGTATCCGCGCTTGCAATAATGCTGCCTTTCTTTCTTGTTTCAGGCGGGATTTTTGTAAGTTCCGTCGACAGCAACGCAAACTGTGTTGGAGTGTATGTTGGAAATAGGATTGCGCAGGTTGGAGGAAGAAACGTCCGCTCGATAAACGATTTCAACGATGCAGTTGCAAACGTAAATGCCGGGGAATTCGTGCCTCTTTTGATTGATTCAACTCCGGGAAATTGTGTTGCTCTTTCTGACGGAGCTTTAGGATTTGAAGTTTCCTCAGGAAAGGCCGCTTCAGGAGTAGGTTTTGGAACTGAGCTTGGCGGAGGAACAGCATACTCATACAAAGTTAATGAAAGCTGGTCGGCAGGAAATGCTAGCACGATTGCGAAAATTATTCAAAAAAGAGCTGAAATATTTGGCTTTCAAGATGTTGCCATCAGCACTTCCGGTGACATGATAAAAATAACTCTTCCTTCTTCTGAAGACGTCTCCACGCTTTTCTTTGAGGGAAAAGTTGAGGCAAGAATGTCTGAGAATCTGAAAATGCAGGGAAATGCCGGAAGTTTTTTCGTTGGTAGCAAGAAATACAACTTCACAATCGACAACGGAACGGTTGTGGTTCAAGATAAAAAATATAATTTTGGAAGCTGGTTTGTTGTAGACGGTATAAAATTCAGATATGTTAATACAACGAGCGCAGGCGCAGTTGTGGAAGCGCTTGTCTTGGACAACTTGGACATAGAAAAGGTTTCACTACAGCAGTCAACCCTGAGTTACAATTCACAAGCAAAACTATACGAATATCAAATTCCTGTTGCCATAAGCGTAAATTCAAGCGAAAGATTCCAGAAAGTAACGGAAAACATGCCGACCACATTGTCCGGCGGAAGCATAGTTGTTGACGGATTTCTTGTTTTCTACCTTGACGGCAGGGAAATTAGCAGGCTGAGCGTTCCGATCAGCTTCGTAAAAACTCCGGTGATAAACATCGCGATAACAGGTTTTGCGAACACGAACGAGCAGGCGAAAAGAGAGAAATTGGAGATAACTGCTTCGTTAGAAAGCGGACTGCTTGACTCGCAGCCCGTTCTGACAAGCAAAGAATCAGTACAGCCGAGCATGAAAAGTTTCGCAGAAATTGCCTTTGCCGGATCGCTGCTTCTTCTGCTTGCTCTAACTGTTGGTATGTCTGCAGCAAGGTACAAAAACTACAAAACATCCATCATGTCGTTTGTCTTTATACTTGCTGGTCTCTTGATTGCCCTTGGAATTCTTAACTTCGAACTTTCGCTTTCTGGTATGAATCTATTGATCAACATAAAAACAATTTACGCTCTTTCCGCCGCAGCAATTCTCGCCGGCATTCATTTCATTCTCTCGTCGGAAAAGATTTACAAGACAAAGGACGTTTCGCTCAGAATGGGATACAAAAAAATAATGGGGTTGCAAAGTTTCGTCTACATCATTTCAATTCTTGTTGCGATGGTGTCAGTCGCTGTTTACGAAAGAACTTTTGGAATTTTATTGTTCTTTGCAATAATAATAGACTGGATCTTGATAAACGGGCTTCGTGAAAAGTTCATGAAGAAAGTTTGAATTTTTTGAGCACATTAAGAATAACTCATTCATCAAGGCCCGTGGAGAACACCAATTTGTTTCGGTTTGCAAATAATCTCCTTTATGCCCAAATTAAAAGCTTTTGTTGTATAATTTGGCTGAATTAACAATGCGGTGTCGCATCCTCCTCCCGAGCCGGCAATTGCAATAATTTCCTCGTCAGGAGAAATCAATCCAGCGTCCGCTGCCATCAATGTTACTTCCACGCAAACTTTTACGCCTTCTGAAAATAATTTTAATGCATCGACAAAAATCATAAGCGGGAATGAACCACCATATCTTTCTCTCATTGCTCTTTCAATTCCACTGAATGCTTGTATCCCTCTATGGCACTCAATTCCCTTTGACTTTAATTTCTCAAGATTCTTTTCCCAAGCAATTTTATATTCTTTTGTATTTGTTCCAGCATGGAGCGTAACAGCAATAATTTTTACATCTTTTATTTTTTCAGAAATTTTTAGCGCAGTTTCCCCTGTGTAAGTTGCAACTACAATTTTCTTTACATTATTCTTTTTAGCGTAGTTAGTTGCTAATTCAATGGTCTTATCGGTATTTTCCCTGCCAGGTTTGTTAAAATAAGTTATCTCCTTTGTCTCAAACTCGTTCATACTAATAAAAAGTGCGATTTACTTTAAATACAATTAAACAAGTTCTTTCAAGCAAATGTCAAAAATCTTGACTTGTCTTCACCGCTGAAGAATAGAAGTTCTCCGTTACATTCAATGCATCTACCAACCAATGGGGCACGTCTGTAGTTTTTGTTACATTTATTACATATCAAACCATCTGCTGTTGTTAGAGGCTCTTGTTTATGTCCGTCAGACTTTACGCCATTCTTTATCATGTCCGCGAGCTGCATCTGCCTGCCCATGTTGAGAAGCTCAGACCTTTTTATTCCCATACATTCGAAAACCCTTTCCATCGGAGGTAGAAGCTGACTCTCGATGTAATATTTGGAGTCGACCTTTAGTCCGTGCGTTTTAACATACTCTGGATTTTCAGCCCTGTTAGACATGAGCTCAGTTCCTTTTGTTATAACATATCCTATCCTATCTCCGACTCCTGGAGCGCTTGCGGCGTCACGTTGCCTCATTTTCTTTACAACAGCTACATGTGGTTGCAGTCCTTTGTAATCCTCCAACTTTTTGGAAACTCCCTTTGTTATTACAAGCTTGTCAACTTCTATTGCATTGCTCTGCAGTTTCTGAATAATTTCTTTCATATACGTCAGTGCTTCGCTCGGCTTTTGTTCGACAAGAATAATCCTCAATACTTTGTTGAGAGTTTCCCCGACAAGATCGCACCAATCACGTCTCACAGTTTCAATTCCTTTCATAGTTATGTCTTCCTTCCATCCGCCCTCTATTTTCTCGAAACTCCATCCTGCGTATCTCTTCTTCGCAAGAATTATCAATGACTTAAAAACGTATTCGACTTTTAGTCTAAGGATTCCTCCAAGTTTGCTGTTAATTAATTCAGAAATTTGTTCTCCATTCCTTAGCGCCTCTTCAACATCGTTTGTGTCAACTTTAATCATTAACGAATCTGTATCGCCGTAAATAACTTTGTATTTTGTTTCCTTCTCAACAATATCTTTTGTCTTTTGTATGTGATATCTACCAGAACCTGTGACAGCGTTTGCAATATCAAGCATGTAAACTCGTGCCATAATGAAACCTGTGTAGCCGTAGAAAGAATTTGTCATTCTCTTCAGTGCTTCTTGTTTTGCGTCCAACGCTCTTCTTCTGCTGGGATCCTTCTCTTTCGGTATTTCGTTACGGACTTTTGACCTTTCTCTGATCAACATCGCAACTGTTTTGGGAACAATTCCCTGACGCACTTTCTGAGATACGAACTTCGTCTCTGTTGGTGTGTTGATAATTTCCCCTTTCTCAATATTCTCAACGTTTGTATTTTGAAGCAGGATTGTGGTCGGACAGATGTTGTAGGAAATAAATATTGTTGGATACATTGACGCAAAGTCAAGATACACAACACACTTGTCATGAAAGCCGGTGACAGGATCAAGAACTAATGCTCCTTTCAGACCATGTGTCTCTCTTTCCTTTTCTCTTTTCGCAACTTCGCCCCCTGTCGGTCTGCACGGTAAAACAAAATTATTTTTGTTAAACTCCCGCATCAACAAATGTTCTACCCTTGTCGACTCTCCGCTGTCCAACGCGTCTTGTAGAAGGACTCCACTGACCGTAGAAACGCCAATATATTTGTTCAAAAATCCTTTTTCAAGCAAAAGCCTTAGTACGAGTTCGGAATCTTTTCTTGAATAATCAATTAGTTTCGACATTTGTTCTTCAGTTCCGCTCCAGAATTTCGAGATTTCACTGTGAGCAACATCAACCTTTCCTTCACCCAAGAAAAATTTTGAAACGTCGCCAAGTCCGTATCTCTTCAGACCTGCAAAATATTTCGTGAGACCTCCGCCTCTAATCATCTCTCTTATCATCCAGTATGGATCGACGACAATTCTTCCAGCTATGGAAACTCTGTTTTTATTTTCCCCAATTTTTTGAATGAACATTGGTTTTGTAGAGCATCTCCCCAATGTTCTTGGGAGCTTTAGTTTTTTCAACCTTTCATTGATGTAAGGGAAGTCGAAATTGTTTGCGTTGTAGCCAACAATAATATCAGGATCATAATCGTCAAATATTTCCAGCAGGGCTTTGAGCATGTCAGCTTCGTTAGTAAATGTCTGGACATCTTTCTGCAAACCATTTGTGTGATTTTTGACATGTTTGGAAAGAAGGACTGTTGTGTTTTTTCCCTTGTACCCAGGATAGAAAGAAAGGCTTACGATGGCGATTGGTTCATGAGCAAAGTTTGCGCCACTGACAATATTTTCTGGGACGCCTGTGATCTCGATGTCCAATCCCATATATTTGAAAGGTGCATTATCAATGTCTTCTGTCATCTCAATTTTGTTTGCCATGATCATTTTGTCAAATTTTACGGTGGTTGTTTTTGTGTGGCTGCCAGTCACCTTTATCCATCTCATTCCGTTTATTCCAAAGTCGGCCATGAATCTATATTTGAAGAGAATGTCCGCTTCGAAAACTTCTTTCACATAATGTTTGTTTCTTAGGAATTCTTTTAATTCGGGAGTCTTTGACGGATCTTTAAGAGTTATCTTTAACATTTCATTTTCTTTTTGAGTAAATCCTATTGGTAAGAATTTTTTAACAATTTCTATTTTCACAAAGTCGTTCGTAAAATTTTCCTTCATGATTTTCATTATTTCATCGATCGAATCTTTCTCTTCTTTCGAATCTTCTCTGGGAAGAACATAAAAATATGGCAAGAATTTTTCATAAAACGCGCAGACCGTCTTGCCCTCCTTTGTCTTGCCGAAAAGCCGTATTACAGGGAAGCCGTTAACCATTGTATAATCGCAATCAAGAAGCTGAAAGATTTCTTCCATGCCTTATTCTTTCGTTAATTTTAGATTAATAGTTTTATGTTACTTCTTACTTCTGTTACTTCCTGACAACTTCTCTTGTTTTTAAATTTATTACCCAAGTTATTTTTTCTTTGTCAGAATGTGGAAGTGTTAAAATTGTTGTGCCTTTGTAGTTGCTGCTCGAGCTGTCACTACTGCCGAAGACTATGAAAATGTCTGGTATTTGTTCGATTATGAATGGGTCGTTGACAAAAATTGCCTGGTTGAACTGAAATGTTGGGTCGAGATTTCTCCTCTTCAGCAAAGAAACAATGAAACTCGATTCGTCTTTTTCAAATTCCGAATATTTTTTCAGAAAGCATGAATCCATTAAAAGAATAGTTGTGCCTTCATTTACCTCTATTGTCGATGGAAAGTCTAAGACTCTTGAGCCGATTTTTATATGGCCTTTTTCCAACAAAATCTTTTGTTTTATTTTATCAGAGCCCTCATTTATACTCCCTTCATTCTCTTCATGATGGTCTGATAGGTGGTTTGATATAATCACAAAAAAATCTTCCTTTGTTTTGTTTATTTCTCTCTTCATCTGCATATCTGGCCAAATAATTTTTTCGATTTTAATTGTCTCCTCGTTTTCACAAATCACGCCAACAACGTCATCTGGCAAAAGCTGCTTGTAGTCGTGCTCATGTCTAAAGAAAAACTTATATTCTCCTGTATCGTCTTCTGCCAAAAGTGCTTTTTCATCATCAAATTTTTCTTTGATCAATATTATTGCAGAAAACTTCTTTGCTTTCGGTGTTATTCTGTTTATTGATATTAAATTTACTAAATCGATTCTTGTGCTGAGAATTTTTTTCAAGAAGTTATATCTTTTGTTAAGAGTTTGTGATATGTCGTCGACGCTAAGGGTGTCTTTTGCCTGTTTGGGTGTTTTTAAAACCTTAAATTTTTCATTCTCATTCTGTTCTTTCATCACTTCGTTAATAAAACTTACATTCACTGTCGTGGGTTTGTTTTTAGAGGAAATTTTTTGAAAGAACTGATCGATCTTATCGGGATTTTTGTAAAAGAAGTCGAGCGACTCGAAATCCAGCTGGAATCCTTTCTCAAGAAAACTTTTGAGCACATCTATTTTCTTCATAACTTCACATCCTAAGCAGGCCGAAATCCAAACGTTCAAAGAATATTATCGTTTTAAAATATATACAGTAAGACCTTTCTTCCCTTCTTCTTTAGAATGTGGTAAAGCAATTGCTTGAACTTTATCTGCAGCAGCAAGTTCTGCTAAATATTTTTGGATGGTATTCCAACTCAAAGTCCTGTTAGTTTTTTCTGAGGCAAGCCTAGCTAATAATGAAATGGTCATTGGCACTTGTGAGTCCTTGAAAATTTGAAGCAGTGCGTCAATAACAACTGTTCTGATTGAAGGTCGTCCGCGCTTCATATCTTTTTTATGACTATTCGCAGATAATAAGCTTTCTTTTTTATGATATTTTGAAAGGAAGTAGAAATAGACTGTAATCAGAACCTCCATCAAAATCAATTAATAAATCAATTGATTTTTCATAAAAGGTAAAGGTATTATCATAAAAAAGTTTGGTATTATTATTATTATTATTTGAAATATCATAAATAATATAAGAATGTTTATAATTATTTTATAATAAGAAAGAGAAAGTAATTTTTAGAACCATTTTTTAGAACCATTGAAAATGAGGATTTGAACAGTCATGACAGGTTACTTCTAACTTATTAAGAAAAATCATAAAAACTACTATTATAAAGATTCAAACTACACTACTTTCACAAAATTACTTTTCATAGGAATTTTGTAAGTCCGCTTAGGACAAAGAACTTTGTAATTAATAATCTTATAAAAGTTTCTTTTCCATTAATAGGAATATAGTTTGTTGGATTCGAATTGTTTATTTTTTCCAAAAGTTTGGCCTTAACCAACACATCAAGCCTCTTTCTCAACGCTTCCATACATATCTTCAGATTGTTGTTTTCCTTCATTTCCTTGTATAGAATGGGAAAACAATATGGTTGAGTGTCGAATGGAAAATTTTTTCCAGTCGCATAAAACTTTTTCAAAACAATTACATCAATTAAATCAAGTCTGTCAATCAAAGCAAACATTTCCCGATCGCTGGTTTGCCCGCTAATTTCTTCACTTGACTGTTCAATAACAGTGCTTTGCGGCGTAGAGATAATCGACTCCAAACTGTTCATATTTTTTTCTCCATATGTAGTGTAGAAAGAACTCTTAGTGCATGACAACTCTACGTAATTTACTTCGTAAACTTTGTAAGCGTAAAGTTCTTTCCGTGGGTAAGTTGTGATTAAGTGAAATTAATGAATATAATAATTGTTGTAAAGATATTTTGGTCGAAGAGGTATAAAAATAGATTTATGTTCTGTAAAAGATATATTACAACATAACATATCTACAAAACATCTACAACAAATTGATGATTTTTGCGTTCACACCATCATCACTAATCGAAACAATTCCGCAATAACCTTCTGGAAATCTTCCTGCATTTACCAGTTTCGTGCTGCCTAAGTCGTCGACACCGCGGGCCTCATGAATGTGCGAACTTATCGCCACGGCGGGCTTCTTTTCTTCAATAAATTTTCTCACTGCTTCCGAACCCACGTGCGCGCCAGTATAAACCATGTCAATCAATGTTCTAGCAGGTGGGTTGTGTGTTACCTGAACTTTCACTTTCGCATCTTTTATTTCATCATAAGCCTTCTGCAATCCACTTCTAACTTCTTCCTCACTGGGTTCGAGAGGTGTCCTGAAAGGAGTTTTTGCCCCGCCAAAGCCGTAAAAGCCAACACCATTGATAACTTTTCCTTTACCATGGATGTTAACACCTTCTCTCTCTAAAATAGGCAAAATTTCTTTGTCGAAGTTTCCAGGAACTGCCACAACTGGTTTTTTGAAAATCTTCAACTCAGAAATAACAAGTTTTGTGATGTCTGAAGGAGAAAATCCGCGAAGGCCAACATCAGAAAAATCTCCAACGCAAACAATTACATCAAAATCAATTTTTGAAATATTGTCTAAATAAGTCATTATGTTTTCTATATCGTTATGAATGTCCGATACGACCAATATGTTCATCATTTCACCTCTATCAATTTCTTTTACAAATACTTTTACAATTTACCCAATTCTACTTAATTCAACAATTGATTCAATAAATCCTTTTTTACATCAGAGCTTTAAATATTACATAAGATGACACTACATGACGCTTAATAAGAGAAAGGGTTACCGTGTCGAACGTAAGATACGCATTGAGTTTGAGAAAAACGGATGGAAAGTTGTGCGTGCTGGAGCGAGTTTGGGAGAAGCGGACTTAATTTGCATAAAAAGCAAGAAGTGCATGCTGTTGCAAATCAAATCAACAAAGAAGAAAGCGTTCTATTATTATGGCTACTGTGAAGACAGACTAGAAGGATTTC
>Ga0315289_10001474_pt1 | contig 36664 bp, 34 predicted proteins | sample YL17G11_40_MG_FD_203452 | JGI IMG/M metagenome (GOLD analysis project Ga0315289, IMG submission 203452) | Sediment microbial communities from Yellowstone Lake, YNP, Wyoming, USA - YL17G11_40 | ecosystem: Environmental > Aquatic > Freshwater > Lake > Sediment | place: USA: Wyoming | collected...
GCCGCGCGCGGGCGGGCCGGGCGGCCCCCGCCCGCGCGGGGTTGGGTGTGTGTGCCTCTTTTTGGGTGCGTTCTAGTCGGCGGCGTGCGATTCTTGCACCCCTTTTTTTCTTACCGGGAACCGTGTGCGTGCAACAAAGCGGGGCGGCGGAGGCGGCCAGCGCGAACGCGGGCATCGCCCGCGCCGCCCCCGACGCTCCCCCCACTCCCACGGGCCGCCCTCGCCCCCTCCCCTCCATGGGCGTGCGCAGTTACGCGCTGCGCGCGGCCCGGTCCGAGGGCGGGCGCCGCCGCCCCGCGCCGGGCGGCGACGCGAGCGCGGCCGCGCTCGCGGCGGTCGACGCGGGGCTGCTGCCGGCCGCCCTGTCCAAGGAGGAGCGCGTCCGATTTCGGGCGTCGCTATCGGCATACTTTGACGCGCGGTGAGGAGGAGACTGGGGGGGGCTTTGGGGGGCGGCGGCGGCGGCGCGGCATTGCCCGCCGCGCGCCGCCAGCCGCGCGCGTGCGCCCGCGGCGGTCGCCCGTGTGACGGCGGCGCGGACGCCGGCCGCGCCCGACGCAGCCTCGCCCCGCCCTCCCCCTTTTTCCAGCGCCGTCGTGCTCGAGCGGTGGACCGCGGACCCGACGACGTACCTCACCGAAGCCGCCTGCGTCGGTGCGGGAGAGGGAGGGGGAGGGGGGAGGAGGGACGGGCGTCGGTGGCGCGCGACCCCCCGCCGACCTCGCTCCTTTCGCCTCCAGCCGCTGCCCCGCCCGACCTCGCGGCCGCGGTGCGGGCCGCGCACCGGTTCCTGCACCTGCGCTCCTGCATCAACATCGGCGTGCTCAAGGGCGAGCCGCCGCCGCCCGGGAGCGAGGCGGCGGTGGCAGCGGCCGCGGCGGCGGCCGCCGCGCCGCGCGCGCCCGGCACCCCCCCCACCCCCGCCGAGCTCGCCGCCGCCCTCGCTGACGCCCTGGCCGCGGCCGACATGGCGACCACTACGGAAAAGGGGTTGCGCCTTGGGCTGGAAGACCGGTTTGGGTGTTCGCTCGCGGACCGAAAAAACGCGATCCGGTCGCAGGTCACCGCCTTTCTCGCCGGCGACGCCTCGTGGGCGCCCGAGGAGGGCGACACACCTCCCGCCCCCTACTGCCGCCCCGGCGCGTCGGCCGTCGTCGTCGGCGCGGGCCCCGCGGGCGCGGCGGCCGCGAGCCACCTGGCGCGCTGCGGCGTCCGCGTCACTCTGATTGACGCCCGCCCGCGCGCCGGGGGCCGCGTGCACACCGTAACGGGCGCGCTCGCGTGCCCCGCCGACACGGGGGCGTCGATTGTGACGGGGACGGCGGCCGACGGCGGCGCGGGCGGCGCGCGCGCGCGGCGCGCCGACCCGTCCGCGCTGCTCGCGCGCCAACTGGGCGTGCCCCTGCACACGCTCGCGCCCGAGTTGCCCCTCTTCGACGCCGCGACCGGCGCCCCCGTCCCGGCCGACGTGGACGCGCGCGCGGCCGCGATGGTCGACGCGCTGCTGGACGACGCGGCCGACCGCGTCGCCGAGCTGTCGGCCGCCGACGCGGACGCGGCCAGCCTGGGGGCGGAGTTGGAGGCTGCCTTGGCGGCTCGGCTGGCGGCGGCGGCGCGGGCGCGCGAGGCGGCGGCGGAGGTGGCGTCGGCGGCGTCGGCGGCGCCGCCCGCCGACGCGCCGCCCCCCGCCGACCCCGCCGAACCACCCACCGCACCTCTTGCCTCTGACAACGGCAACGATTCGGACGCTGAAGCCGCGCGCGCCGCCGCGGCCGAGGCCGCCGCGTTTGCCGCCGCCGGCCCTGCCGAGCGCCGCGCCGTCGGCTGGCACCTAGCCAACCTGGAGTACGGGTGCGCCGCCCCTCTCACCTCCCTCTCCCTCCCCCACTGGAACCAGGACGAGGCGGGGGGCGGCTTCGGCGGCCCGCACGCGATGGTCGTCGGCGGCTACGGCGCGCTGCTGGAGCGGTGGGTGGCGTCGCTCGCGGGGCTGGGCGTCGACGTGCGCCTGGGCGAGGCCGTCGTCAGCGTGGCGGCGGTCGACGGGGAGGGGGCGACGGTCACGCTTGCGGGCGGCGGGACGGTCAAGGCAGACGTCGCGATCGTCGCCGTCCCCTTGGGCGTCCTCAAGGCGCGCGCCATCGCGTTCGACCCCCCGCTACCGCCGTACAAAGAGGCAGCGATCGACGCGCTCGGGTTTGGGGCGCTGAACAAGGCGTTTCTGCAGTTTCCGGCGCGGTTTTGGCCGGACACCGACTATTTCGGGGTCGCCCTCGACCCCTCCCCCGCCACCCGGGGCGCCGGCTTCATGTTTTGGGACGTGGGCCGGTTCGCGCCGGGCGCGCCGCCCGTGCTGGCGGCGCTCGTCGCGGGCGAGGCGGCGGCAGCCGCCGACGCGGGGCCGCCCGGCGCCGCGGCCGCGGCCGCGCTGGCGTCCCTTCGCGCCGCGTTTCCGCACGCGGCCGTGCCGGACCCGGTGGCGACCCTGGAGACGCGGTGGGGCGCGGACGCGGAGGCGCGGGGCGCCTACTCGTTCGTCGCGCCCGGCGCGTCTGGCGCGACTTACGACGCCCTCGCCCTCCCCGCCTCCCCCCACCTCCTCTTCGCTGGCGAACACACGTGCCGCGCGCACCCGGACACGGTGGGTGGGGCCGTCCTGACCGGGTGGCGCGAGTCGGCGCGCGCGCTCGGGGGGGCGCTCGCGTCGGCGGCCGACGCGTTGGCGGCGGCCCGCGGGGACGCGACGGCGGCGGGGTCGGACGACGACTCTGATGCTGCATCGCTGTCCGACGACGCAGACGCGTTCCCCGGCGGCCGGCGCCGGGGCGCCGACCGCGAGGCGCGCCCGCGCGCGGCCGCGCGCGCGCCCGCGCGCGCGGCCGCCCCACCCCGCCCGCAGACCGGCGCCGAAGCCGCCGCCGAAGCGGCGCGCGCTGACCGGGAGCGGGAGGCGGCGCGGTCGCTGTGGCGCGCGCTGGCGGGCGCGGCGGGCGGCGACGCCGCGCCGCTCGACGCCGCACTCTCGGCCGCCGACGCGGCGCCCCCCGCGCGCGCCGCCGCGCTGGCCGTGCTGGCGTGCGCGAGCGAGAGGGAGCTCGTGGCCCTGGCCAGGCCGGCCACTGTCCGCCTGCTGGCCTCCTGGGTCGAGGCCGCCGCGGGCGACCGTGGTGGCGGCGCTGCCGCGGCCGACGGCGCCCGCCTCCTAGGCGCCCTCCCCCTGCCCGCCCGCGACCGGGCGCCCACCGGCGCCGAGCGCGCGGTGAGGAGGGTGGCGGACGCGGCGGTGGATAAGGGGGCGCGCGGGGCGGGGGGCGCGGTGCTCGACCGCTGGTATGGCGCGCGCGAGGCCCCCGCCTGCGCGCCCGCCGCCAAGGCGCGCTCCGCCGCGGCCGCCGTCGCCATCACGGACGACGACCTGGACGAGGGCGTGCGGGCGCGGCTGGTGGCGGCCGAGGCGGCGGCGGCCGCGGCCGCGGCGCGCGCGGCAGAGGTCGCGGCCTCCGCCGCCGCCGCCCCCTCCTCCGCCGCCCCCGCAAAGCTGGCCGATTTCGCCGCCTTCTCCGCGCGCGCGTCCAAGGACGCGGACAAGGCGAAAGCCCTCGCCAAGCGCAAGGTACGCGCGGCCGCCGCGCTCGCCGAGGCCGACGACGCGGCGCCGGGGCCGGCGACGACCGCGCCTCCCTCTGGCGGGCTCAAGGCCGCGGTGCGGGACGCGGTGAGCGCGGTGCTGAAGCCGCTGTTCAAGAAACGGAAGCTGGACCGGGCGGGGTATGACGCGGCCGGCCGAAAAGCGGCCGAAAAAATTCTGGCCACCGCCCCCGCCGACACCCCGCTCCCGCTGTCCGACGGGCGCAAGCGCAAGATGGGGGAGCTGGCGCTCTCCGTGGCGCGGGCGGTGCGGTCCAAGCGAGGGTAGGGGCAGAGGGATGGAGGTGGGGGCTGTTACGCGTTTCGCCTCGTGCCGTCTCCTCCCTCATCCCTCCTCCCGCCTGGGAGCCCTGGTAACACGACCTCCTCCCGCCTGGGAGCCCTAGTAACACACCCTTCACCCGCCTAGTAGCCCTAGTAATACGACACTCGACTAATAATTGTAATGATGCGCCGCCGGCTAGAAGGGCCGGGGCGGCGAGGGGACGGGGGCGCCCGCAAAGGAGCGCCCGCCGCAACGAATGAAAGAGGCCACCCCCAACACGCCGAGCGCACAGCGCCCGGCCAAACACCCTTATGAAACCATCACGCTGCGCGCACCGCGGGGATCAGCCCGTCCGACCCCTTGCGCCGCCGCCCCGTTGAGAGCGACCGCGCCGAGTCGCCACCGCCACCGCCGCGCCCCGACTTGCCGTGGCCCGCGCGGTTCAGTGAGCCCTTGAGCTGACTGTGGGCGGGGCCGGCCTCCTCCTCGCGGCGCGACCCGCCGGAGCGCTGCAAGCGCGACTCCCACGGCAGCGACCCGACAGGGAGCGGCACAGGGGCGCGCCGGGCCTCGCGTTTTTGCCTGCGGCCCGCCAACATGGTCCCAAAGGCTCGAAGTACGCCGCCAGCGACAATTTCGGCGGCGAGGGCGACGCCGTCGCGCGTCGCGCCGCGCCACGCGACGCGCGGCTTTTTCGCCGTGCCCCCAACTTTCACCCTCACCGCGGGCGCAGGGGAGCCGTCCACGTCGCCGGGCAGGCCCAGGGTGTCGGACATGAGGGCGAGCGTCATCTTGAGGCCGCCCGTGGTCGTCGGCGCGCCGCCGCCCGCCGCGCCGCCCCCGCCCGCCACGCTCGCCGTGCCCCACATGGCCAGGTGGGCGGACGGCGCGCCCGCGGCAAAGTTCTTGGAGACGAGCTGGAGAGGGAGGCGGGTAGCGGGGGTGGGGTGTGGCCGCGGCCGCGCGCGCGGCCGGCCGCCAGCAAAATCAAAAGCCTCCCCCTCTCTCTTCTCACCATGTCCAGCCGCCCGGAGTCCACGGTGTATGTGTCGGCGTGCAGCACAGCCGCGATGGCGGACGTCCACGCCTCCAGGCGGTCGGGCGGCGCGCCCTTGCGCGAGGCAGAGCGGGAGAGAGCGGGGGCGCCGCTCCCACCCCCCGCCACCCTCCGCGCCCGCCCCATCTTGTCCACCATGGCGAGCGACCCCAGGATGAGGGCGTTGGGCGCGACGGAGATGCGCATGGGGGACACGCCGAGGGAGAGGGAGCGGCACGGGAGGTGGGCGCCCGCGGGCGACACCGACACCCGCACCGCGTCCTCCTCCTGCAGCCGCACCGCGCCGGCGAGCAGGGGGTGGATGTAGCCGAGCACGCCGCCGACGAGGGCGGGCGTGAAGTCGAGGGCGGCGGTGAGCGGCGCGCGGAGGAGGAAGCCGGTGGTGGTCCACCACCCGGCCGCCTCGGCCCCGCCGTGCTCCGCCTCGGCGTGCAGGGCGAGCGGGAGCAGGGCGCGGCGGGCGGGGGTGGTGGGTGGGGGAGTGGCGGCCCAGGCCGCGGAGTCGAGGCGGAGCGCGGCCGCGCGCGCCGCGACGGCGCGCGCGCCAGCCGCCACCGTCACCCGCGCGTGCCCCCCCACGACGTCCGCCAGCACGGTCGGCAGGCGCACGGTCGCGCCGTCGAGCTCGATGGTCGCGTTCGCGGCGTGGAGGCGGGCGGTGAGGGCGACGGGGGTCGGCGCAAACGAGAGCTGGGCCGGCAGCGACGCCGGCGGCGCGGCGACCGCCGCCGCGGCGGCGTCGGCTTCGACCGAGGCCGGGTCGTCGCTGTCGGGGATCGTTGCGTCGGCGGAAGCTTCTGCGCCCGCGCTCGCCGCCACCCCTTGAGGCAGCTCCGCCAGCCCCAGCCACAGCAGCCCCCGCATAGCGTGCGGCGTCAGCGTGGCTTCGTCCAGCAGGCCATTGATCGTGGCGCCGGTCACGGCCACGGAGAAAGGGCGGAAGGCGAGGATAGCGCATAGGCCGCGCGACGCGGCGGCGGACTCGGCGGAGAAAAGAACATCGCCGCCCAGGACGGCGGGGAGGCGGCACACGATGGCGCCACAGCGGGGCGTGGGGTGCAGGGCGAAAGGGCCGGACACGGAGACGCAGCCTGAACGGGCAAGGGCGGCGGTCCGTCAGCGCCCGGGTAAGCGGGCATGCGCCCTCTCTTGGTGGCCGCGTTCCGCGATCCATGCCTCTCCACCCTCCCATTTCACCCGCACACGCCCCTTGTGCACACGCACCTTCGCGAATGAGCGCCACCAAGGCGGGCAGGGCCGCCGGCCCCGCAAAGTGCTCGACCGCGCGGGCGGTGGCGACGAGCGCGGCGGCCGCCAGCGCCAGCACCAGCAGCAGGGTCAAAAGCATGGCCGCGCTCGCCTGGGGGCGACGGCGCGGGGGTCTACGGGGGCCGGGCGGCGCGCCGCCGCCGCGGAGAGTGCGGGCGGGGCGGTCGGCCGGGCGAGCGCACACCGAGACCCGCGCCTGCCTCGCTCCCGCCCTCCCTTCACCCCCCACCGCCCGCACCCCGCCCCCGGGGCATGGCCGCCCCCACCGAGGGCGGCCCGCGCGCCCCGGCCGACGAGAACGCGCCGCCGCCGCGCGCGGGGAGGCTGGCGCTCATCAAAAAAGGGTGCGAGGGAGATGGAAGGGCGTTGGTGGGGTGGCGCGGGCGGGCGGCGGCCACGCCGCGCCCGCCGCGCGCGCCCGCCCATCTTGCGCCCGTCTCCCCAGCCCTCGGGTGCCGCCGCCCGCCATGCCGCTGGCGACTGCACCCCCTCCACCGCGCAACGAGGCGGCCGCCGCGACCGCCGGGGCCTCGTTCGCCGCGCTGGACGACCTCCCCCCTCCACCCCCCCGCCGCCCCGCGCCGGGCGCGTCCTTTGTGCCGCCCAGGCCGGCGGCCGTCAAGGCCGAGGCGGCAGGAGGGGTGGTGGGGGTGTCCGAGGGCGAGGCGCGGCCGCCGTCGCCGCGCGCGCCGCCGCGGCCGCCGACTGCGGGCACGCCCGCGTGGGCGCCGACCACCGCCGACGCCGGTGCCAGCACCTCTGCCGGCTCCAGCGGCCGCGGCGGCACGGGCCGCACCGCGGCCGTCCTCGCTGGCTTGCTCGACGCCGGCCTCGTGTCCCCCGCCGACGGCCTCCTCCCCCCCTCGGCCTTTGCAGCGCGCGCGCCGGCGGCCAACCCGTTTGGGGGCGGGGCGGGCGCGGCGCCGGGCGGTGGCGCGCTCGCGCTCGCGTCGCGCGCCGCGCGCGCGTCGCCGCCCGCGCCGCTGCCCGCGGCCGCGCTCGCCCTGCTCGCGCCGGTCGAGAGAGCGCCCGTGCCTGGCCCGTTGCCGACGGCGCACGGGGCGCCCGAGGCCACGGAGCGCGCCTCGACGGCCGCCCCCCCCCCCTCCCCGTCCCGCCCGTGGTGGACGCTGCTCCCCGATTTCGTGCCGGTCGCCGCCCTCCGCTCCGGGTTCGACCCGCGGTCCGGTCGCCCGGTGGCCATCGACTACAGCGGCGGCGCGGCGGCGAGGGCGCTGGCCGGGGGCGGCGGCGCCGCCGCCGCCGGCCGCCCCCGCGGCGGTGCCGCCGCCGGAGGCCACTGGACGACGCGGGGCGGCGTCAAAGTCTACACCGACGCCGCCGGCGTCGCGTCCACGGGGCGCACGGCGTGGGCGGCGGCCAGGGCGGACGTGGGCGGGGGGGGCGGGGGTGGCGCCGGCTCCCGCCGCGGGCGTGGCGGCGGCGGCGGGAGGCGCGGCGGCGGCCGCAAGCGGCGCCGCGGCGGCGGCAAGCGCGGGTGAGAGAGGGAGACGAGAGAGTGGTTTTCGTTCCGCGTGTCAACAGGGACGCGATGAACGGGGGAGGGGGGGTGCGCTGCGGCGTGGGGTCGAAGACGCCGAAAAAGGGCGCGCGCGCGCCGCTCTGGGCGGCAGGAAAGAGAAAAAAGGATTCGCGGCGGTCGTGGCGCGGCCCGGGGCGGCGCCAGCTCCCGAGCGCGCCACGATCGACGATTCAATGGACGACGAAAGACGCGAGGGTGGCGGGGTGGCGAGGCGACGGCCTCGCACCCCTCGCCCCGTCTCACCGCTGGCGCCCGGCAAACCTCCGCAGCCCCCCGCGCACCGGGCTCGGCGACCGCGCCATGGGCGGCAGCACGTGGGCCGTTTCGTCGCCGCCGACGGTGGGCCAGGCGGTGGGGCGACCGCGGCGCGTCGGGCTGCCGGCGACGGGCGGCGACGCCGGCCGCGCTGCCGCGGCCGCCGCGTTTTCCGCCGCGATCGCGTCCCGCACCGCGGCCGACGCGGCCTCGTACTCGGCCTCGGTGGTCAGGCCCTTGACAGCAAGAGCCCACGGCAACCGCGCGGGCGCGGCCGCCGCGCGCGGCGCTTTCGGGGGCGGCGACCCCAGCACGCCCTCGATGTGGCGATAGAGTCCGCTCGGCTCCTGAGACGCGATGACCGCGTCGGCGGCTGCGGCGGCGGCCGCGGCGGCGGCGCGCGCAGCGCCCGCAGCCGCCGCCGCGGCGTCGAGCTCGGCCTTGACCCGGGCCGCGTCCGCGGGCGTGGTCGAGTAGGCGGCTTTTAAGCGGGCGTCGGCGTGCTCGGCGGCGGCGGTTTTTGCCGCGAAGCGTGCCTGGGGAACGGTGACGCATGCGTCGGCCCGGTGGACCGCGCGGCCGACGGCGCGCGCGCGCCCAATCCGGCCCTCCCGCCCCGACCAAATCGCAAGTGGATCAAGGCAGGCGTATCAGGGGCGGGCTCTCGGGGTCGACGCGCCGCGCGCGCCGGCAGGCCGCGGCAAGATGGCACGATGGCGTCGTGCCATCTTGCCGCGTTCTTTCCCCAGGCCCCACGCCCTCCGCACCCACCTCGTCAGCCGCCTCGCGCACGCCGACCGTCGTAGCCGTGATGCACACGCCGGACGGCGCTTTGCCGCGGGACTGAATGCGCAGAATCGAGAGGCGCGCAGGGCGATCCATGTTGAGGAAGGAGGATTGCCGCGGTTCGCTCGCGGGCAATGCAAAAGGTCGCGCTGGGCGGCGGCGGGAGCCCCGGGGCTGGCTGGGCGGAGGAGTGCACACCGCCGCCCGTTGTCGCGCGCGCGCACTCCCGCCAACGGCGCCCCGCCGCGCGCCATGCGGCCCGGCCCGTCCGACACGGGGCTCGCCCCCCTGGTGCACGGCCCGCCGACCAGCGACGCGGGGAGTGGCGACGCCGAGGCGGGGCGCATGCGCGCGGGCGCGCCGCAGCGCGCGCGCGCCGGCTGCACGGTGCGCCGGCTCCGGAGGGAGGTGGAGCATGTGGCAGGGCGATGCGGGGGTGCGTGCGGCGGTTGGCTTCCGCGCGCACCCTCACCCTCACCCTGAGACCCCAAACCCCAAACCTGTCGTCCAGGCCTCGAGCGCGGCTCTCGCCCTGGCCCACGCCGCCGCCGCCGCCCTGGCCACCGCCAGCCTCGCCTGCGGCGTGCAGGGCAACATGGCGACGACGGGAGCGGGCTTCCGTCTGGGCTGGCTGCGCGCGACGGCGCCCGGCGGCACGGCGCCGCTCGACCTGGCAACGGCCGCCGGCCCGGCGACCGCCGTCGCGGGCGTCGTGGCGGCGTGCATGATTGGCGCCAGCGCGGTGGCGGGCGTCTGGGCGGCGGCGGCCGAGGGCGCGTCGCCCGGCAGCGGGCCGTTTGCCGCCGCGGCCGCCGGCCTCCCCGCCGGCGCGCTCACGCTCGCCAGCGTGGTGTCTTATTACGCGTGCGTCGCTGTCGGGGGCGGCGGCCTGCTGCCGTCCCCGGGGTGGGCGTGGGGCGTGGCTGCCGGCGCGGGGTGCGTGTGGGTCGGGACCGGTGCGGCCGCCCTTGGCGTCGTGGCGAGGGCGGCCAGGGCGCCGGCGCCGGCACCGGTCGCCGCCACCGCCCCTCCAAAGGCCGCGCCGGCAGGCTGGCTCGACCGCGCGGCCGCGAAAGCCGTCGGCGCCCCTCCGCCCCCTTCCGCCTGGCCCGCCCTGCCTGAGCCGCAGTCTCCGCGCGCGGGCGGGGCGCGCGGGTGGAGCATCCGGGCGGCGTAGGAGGGGAGCGGGGGGGAGGGTGGGTCGTTTCTTTCTTTGGTTTGTGCGCCCTCCACGCTCCCTTAAGCTCCGCCGCGTGTCACACACACATACGCGCGCACTATCCAAATCAGCGCCGCGCCAAGCCACCAGACATACGCGCGCACTATCCAAATCAGCGCCGCGCCAAGCCACCAGTCACGCAGCCGCGACCGCCGCACCCCCCCCTTCTTTCTCCTTCCCCTTTCCAGCCTGCCACTTGCGCCACAGTTGGTACGCCCCCGTGCACGCCATGGCCGCGTTCACCGACAGCAGGTTGTAGTTGACGGGCGTGATTTGGGTCGAAAACCGGGACCAGACGACGCCGGTCGCTGTGACCGCGCACTGTTGCCCCGTCGAAATGGTCTCCGGGGGGCGCTGAAAGTCGGCCACGTTGGCGATGGTGATGGCCCACTTGAACGTCGGCGCCCTGGGGGTGGGGTGGGGTGGTTGGGGTCGGTTTAGGGCCGCGCGGCGCGCGCGCGCTGCGCGCGGCGCCGCCATCCCGCCCCCACTCCCCTCCCGCACCAAAAGTGAATGGTCTTGGGGCCCGCGGGGTGGTTCCAAAAGGCGCGCGCCTTGCCGCCGAGGCCGGCGGACGCGGCCATCGGGGCGCGGGGCGTTTGCGTTGGATTTGGAGGCGGAGGGGGCGGCCGGCGCGCGGTGCGCGTTGTGAGCGCGGCTGGCGCGGGCGGCGGCCCCAAGCGCGGGCCGTGGAGACAGGCAAGAGATTGGGGATGCGTCTGCGGCCACCCTCCACACACCACGCCCGACCTCCGCCTCCGGCGGCCGCGCCCGACACGCAGCCGCGCCCGGCGCCGCGCTCCGCAGTCGCTCCGGCAGCCGCCGCTGGCGCCGGACGGGGATGCCGCATCCTCTTGCCGCGCTGGCCGCGCTTGCCCTGGCCAAGAAAGCGGCCGCCCTCGCCATCGTGCACGCGTACGGCGTCGGCCGCCTGTACCGGCGCGCGCTGACGCGGACCGGGGCGCGCGGCGACGCCGCGGCGCTGGCCCGCGTGCGCTGGCTCTTTCGCGCGCCCGGCCGGGCCTTGCGGGCGGCGGGCGTGATGAAGGACACGGCTCCACCCGCGCCGAGGCCGCCCACGGTCGCCGCGCCCCCGCCGTGCCACCCCCCGCCCCACACTTTCGCCTCCTCCCCGCTGCTCCTCGGCCCCGCGCGCACCGCGGTGCGCCGCTGGCGCGAGCCCGCGCACACACGAGGGGCGGGAGGAGGGTGGGGGTTTTAGAGGTCGAGGGGGGCGAATGGTTTGGTCGGCGTTCGTTGTGCAGTCCCTCGTTCTCGCGCGCCTCCCCGCACCCCTCCTCCCTCTCACGCCGTGCGCCCCAAGCTCGCCACCCGCTTGATCGAGTCGCGCGCCGCAGCGAAAAAGCCGAGGGCGGTCGGCGGCGGCAGCGCCGACGGCGGCGGCGGCTCGACGGCCGGGGGGGCAGCGTGGAAAGGAGGAGACCCGTGTGTCGATGCGAGCGACCCCACGAACGCAGACGCGGGCGCAGCGGGCCCGGCGCCGGCCGCGGCGGCCGCGCGCGCGGTCGCCGCGCGCGCGCCCCCCGCCCCGCGTTTCTTGCCCTTCCCCGCCGTCCCGTAAAACGCGGGCGTCCGCGGGTCAGCCAGGGCGGCCGCGACCTCCGGGTCGAGGTCGGCTGTGAAAGGAGCGGCCGCGGCGGGCGGCGCGTCCGACGAGCGCTTGGCCGCGCCGAGGGACGCGGGGACCGCCGCCACCCGTCCCACCCCGTCCCTCGTCGCGCGGGGCAACCCGCACGCGATGCACGCCGCAAACTCCCACGCCAGCGCGGAGCCGAGGCCCAGGGCCCAGCCGGTCGAGGGGTAGGGTACAAAGGCGCGGCCGACCGTCGCGCCGATCGTGCGCGCCCCGGCCGCGGCGCTCACCGCGTACGCCACGCAGAGGCCCGCCGCGACCAGGGCGCCGGCGGGCGCGGCGAGGGCGGCGAGGGCGCCGCCGGCGCCGCCGCAGCAAACCACGCCGAGCACGGCGGCTGCGAGCGCGGCGGACGCGGCGACCAGGGCGGCGGCCACGATGCACGAGACGGACGCGGCGGCGCTCAAAGTGCGCAAAGATGTCGGCGGCGCGCTATTGAGTGTGTAGGAGAGCCAGCCCGAGCGAAAGCGCAGGTCGGTCCGCGCCTGCGCCGTCCACCCTCCCGCCCCGTTGCCGATCGCCAGGCAACACACGGAGAGCGCGATGACGGTGGCCATGGCCAGGGCCAGTAGGCCGACGCCGGCCTGCGAGACGAGGGGGGGGGCGGCGATCGGCGCGCCGCGCGCGGCGCGCGGGCGGCGGCAGGGGCGCGCCGCGATCGGGGCGCTCACCGAGCGCGCGCCGCTCATGGGGGCGCGGTCGCCGCGAGGGCGGCGGGCGGCGGCAGAGAGTGTGGGCCAGCGCGGCCGGCTTCGCCCGGCCCCGGTCACTCTGCCGCGCGGCCCGGGCGCCCCGCCCGCGCCTCCGGCACCGCCCGCGGCGCCGCCATGCTCGCCAAGGCGCTCAAGGGGGTCTTGAGCTTTCTGACGGTGCGGCGGGAGGGGCGCGCGGGGATGGGGAGAGAGGCGCGCATGGGGATGGGGAGGGACGCCGCGCGCGCGCGCGCCGCGCGCGCCGTCGTCGCCCGGCCTTCGCGAGTCCGTGCTTAGATCCATGGCGCGGGCGGCGGCGCCTGAAACCGCACAGGCCCCCAACCGCCGCCCCCGTCGCCCACAGGTTGTCGGCGCGGCGTCGGTCGCGTTCATCGTCGCCACCCGCCTCCAGAACTTTGGCGTCGCAGGGACGAGCGTCACGGCGGGGTGCCTGCTGAGCGCCGACGCGACGTCCAACGCGCCGTGCGTCTACGCGTACACCGTCGCGGGCGTCTCCGCCGCCGCCTCCCTCGCCATGTCCCTCCTCCTCTGTTGCACGTGTGACCTGTGCGGGTGCGGCGCCTGGCTGGACGCCGCGTTTGAAGGGGCGGCGGCGGCGTGGTGGGGGGTGGCCGCGGGCGTGCTTGCGCGCGGCGCCGCGGCCGCCGACGCGGCCGGCGTCGCCCGCCCCGAGTGGCGGGAGCGCACCCTGTGGGCCGCATACGGCACGTGCGCCGCGTTTGCCGCGGCGGCGTTGGTCAGCGTGGGGCGGGGGTTGAGCAAGTGCTGTGGCGGCGGGTAAGAAAGAGAGGAGAGGGAGGAGGGGTGTGTGCGCGGGCTGGGCGCGGTGTTTGTCGCGGCCAGCGATGCTGTGCAATGCCCTGCAGGCCGGTCCGGGGTCGCCGGAGAGTGAGCGAGCGGCCGGCGCGCGGCGTCTACCCGCCCAGTCTGCCCCTCCATCCCGTCCCTCACCCCCTCTCAATATGGCCCTCGTCCGCTCCGCCACCGAGGCGTCCCTGCTGGCGGCTCGCCTGGCGCCCGCTGGTGAGTGAGATGGAGGGGGGTGGCGGGCGGGCGGCGGCGCGCGGGGTCGCGCCCGCCCGCCGCGGCCGCGCGCGGGCCCGGCGCGGCCCCCGCGCTCCACGCATCGGTCGCAGTGACATCCCACCCCACCCCACCTTTCTCACCAGGCCGGGCCGCCGCCGCCCGCGCCGCGCCGCGGTCCGCGCTCGCGCGCGCCGCGCCGCTCGCCCGCCTCCCCCGCCGCGCGCTGGCCGTCTCCGCGTCGGTGGCCACCACGGAGCCCGCGACGGTGACCGCGGCCAAGAGTGAGTCGGCCGAGGGAGGGATCGGGGGGCCGGACGGGAGGATGGGAGGGGCGCTGGCCGCGAGCGGTCGGCGCGCGAGCAGGCGCTCCAGCCACACCTCACGACACCTCCCACCCCTCCCACCCACCCCAGCCATCGCCAACCCGGTGTGCATCGTCACCGGGTCGTCCCGCGGCATCGGGAAAGCCATCGCCCTGGCCCTCGGGTCGGCCGGCGCGCGCGTCGTCGTCAACTACGCGTCCTCCTCCGCCGCCGCCGAGGCCGTCGCCGCCGACATCAAGGCGGCCGGCGGCGACGCGATCGTGGTCGGCGCCGACCTGAGCAAGGGCGAAGACATCCAGCGCCTCGTCGACTCGGCGGTCGCGCAGTGGGGCACCGTCGACGTCCTCGTCAACAACGCGGGGATCACCCGGGACACCCTCATGATGCGCATGAAGCTGGACATGGTGGGGGGAGGGGAGGGGAGGGGACTGGGGAAGTTTTGTTTTTCCTCTCTCTCCACCCCAAGGCCGACCCCCCACCCCCCCCCCGCCCCCCAGTGGAACGACGTGATCAACACCAACCTGACGGGCGTCTTTCTGGCGACCCAGGCCGCGACCAAGGTGATGTCCAAGAAAAAGAGCGGCCGCGTGATCAACATCGCGTCGGTCGTCGGCATCACGGGCAACGCGGGCCAGGCCAACTACGCGGCGGCCAAAGGCGGGGTCATCGCGATGACCAAAACGGTCGCGCGCGAGTTCGCGGGGCGCGGCATCACCGCCAACTGCGTCGCGCCGGGGTTTATTGCGTCCGACATGACGGCCAAGATCGACAAAAAGTACGAGGACGCGATCCTGGCCACGATCCCGCTCGGGCGGTATGGCCAGCCGGAAGAGGTCGCGGGGTTGGTCAAATTCCTCGCGATGGACCCGGCGGCGGCGTACGTCACGGGGCAGGTGCTGCAGGTGGACGGCGGCATGGTCATGTGAGGGAGAGAGGGGGAGAGGAGAGACAGGGGCGAAAGAGGCGCGCGCGCGCGCGGCGAGAGGGACGGCTCTCGGACGGCCGCCGGGGGTGCAATTGCAGGCGGCGGACCACACGGAAAACAGCGGGGACGGAGGACACGGTCACGCGGGTGGAGAGCCGTCGAGCAGGGGCTCGCGCGCGCCCTCGCGCTCGCCCCCCCCCCAGCTCCCCCGGGGCGAGACCGCGCCCGGCTCGCGCGCGGGCCAAAAGGCGAGGTACAGGACGACGCCCGCGTAGGCGACGGCGGCGACCCCGACCGCGGCCGCCGCCCCCGGCCCGCGCGCGGCCGCCGCGCGCGCGGCGCCCGCCGCGACGCCCGCGTTGCACGCCAGCACCGCGACCGACCCCGCGATCGCGACCGCGGTCGTGCCCTTGCCTAGTGCAAACGAGCCCATGACGGCGGGCGACGCGGCGAGGCGGACCAGGGGGGCGAGGGCGAGCGGGAGGACCCCCGCCTGGAGCACGTTGAGCCCTTGGGCCAACGCGTCGAGCGCGCGCGCGTCCCCCGCGGCCGCTGTCGCCAGCGCCAGCGTGGGCGCGACCGAGAGCGCGCGCGTGGCCGCGACGCGCGCCCACGTCGGCGCGCGCACGCGCCACACGCCAAACCACAGGATCTGGCCCGCCAGGGCGCCCGTCATGGTGGAGGATTGGCCGGAAGCGAGGAGGCCCAAAGCCCAGATGGTGGCGGCCGCGGGGCCGAAGCGGGCGGCGAGAAAGGGGCCCGCGTCGGCGAGGCCGGTCGCGGCGGGGAGGTGGCCGCCCCCTCCTCCGCCACCCCCTCCTCCGCCACCCCCTCCTTTGCCCTGCGCCGCAAACACCGTCACCACCGCCACGTTGATGGCAAACGCGACGGTGAGCGCGGCGGCGGCCTCCAGGGAGAAGAGGGCGATCGAGACCGAGCGTGGGCGCAGGGAGCGCGCGCGCGCGGCGGACCCGGGGCGGCCGCGCGCGCGCGCGGCGGCGCCACCCTCGCCCTCCTCGCCTTCATCCCCCTCCCGCGGCCCGCGCACCAGGTACGAGTGCAAAAACACGTTGTGCGGCATGACGGCCGCGCCGACGCAGGCCACGGCGGCGCCGAGCTGGCCGGGCGGCACGCGCGGCGTGACGAGGCCGCGCGCGAGCGCCCCGACATCCGCCCCGCTCTTGCACGCGAGCACGCCGAAGGAGGCGGCCATGACCGCGATGAAGCCGGCAAACAGGGCTTCGAGGCGGCGGGTGCCAGCGGCGTCGAGGAAGAGGAGGGCGAAAGAAAGAGTCGCGCTCGCGACGACCGCGGCCGGCAGGGAGAGCCGGGCCAGCGCGGCGAGCGCGATGGCCGACCCCACGACTTCCTGGACGTCGGCGCCCACGATGGCGGCCTCCGCGGCGAGCCAGAGCGCGATGCGCGCGGGCGGGGCATAGTAACGGGACGCCGCGCTGGCCAAATCCAAGCCCGTCGCCACGCCCAACCGAATCGCCAGCGTTTGAATCAGCCAGCCGAGGGCGGTGGACGCGGCGAGGAGCCAGAGCAGGGCAAAGCCGGAGCCGGTGCCGGCCTGGAGAGGGGAGGAGAGGGGGGGGGGGTCGAGTGTCCCGCTCGGCCCCAACCCTCACCTCCCACCGCCCCACCCCGCCTCCCCACCTGAATCAGGCTCTCCAGGTTGCCGGGGTCAACAAAGGCGATGGCGGCGAGGGCGCCGGGGCCGGAGTACGCGGCGAGCGCGCGCCAGGAGAGCCACCCGGGCGGCAGCCGCGCGGGGTCGGCGCCGTCGTCCGCGGGACGGGCGGCCAGGGCGGCCGCCGAGCGCGCGTGCTGGAGGGGAGGGGCGGGCGGCGGCATCGCCGCGCCTCGAGTGTGCAACGAGCATCCGCCGCGCGGCGCCACACCTGGCCTAGCCGCCGCCCCGCGCCGCGCCGCGCGCGCCCCCGGTCGAGGCCGGCGCGCTAGCGACCACCCCGGGCCGGCGCAGGGCCGGCGCCGTATCCCGCGCCGCCCGGCGGCCCGCCCATCCCTCTCGCTATGCTCCACTCCAAGGCGTTTGTCCGCAAGACCAAAAAGGGGTCGGTCGTCAAGGTGCGGGAAGGGGAGGGGCGGGAGCAGGAGGGAGCGGGCGTGGCCGCGAGCCGTCGGCGCGCGTCCTCCCTTTCCACCCCTCCCTCCCCCCTCTTCAGGTCGTGCGGGAACACTACCTGCGGGACGACTTGCCGTCCGGCACCCCCCTGGACCCCGCGTGCCCGGCGGAGGCCGTTGTGCTGGCCGCGGACGCGCCGCGCTACCTGGTTGTTGACACCAACGTCGCCCTGCACCAGCCCGACGTCCTGGAGCACGCCGCCGTGACAGACATCGTGCTCTGCTCCACCGTGCTCGACGAGGCGCGGCACCGGGACGCCGGCGCGGCGAGTCGCCTGCGCGCGCTGGCGGCCCTCCCCGCCAAACGGGTCGCCGTCTTTGCCAACGAGCACCATGCGGCCGCGCACGTGACGCCGGTGACCGGGGAGTCGCCCAACGACAGGAACGACCGCGCGGTGCGCAAAGTGGCGACTTTTTACGCGGCCCTCGTCGCGGCCGCCGCCGCGGCCGCCCCGCCCGGCACCCCGTTCCCGGTCGTCACCCTGGTCACCGACGACCGCGCGTGCGCCGAGCTGGCGACGGCCGACGGGGTGGCGACGCTGACGACGGCCGCGCTCGCGGCGGCGCTCGCGCGCGCGGCGCCGGGACTGGCAGACCTCGTCGCGGCTCGCGCGCCCGACGCCGCCCCCTCGTCCCGCGCCGCCAAGCGCGCCCGGGTCTACGACGACCACCGCCCCATGTCCGGCGTCGCGGCGGGCCTCAAAACGGGGAGCCTCCTCCAGGGCGTGCTCCGCGCGTCCCGGTTCGCGCGCGACGAGGCCTGGGTCAAGCCCGCGAGCGGTGGGGACGACATCCTCATTAAAGGGCGTGCCGCGATCAACAGGGCGTTTGACGGGGACGTCGTCGCGGTGGAACTGCTGCCCCCTTCGTCCTGGACCCCGCCTTCGGCCCGCCTGCCGGCTCGCGAGGCCAACAAAGGCGCCGGCGACGAAAACGCTGATGCCGATGACGCCTCCCCCGCCGGCGCGGACGCGGGCGTCGCCCTGGCGCTCGACGCCGACGACGCGGGCCCGCCCGCCGACGCGGCCTCGGCCCCCGGCGCCCCCCCACCCCCGTGCGCCAAAGTGGTCGCCATAGTGCGCCGCTCGTGGCGCGCGCGCGGGTACGCGGGCGCCCTGCTGCCGCCGCGCGCGGGCGAGCGTCCGCCCGCCGACGGCGCGCCCGTCGCGGCGCTCTTCGCGCCGACCGACCGCGCGCTCCCGCTCGTCCGCGTCGTCACCCGCCAAGCGGCGACGCTGGCGGGCCAGCGCATCGTGGTCGCGGTGGACGGGTGGGACGCGGCGAGCGCGCACCCGGCGGGCCACTATGTGCGGTCGCTCGGCGCCGCGGGCGACAAAGCGGCCGAGACGGCGGCCCTCCTCTTGGAGCACGACGTCGCGACCGCCCCGTTCTCCGACGCCGTCCTCGCCTGCGTGCCCCGGCTGCCGTGGACCGTGACCGACGCCGACCGGGCGTCGCCCGGGCGCGAGGACTGGACGCGCGTCGCCGTGCTGTCGGTCGACCCGCCCGGCTGCACCGACATCGACGACGCCCTCCACGTCCGTCCCCTGCGCCCCGACGAGGGCGCGGATGAGGACGGGTTTGTGCACGAGCTGGGCGTGCACATCGCGGACGTCGGGTGAGGGGGGGACGAGGGCGGGGGTGGTGGCGGGTCCGCGCGCGCGCGCGGCCGCGCGCCGACCCCTTGCCCACACCCCTTGCCACGCAGCCACTTCCTGCACCCCAACACGGCCGCCGACGCGGAAGGTGGGAGGCCGGGGCGGTGCGGGGCGCGAGGGCGGGAGAGGAGAGGGGCCGCGCGCGCGGGCGGCGCTCGCGCCACCCTTTCCTCCTGCCCCCCTCCCAGCCGCGTCCCGCGGCACGTCCGTCTACCTCGTCGGCCGCCGCATCGACATGCTGCCCAAAGCGCTGACGGAAGACATCTGCTCCCTGCGCGCGGGCGTCGAGCGGCTCGCGTTCTCCGTCGTGTGGCGCGCGCGCGCAGACGGCACGGTGTCGGCGCCCCGCTTTTTCAAGTCGGTCATCCGGTCCGTCGCCGCCCTCACCTACGCCGAAGCCCAGGCCCGCATCGACGATGCGGGGGCGGCGGACGGGGTGTCGGTGGCGCTCAAAACGCTGGCCCGCCTCACCGCTGCCATGCGCGCGCGCCGCGCGGCCGCCGGCGCGCTCACGCTCGCCTCGCCCGAGGTCCGGTTCGAGCTCGACACCGAGACGCACGACCCGCTGGATGTCGGCATGTACCAAGTAAGAAGAGGAGGGGAGGAGAAGGGGCGGGGTGGGGACAGGCGGGCGGGGTCGACAGCGCGCGCGCGCGCGCGCCGCCGCCCACCCTCCCTCCTCCTCCTTCCTTGTTTCAGGTCCGGGCCGCCAACCAGATGGTGGAGGAGATGATGCTCCTCGCCAACGTCGCCGCCGCGGCCGCGTCCCTGGCCGCGTTCCCGGGCGCCGCCCTCCTCCGCCGGCACCCGACGCCGCCGCCGCGCCAGTTTGCGCCCCTGCTCGCCGCCGCGGCCGCCGCCGGCACCCCACTGGACGCCACGACGTCCCGATCGCTGGCCAACTCGTTGGACGCCGCGGTGCGGGTGGGCGACCCGGTGTTCAACCGGCTCGTCCGCATCCTGGCGACGCGGTCGATGACGCCCGCCCAGTACTACGCCGCCGCGTCCGTCCCGGCGCCCGCCGACCGCGCGCACTATGGCCTCGCCTGCGGCCTCTACACCCACTTCACGTCCCCCATCCGGCGGTACGCGGACGTCGTCGTGCACCGCCTGCTGGCCGCGTCGATCAACGCCGCCCCGACCCCTCCCTCCGCCCGCGACCCCGCCGCGCACGAGTCCGTTGCCACCGCCATCAACGTACGCCACCGGGGCGCGCAGCTGGCGGCGCGGGCGAGCGTCGAACTGCACACCCTCATCTTTTTCAAAACGCGCGCGACCGTCGCCGACGCGCGCGTTGTGCGCGTGCGCGCCAACGGGGTCGTTGTGTTCGTCCCCAAATTCGGCATCGAGGGGCCGGCCTACTTTGACGGCGCGGAGGCGGGGGCGTTGCCGCCAGGGGTCGACGAGGGGGGCGCGGCGGCCGCGTCCGGGGATTGGACGCTCACCCCCGACGGCTGCGCCGCGTGCCCGCCCGGCACCGACACCCCCGCCGTGCGCGTGTTCGACGTGGCCACGGTGCGGATCGCGGTCGAGGACGGGGGGCGGGGCGGTGGCCGGCCGCGGCTCACGCTCACGCTCGTGCCGCGCGCGGAGCTCGCGCCGGGCGAGGCCGCCGAGTGAGGAGGGAGAGGTGGGCAGATGGAGAGAGGGAGCGTGGGGGCCGCGCCGCCGACTGCCCGGGTTTTTTTGTGCGGGTTCTTCCCCCCTCTTTGTCTCTCTCTCTGCGCTCATCACACGCGCCGGGGGCGGCGCCCGCCGCGCGCCCTCTCACCCGGGAAGGGGTCGGTGCGACAACGCGGGGGTGGGTGTCGGGGTTTGGGGTTGCCGGCTCGCCTCCGCGGCGGGCGGCCGAAAAGGGGGCCGCCCGGGGTCGGGAGCGCGGCGCATACGAGGGGAGGGGGGGGTGGGGCCACGGAGGCGCCCCACAACAACGCGCGCCAACGCGCGGGGCGTCCGGCGCCGCGCTTAAACGTTTATCATCAAACAAACGCGCGCGGCTCAAACATCGAGATCGCGGCCGCAAACGCGGCCGCGGGGCTCACCGCGGCGGGGTCGAAATCCAGGACGTACTCGTCGGCGTCCACCTTGCCAAACTGGACGACGACGCGGCGCGCGGGCGCGCCGCGCCGGCGGCGCCGCGCCGCCGGGGGCGGCACGTGTGCGAGTTCGGGCTCGGCCTCGCCCGCCTCACCCCGCCGCCCCGCGCGCGCCAGCAACCGCGCCACGAACGACGGCTGACGGGCCGGGCCGGCCGCCGGCAGCGGCGGCGGCGGCGGCGGCGGCGCCGCGACGAGCTGAAAATTTTTGACCGACGCGAGTTTGACGCGCCCCCGGAAGTTGAGGCACCAGCAGCGCAAGGCCGCGTTCCAGTGGGGGGCCTTGTTGATGAGGGCGGCGGGCGGGGTGGGTGGCGGGGTGGCGGGCGCGGCCGGGGCGGGCGCGGTCGCCGACCGCCGCCGGCGCGCGGGCGCCGCCGGCGCGGCGCGCGGCGGCGCCGCCGCCCACGCCGGCGCCGGCGCCAGCGCCAGCGCCAGCCGGGCAGGCCGCATGAAGCCGCGCAGGCGGGTGACGTGGTCGACGGTGGCGAGGCGCGCAGAGGGCAGAGGGGAGGGCGGGGGCGCGCGGCGCGCCGACCCGCCGGCCCCACTCGCCTCCCCGCCCTCGGTCGCCGTGCGCCGCCCCTTGGCGCTCCCATCCCACGTCAGCACCCCGCGCTCCGCGCCCGCGACGCCCAGGGGCGCGGTGCGGGGGCGCGCGGCCAACCCAAACCGCGCTGTCGCCCACCCGCGCCGCAGCGAGGCCGCGGGCAGCCCCGCGCACGCGGCGTCGTAGTGCAGGGTGGAGGTGCGCCCGGCGCCCAGGCGGGCCGCCAGGAGCAGCTTGCCGTCGCCGCGCGGCGACGCGGCCGCGGGCGGCGCGGCGCCGCCGCCGCGTGGGGGCGCGGGGTCCAGCCGCAGCGCGAGCAACGTGCCGCCCGCCCGCCCGGGAGCGCGCGTGCGGGTGACGCGGCAGAGGAGGAGGGCGCCCGGGGGGGAGCCGGCGGGGGGGGCGCGCGGCGAGAAGAGCGCGGCGGGGTGCGGCGCGGGCGCGGCCGACGCCGCGGCGCCGCGCGCGAGGACCTCGTCCGCGGCCGCGCGCCAGGCGCGGCAGACGGAGGCGGCGGTGAAGAGGTGCTGGGGGGGGGGAATAAATGGTGCGGGGCGTCAGGGACGAGGGGGCGCCGGCTGTCGCCGGCGGGCGCTAGGCTGGCCGTGCCGGCACGGCGCGGCGGGCGGCCCGCCGTCGGTCTCCGCCCGCGCGCCGCCCGGTTGAGAGTGCAAAATCAGGGCGCGCGCATGGGGGCGGGCGGCGGCGGCAGGGGAGCGGCGAGCGGGGGCGCGCCAGCGCCCCGGCGCATGGCGGCGCGCCGAGGGCGGCACGTCGGGGGGGGGCGTGGCGCCCGCCCCTCCCGCGCCGCCGACCCCCTCTGGGTCGCCTCCCACGACTCCCACGGCGCCATCGCGAGGGCGAAGAGGCCCACCCGCCCCCTCGCGGCCCGGGAACCTCGGACGCCGGCCCGACCCAGCCCCCCCCGACGCACCGCCCGCTCGTCCCAGCTCGCGGTGTCCCCCACCGCCAGGCACTGCATGACCTGCAGCAGGACGTGGTGGGGCAGGTCGGCGTAATCGGTGGCGGGGGGCGGCGCATGCGCAGGCGGGTCGGCGCGGAGCGTCGCCAGCGACGCCACGCCGCCGCTCTCCCGCTCGTCGTCGCGCACGCTGTGGCGCGGGGTGAGTGGCGACGCGACGGCCGCGACGCGCCCCCAGCCAAAGCGGCGCGGCGGCGTCGCCGGACAGGGCGCAGGCAACCCGCCGGGTTTGGGCGGACCCGCGGGCGCGCCCGGTGGCGCGGGGTCGCCCGACCGCGGGCTGAACACGGAGGCCATGGGGGCCACGCGGGAGGGCGCTGGCGGCGGGAGTGACGGAGTGCGCTTGCCGCTTGTTCACTCTCCGCCAGCCCTCGCCCCTACTCTCTTTCTTTCGCGGGCTCTGTGCTGCGCCCTCCTCGTCACCCCATGGCCATCTCTATGGGCGCGCGTGGCGCTATCTGGACGACATGGGCCGTACTGCAGGTGGGGGCGGATTGGCGGCCGCCGCGGTCGCGCGCCCTCCCAGCGATGGCGCTGCATCGCAGATAGGGCGAGGAGGGGCAGGTCCGGCCGGGTCGGGGCCATTCGCGCGCGCGCCGCCAACCGTCCGGCATCCCCCCAAATTCCTCTCCTTAGACCTTCGCCCTTTCATACTGCCTCTTGGCCGTGGTCGCCATCAAGAACGTGACGTGGCTGCGGGGTCAAGAACGGCCCGCCGGCAGCGACCTGCCGTCCGGCAGAGCGTTCAACGCGGTCCTCGCTTCCCTCGTGCTCTCCATCATCGCCCTCGCCGTCGGCGCCGCGTGGTCGCTGGCCGTCCTGCTGCGGTCGACCGCCAAGAAGGACAGGTGCGGGGGGTGGGGGGAGGGGAGGCGCAGGTTTGCGCGCGCGGCGCGGCCGCCCCGGCCCGCGCGCCGCCCCACGCGCCGCCCCGCACGCGTCGCCGACGCCCCACCCCCGCGACCCGTGCACCAGGATCACCGGGTTTGCTCACGGCTCGCTCTTGACCCAAGCGCTCTACACGGCCATCCTCATGGTCGTCGTCGGCTGCGTGTTGAACGCCTTCTCCACGGGGCTGCCTTCGTTAGAATCTGATTTCAAGGGTGCATGGACTTCGTCCGACACGCGCGCCTACAACGCGACATACGTCCTCGCCTTCTTCGTCGCGGGCCTGTGCGCCCTGCTCACGTGCCTCCTCGCCCTCTTTGCGCATTCCGCGTTCCTGGGGGCCAAACCCGTGGCGGCGGGCGGGGCGGCGGCGTGAGGGGGAGGGGTGCAAGGGTGAGCGCGCGCCGCGCGCGCCGCGCACGGCGGCGGCGTGAGGCGAGGGGGTGAGGGGTGTGGGCGTGCCGCCTCCGCCGCGGGCGCGCCTCGCGGGCTGCGCCGGCGAGGGCGGGGAATAAACGAGGGGCGCGTGTGGCAGGCGACGGACGCGAGAGCGCGTTGAGCGCGCGCCGCGGCGTGACCACACTCTCCCCACCCCCCACCCCCGCCCCACCCCCGCCCCACCACCATGGGAGAGCGCAAGATCATCAACCAGTACTACCCCCCCGACTTTGACCCCGCGAAGCTGCCGCGCGGGAAAAAGGCCGACCTGAACGCGCTCAAGGTGCGGATGATGCTGCCCATGTCCATCCGGTGCGAGACATGCGGGACGTACATGGCCAAGGTGAGAGGACGAGGGAGGGAGGGAGTGGGTGGCCGGCTGCGGCGGAATGGGCGACGCGGCGCGGCGCGCGCGTGCGCCGCGCGCGCCCGGCCTGCACCCCGCGCGCCCACCGCGACCATGCCGCGCCCGCGGCGGCCGCGGGCGGCGCGAGCTCAGTCCCCCCACCCTCATCCCCCACCCCACCCTCAGGGCACAAAATTCAACACCAAAAAGGAGGACGTGGAAGGGGAGACATACCTGGGAATCCAGGTGCGGGAGGGAGGGGGGAGGAGGGCGTGGGGCGCGGCAAACGGCCCAAACGCCGACCCCCGTCCTCTCTGTAGATCTTCCGGTTCTACATGCGCTGCCGCGCCTGCTCCGCCGAGATCACGTTTAAAACAGACCCCGAGCGCACGGATTACGCGGTGGAGCGAGGGGCGTCCAGGAATTATGAACCGTGGAAGGCCAACGACGCGGCAGAGGCGGAAGCCGCGGCCGCCGTCGCCGAGGAGGAAGCGGGCGACGCCATGAAGGCGCTGGAAAACCGGGTGGCCGCCTCCAAGCGGGAGCTGGACCTGCTGGACGCGGTCGACGAGCTGCGCTCGCGCGCGGCGCGGCACGCGGGCGTGAGCGTCGACGCGGCCCTTGCCGCCCTCGCGGCGGAGCGCGGGGGCGGCGGGGGGGGCGTCGAGGATGATGGCGACGAGGCCGCGGTCGCGCGCATGCTGCTGGCGCGCGCGGGGCGCGTCAAGCGGCTCGAAGGGGAGGAGGAAGAACGGGGTGGCGCGGGGCCCAGCAGCGCTCCCGCGCCCGCCCCGGCCGCCGCTCCCGCCGCCGCCCCTCGCCCCACCAAGCTTGCCGTCGTCGTCGTGCGCAAGCGGGCGCCGGCGGGCGGCGACGGCGCGCCGCTGCCCCAAAAGCCCGCCGCTCCGGAGAGCCCGCCCGCGCCCGCGCTGGAAGGGCTGCTGGGCGCGTACGGGAGCTCGTCCGCGTCCGAGTGAGTGAGGAGGAGGGGGTGTCCTGCGCGCACTGTCAACGCATGCATTAATTTGTTTTCTTTTCCCCCTCTCTCTTCTCTCTACCAAAACCACCGCGCCACCGGGTCTCCGTCCGCGTCGCCCAGCCCCTCCTCGTCCGGGTCGACGCCGACCGACGCAAACGCGGCGCGCAGCGTCGCCTCGTCGGCCGCGCGCGCCGCGCGTGCGGCGTTGAGCGCCGCGCTCGCAGGGTGTGACGCCACCAGGCTCTCGTCCCACTCCCTCCCCAGCCGCACCCGGGCCAACGCGCGACGGCCGTCGGGCTCGACGAGGAGCGCGGCGCGCGCGGCGGCGGGGCCGGCCCCCTCGCGCGCGAGCGCGGCCACCACCTCGCCCACGCCCGCCGGCGGCGGCCGCCGCCGCCCCGACGACAGCCAAACGCTGAAGCAGTGGCGCGGGGAGGAGGAAGGGAGGACCCGGTGCGGCACGCGGGCCGCAGAGAAGAGCACAGCGCGGCCAGGCGCGGGGCGCACGTCGAGCGGCGGCCCCGCCAGCCGCGACCACAAACGCAGAGCGCCGTCGCCCCGCGGCCTTTCTTCTGCGTCCGCATAGAAGATGGCGGTCACGGACCGCGCGTCGACGGCCTCGTCGGTGTCGAGATGAATCGGGAAGCACGCGCCGTGCCCCTCGTTCAACTGCGCCTTGAGGATCGACGCCCCCCTCAAATCCAGGCTCGGGCACACCACACTCAACAAGACGGCCAGCGTCGAGTCGGCGGCCGCGGCCGCGAGCGCGGGCGCGGCGGCCGCCGCGGCCGACCCGGGCGCCGGCTCGGCCTCCCACACGCCCGCCTTGGGGAGCAGCTCCCGCGTCCCCGCGTGCACGAGGTGAGTGGCGTTGAGGGTGAGCAGGTTGAGGGATTTGAGGGCGGCGAGTTCGGCGCGGACGGTGGCGGCGCCGTCGCGCGTCAGGGCTCCGTCGACCACCGCCACACCGTCCCGCGCCAGGCGGGCGCCCACGTCCGGAGTGAGGACATCAAACAGGGAGCCAAAGAGGGGGAGAGGCGCCGCGGCGGCGGTCGCCAGGCGGCGGGCGGCCGCGGCCGCCATCCGAGGCGAGAGTGGAGGCGGACCCGCTCTCGCGCCCCCTCGTCCCTGTTTCGCCACTCCAGCCATCACACGCAAAAGAAGTCGCGCCCGCCCCAGCTTCGCCCAAGCGAACCTATTTTGGTTTCGCGCCCCCAGAGCCGCGCCTGCCTCGGCGCGTGCGTGCGCACAGGCAGCGCCACGGCTCGTCCCACCGCCCCCCCCCTCCCCCTCCTGATCACTCGGCGCGCGTCAGCAGCTGCAGCGCGTAGTCGGCCGACGCCCACCGCGCGGCGACGGCGGCCCCGGAAGCCGCGGCCAGCACGTCGATGCTGGCCCCAGTAAACTTGCGCGACGTCTCCATGAGCACCCGCTCGCCCGCCGCAAAGGCGATGCCGGCACCCCCGGGCACGGCGAACGCGGCGGGGCACGTCAGAAACATGCGCACGCTCGTCTCTTCGCCGCCAAGGTCGACGCCGTACGCCCACGCCGCCGGCCCCGCGCCCGCGGCCGCCGCGGCGGCCGCGCCGCCGGGCAGGCAGGCCAGGGCGTGGGCCAGGCCGTTGCGCATAAAGGCGGCGGTGACGCCGGCCGCGTCGTCGTACGCGGCGCGCATGCGCGCCTCCGCCTTCCACAGGTCGGTCGCCAGCAGCACCGCCGACCCCGGCCCGCCCGCCGCCATGCAGCCGCGCATGAGGGACGCGGCGTCGGCGGGGGGGAGGTTGCCGACGGACGACCCGAGCCAGAGGAACACGAGGGGGGCGCCGGGGTGCAGGGCGGCCGCCGCCGCCCCCGCGGCTTCGTAGAGGCAGCACACGGTCTGGACGGCGGCGCCGGGGGCGGCGGCGGCGAGGTTGGTTTCAGCGGCGGCGAGAAAGTCGGCGGAGCAGTCGACGCCCACGTAGCGCGCCTGGGGGGCGCCGCGGGCCTCGGCGAATGCGGCGACGAGCGTGCCCGTCTTGGTGGCGGATCCACAGCCCAGCTCGACGAGCACGGCGCCTGCGGGCAGCGAGTCGACGATCGCGCGCGCGTGCGCCGCCAACAGCCCCGCTTCCGCCTTGTACGGATAATACTCGTCCAGCTCCGTGATCGCGTCGTACAGCTTGGAGCCGGCGGCGTCGTACAGGAAGGAGCACGGGAGGCGCTTGCGGGAGGCGGGCCGCGCGAGGCCTGCGGCGAGGGCCGCCATGGCGTCCGCGTCGCCCGCGGCCTCGCCGGGGGCGTCGAGTTGACGGGGCGGCAGCAAGGCCGCCGGCGCGGCCGCCGGCTTGGGCGACGTCGCGGCGCGCGGCGGCGCGGGCGGCGCGGCGGTCGCGGCGGGCATGGCGGTTGGTGGTTGGCGGTTGTCGAGGGGGGGCGGGGGTCTGTCCGAGCACAGCCCTCGCCGCGGCGTGCTCTGGGGGGGGTGGGGTGGGGTGGGGCGCGTCGGCCGCGAAGGTGGCACGCCCGCGCCCGCGCCGGCGCGGCGCGCGCCGCCCGCGTGCCGCGGCCGCGCCGGCGCGTGCCCCCCTCCCGCCTGGCCGAAGCGCGCACAATCAGCGCGCTCGTGGGGGGCGATGAGGCGGCTGGCGCGGCCGGGCGGCGCCAACTGGGGGCGCGCCAGACGGCGGGGCCCCCATTGTGCGCGCGCTGTCAGGCACCGCGCCCAGCGCCGCTCTCCCAGGCTCACCAAGGGCGTGCGTTTGATAGGTTGGGGCGAAAGGCGGGGCGCCAGGCGGCAGCCGCGTGCGAGAGTGGCAACGCCGCGGCGCCTCTGCTGCGGCACACTGGCGGGCGAGCCCCGGCCCCAGCTCCCGTGGCGTGCCGTCGCGTGGCCGCCCACTGTTTGAGTGGGCGCGCTCGATCCGCCGGCGCCCCGAAACGGGCGGCGGCGTCCACTCGCCGCGCATTCCACGCCCGCGCGGCGGCCGCCGCCGCCGTGCTTGTCCCGGTCAAACCTTGAAAGTGCGAGCGTTTGCTGGTGCAGTGCAACGGCACATCGGTCGACGGTTTGCTGTCACGACGGGCACTGGGCGCGCGAATCTTGTCAGATTCGCGCCCGCACTCGCGGCTCGTGGCCTTCGGGCCCGCAACAACGCTCCACCCACGATGCCGACACAACACCGTTTTCTTCTGCTCCTCGCCCTGGTCGCGCTGACCGCGTCGCCCGCGACCGCGCGCCGCGCGGCAACCCCCGCCCCCCGGCGAACCTCGCCCCTCGCCTCCTACGGCGGCGTCGGCGGCCTGGCGGGCGGCTGGAGTCTCAAAGCGGCCAAGGAAGAAGAGCCTGGCGGGTCGGCGCCCGCCCGCCCGCCCCCTCCCGGCCACGCCCCCACCCCGCTCCTCGCCCCGCCCACCGACGCCGACCTGGTGGCCACGGCGGCCGCCTGGCACAAGGCCGGCTACGATGGGGAAGGGGTGGAGGGCGCGAGCGACCCGACCAGCGCGTCGCCGCGCGCCGCGGGCGCGCTCTCGCTCGCGCGCCTCGCGCCGCCACCCGATGGGTGGGAGCGGGCGACGCTTGGGGGGAGGGAATTGTGAGGGAGAAAGAGAGTGTGTGAGAGAGAAGATAGCCTTTGCTCGCGGTGACGGCGTGAGAGAGAGAGGGAGAGAGGAGGGAGGGCAGAGTTACCGCGCACGTTCCTGGCTGGCCGCCCTGTCCTTTCCCCCCTCACTGCAACCGCAGCCGCCGCCACCATTGCCCCCCGTGGACACGTTGACACGCCCCGCGGGTCCCGCGCCCGCCAAAACCACAGACCCGGAACAGCCGACCCCGCCCCCACCCCCGCCCCCCGCGCCCTCCACCCCCGCCTCACACGCAGAGTCGGTAGGTCACGTACCGCCCCGCCGTCTCCGACGGGCGCACGATGCGCACCACTTGGCCGCGGGCGAGGCCGTGGTAGCGGGCGACGGGGTCGTGAAACTGGATGCGCGGCAGTTGCGCGTCGCGCACCCGGTACCGCGCCAGCAGCGCGCCCTTGTCCGCGTCCGACAGCACGGTGTGCGGCGGGACGAGGACGTGGTGCGTGATGTTGACGAGGAGCTCCTGCTCTTGAAACTGAACAGAGAGAGAGAGGGCGGGAGGCGTGGGGGTCGGGGCAAGCGTCGTGTGCGCCGCACTCCATTCCCGCCCCCCACCCCCCACCCGCGCGACGCACCACCTCGACCGTGTACTTGGGCGCCATTTCGGCCAGGCACTGCCGCGCAAACGGCGTGAGCGGCGCGGCCGCGATGACAATGGCCCGAAACACGGCCTCGCCGCGCATGCGCTCGGCAAAAGTTTTGATAACTTTGACGCCCACTTTGAGCTCCTCGGGGAAGAAGACAAAAATCTGGTCGGTCGGGTCGTCGGCGCGCGGGACGAGGATGGTGAGGTCGTCCTTTTTGGGGGCGTCGCCGAAGCGGTCCCGGAACGCGTCCAGGGTGGCGGTGAGGTCGTCCTGGGAGGGGGGTGGGGGGGGTGGGAGGTGGGACGGGGGCGGCGCTGCGCGGGCGGCGGCGGCCGCGGCGCGCCGCGCGGCGGCGCGGCCGCCGCGCCGCGCACCGTCCACGCCAGCAGGGCGCCCACTTCAGATCGAGCGCCACGCCCGACGCAAGCCCGCCGCCGCCGCTCCCCAATCTCACCTCGGCCACTAGATAACCCCGGTCGTCCAGCATTTGCAGCGCGGTGCGCCGCACGCGGTGCAGCCGGGACGCGGGGTCCATGGCGGGGGCCGGCCGCGGGGGGGGGCGGCGGCGGCGCGCGCGGGGAGTGGTGGGACGGCGGCGCAGCGCCAATCCCTGCCTCAGTCTGGCTCTTTCACACCGGCCCGGCCGCCGCCGCGACACTGGCCGACATGCGGGCGGCTGCCGCGGCCCAGCCGCCGCCAGCGCGCGTCCGCCCAACCCCAACTCGCCGCCCGCGCCCACTTGCCTCCCTCCCGCGCGAGGCGCGCGACGCGGTCGACTACCTGCTGGCGCGCCCGGCGACGGGCGCGGGGCCCGTGGACCCGGGCGCGGTGCGCGGCTTGCTGGCCGCCGCGCGCGACGCCGGCGCGGTCGCAGAGCTCGGCGCCGCCGCGGCCGCCGTGCGCGACCGGCGCGCCGGCGGCCGCACCGCCACCTTTTCGCCGAAGGCAGGGCAGGGAGGGAGGAGGGGCTTGTGGAGGGAATGGGGTTTACGCGCGGCGCGCGTGCCAACCCGTCGCCCTCCCCGCCTTCAGGTCTTCCTCCCCGTCACCCGCCTCTGCCGGGACACGTGCGGGTACTGCACCTTCTCCTCCCCCCCGGTGCACGGGAGGCGAGCCTACATGACGGTCGAGGAGTGCGTCGCGCTCGCGCGCGCGGGCGCCGCGGTCGGCGCGACGGAAGCCCTTCTCACCCTGGGCGACTCCCCGGAGGCCGTGCACCCCGAGGCCGCGTCCGAATTGGACGCCCTCGGGGTTGGGTCCACGGTGGAGCATGTGGCGGCGGTCGCGGCGGCAGTCTTGAGCGAAACCGGCCTGATCCCGCACGCCAACGCCGGCGTGCTGACCCCCGCCCAAGCCACCCTCCTCCGCGCCTCCTGCGCCTCCCAAGGCCTCATGCTGGAGACGACGGCGGCCGTGCCCGCGCACGCGGGGTGCGGCACCAAAACGAAAGAAGCGCGCCTAGCCGGCCTGGCCGCCCTCGCCGCCTCGCGCTCGCCCACGACGACCGGCATCTTGATAGGCATCGGGGAGTCGGTTTCCGACAGGCTGGACTCGTTGCTGGCCATCGTGGCGGCGGGGAGCGCCATCCAAGAAATCATCCTCCAACCCTTCCGCCCCAAGGCCGGCACCCCCATGGCCGCCCACCCGCCCGGGGACGCCCTGGACGTCCTGTGGTGCGTGGCGGTCGCGCGCCTGCTCGCGGGGCCGGGCGTCGGGATTCAGTCGCCCCCAAACCTCACCTCGTCTCCGTCCGCGTGGACCGCCCTGCTCGCCGCGGGCGCGTGCGACTGGGGCGGCGTCAGCCCAGTGACCGCGGACTACGTGTCGCCGGAAGCGGCGTGGCCCGCGCTCGACGCTCTCGCGGACGCGAGCGCGAGGGCGGGTCTCGTCCTGACCCCGCGCCTCCCTGTCTACCCCCGCTTCATCCGGGAGCCGGGGTGGCTCGACGAAACCGGCGGCCCCGCGTCCGTGGCCGCCGCCGTGCGGCGCGGCGCCGACGCGGAAGGCCTCGCGCGCGCGACGCCGTGGCGCCCCGGCGGCGGCGCGGGCGGGCCCTGGCTGCCGCCCGCGGGGCCGGCGGTCGACCCGGTGTCGGTCGGGGTCAGCGGGGTGGGGGCGGCCGTGGTGGCGGGAAGCGGCGGCGGCTCCTCGCTCCCCGCCCCGGCGCCCGCGCACGCGCCGCGCTGGCGCGTCGCCGCCACCTCGCGCGGCACCCTCGCCGGCGCGCCCTCGCCCCCCCGGACCCGCACCCTGGAGCAGGCGATTGTGGCGGCGGCGGAGGGGAGGGGGCGGATGACGCCTGCGACCGCGCGCGCCGCGCTCGCGGCGCGCGCCGATGATTTCGACGCCGTCCTCGCCGCCGCCGACGCCTGCCGGTCCCGCCTGCGCGGGAATGACGCCACGTACGTCGTCAACCGCAACATCAACTACACCAACGTGTGGTGAGCGCGGGGTGGAGGAGCGGGGCGGGGCGGGAAAGGAAGGGCGGCGCGCGCGCGGCGCGCGCGCCCACCCTCGCCCCTCTCTTTCGCAGCACGCTCGCCTGCACTTTCTGCGCCTTCTCCGCCGCCCGCCCCGGGTCCGCCCACCCCGGCGCCGCGGCCGAGGCGCCCTACCTGATGGGCGAGGACGAGGTCGAGGCCGCCGCGGCGGCCGCGGCCGCCGCGGGCGCGACCGAGCTCTGCCTCCAGGGCGGCATCCACCCCACCTTCACCGGCGCCACCTACCTGCGCCTGCTCGCCGCCGCCAAGCGAGGGGCGCCGGGGGCGCACGTGCACGCGTTCAGCCCGCTGGAGGTGGCGCACGGCGCCGCGACGCTCGGCGTCGCGGTCCCGTCCTTCCTCGCCCGCCTGCGCGGCGCCGGCCTCGGCTCCCTGCCCGGCACCGCGGCCGAGGTGCTGCGGCCGGCCGTGCGGCGGGCGCTGTGCCCGGACAAGGTCACGAGCCGGCAGTGGCTGGCGACCGTGCGCGCGGCGCACGGCGCCGGCCTCAGAACGACGGCCACGCTCATGTTTGGCCACGTCGACGCGCCCGCCGACTGGGCGGTGCACCTGCACGCGTTGAGGGCGTTGCAGGACCGCACGGGGGGGTTTACCGAGTTTGTCCCCCTCCCGTTTGTCCCCGACGCGGCGCCCGGCTTTGCCGCCGGCGCGACGCGCGGCGGCCCCACCCTGCGCGAAACGCTCCTCGTGCACGCGGTGGCGAGGTTGTTCTTGGCGGGCAGCATCGACAACATCCAGGTCGGGGGGGGAGAGGGCGGGGGGGGGCAGGGTTTCGGGCGGGCGTTGTGTGGGGCGGGGCGGCGGACCAGAGCCGCCCCCACCCTTTCCTCCCGCCCGCCCCCCTGCAGGCCTCCTGGCCCAAGCTCGGCCTGTCCCTCCTCCCCCGCCTCCTCGCGTCCGGCTGCAACGACTGCGGCGGCGTGCTCATGAAGGAGACGATCACGCGCGCGGCCGGCGGGGCGCACGGCGCGTCGGTGTCCGCGTCCGATCTGGCCGCCGCCGCCGTCGCGGCGGGGCGTGTCCCGGTGCAGCGCACGACGCTGTACGGGCGCGTGGAGGCGCCGGTGCGGGCGTGAGGGGGAGGCGAGGGGAGCAACAACGCACGCGCCCCACGCTCACACACCGTCTCCCCGCTCCCCCGCCCCGGCTCTCTCTCGTCCCTCCCTCTCGCCTTCACACCATGCCCTTGAGGACCGAGGTGAGCGTCGCCCGCATCTCGGCCGCCGGCAAGCGCGTCGTCACATGAATCTCTTGAACAAGGCGCCCCGCGCGCGCGAGCAGGATGAATCTGGAAGAGGGAGGGAGGGGTGGCGGTTGGCGGTGGTGTGGCCACCCCCCTGCCGCCTTTTGTTTTTTCCTTGCCCCTCTCCCCCCCTCTCTCCCCTCTCTCACCCGTCGGCCACCACCTCGCGCGACATCCAGAGCTCCAGGTCTTGGCTCACCGCCCGCTTCTCCTCCACCTGGCGCCCGAGGCGCAGGGCGTCGACGCCCGCGCGCGCCGCGAGCGCGGCGCAGACCGACTCGACGGGGGCCGGGACGTGGGCGGGGAGGGAGGCCACCTTGTCAGGCGCGTCGCGAGCAGAGGCAGACGAAGACGCGTCGCCCGACGCCGACCCGGCGGGCGGCGGCCCGCCCCTGATCGGCAGCAGCGCGTCGAGCGTCTCGGTCAGCGGGTCGGCCTCCATGCGCTTGAGCGAGAGCTCGATGCGGCCGCGGGACGGGTCGGCGCCCAGGACGCGGACGCGGACGACGGTGCCGGGCTGGACGACGGCTTCCGGGGTCAGGACGGCGTCCCACGAGAGTTCCGAGAGGTGGATCAGACCCTCGGCGCCGTGCAGGCCGCCGTCGGGGCTCTGCAGCGAGACAAAGGCGCCGTAGTCGGCGAGCCGGGTGACGACGCCGGTCAGGACTTGGCCCTCCGCGACGCACGCGGCGAGGTCGGCGAGCGACGCCGCGCGCTCCGACAGAATGAGTTTCCGCGCCGCGGCGTCGACCTGCACCACCTTGGCGCGCACCGTCTCCCCCACCAGCGTCTTGGGGGGCGCCCCGCCCCCGGGCACGCGGGCGGGGTCGAGTTTGGACGAGGGGATGAAGGCCGACAGGCCCGCGACCATCACCACGGCGCCCCCCCGGTTGACCGCGACCACCGGCCCGGCCACCGTCGTCCCGTCGCGCTGCAGGGCGCGCGCGTTCTCCCAGGCGGCCTCCGCGTCGGCGGGCGACTGGGGGAGGGGGAGGGAGGGAAAGAGGGTCGGCGCCCGCGGAGCGGCCACGCGTGGGCGCGCGCCCCGGGCGCGCCAGGCGCGCGCGCTTCTCCCCGCCCATGCCCCCGCAGCCCTGCATTCTCACCAACTCCGCGGGCTTGGTGGACGGCGCCGGCCTGGCCGGCGCGGGCGGCGCGCCGCCGTCGGCCGCCGCGCGGCGCGCGACCGGGGCGCGCGCGGGCGGCGCGCGCGCGACGCGGTGCGGCGCGCGCACGGCGGGCGGCTTGGGGGGTGCGTGCGCGCGCATTGGGGGCGGAGGCAAGGGAGGAGCTCGGTCTGCGCTTGGCCGACGCTGACGCGCGCACTCCGCCCATGGCGTCGCCACGCCCACCCCCGCGCGTCGCCCGCGCGCCGGCCCCGATCGGGGCGCCCCGCCCCCGCCGGGCGCCGCGCGCGCCGCGCGGCATCCTCGATCACCACCGCCGCGAAAAAGGCATCGCCGTTGAGACGCCCGCTGCCGACGCTGCATCCACCACCCCAACCGACGGCGGCTGCGGCGCGACCTGGGACCCGGAGGGCGCGTGCCCCGTGGGGTGCGTCGCGGAGGTCGAGTCGCCGGGCGACCTCGCCGCCGCCCGGGCCTCTGCCGGCGACGACGGCCTGGTCATCGTGGACTACTACCGCACCGCGTGCGGAGCGTGCCGGTGAGGAGGAGGGAGGGGGCGCCGTTTGGGGGGTGGCGCGGTGGTCAATGGCCTCGCACGCGAACAACCGACCCTCCCCGCCCCGCCCGCCCCTCCCTCCCGCCCCCAGCTACGTCGCCAAGGCCTACGAAAAGCTGTGCAAAAAGTCGGGCGCGCCGGGCGGCGGCGGCCACCCCGACGTCGTTTTTCTCAAGGCGAGTTTTTGTATTTCTGTTCTTCTCACCTCATCTTTCTGCCGCCGCCCGCCGCCCACCCCCCCCCCCCCTCACCCACAGCACAACGTGCTCGACGACGAGGACGGCCGCACCGAGCTGGCGGTGGAGCAAGGGGTGCGCGCGGTGCCCACCTTCATGCTGTACCGCGCGGGGGCGGTGGTGGCCACCCTCTCCACCCGGGACAAGGCGGCGGTCGCGGCGGCGATCAACGCTGCCTCGGGCTTCGATTGGTTGGCGTGAGGGGGCGGGGAGGGGGGCAGTGGTGTGCGGCGCCGCGCGCGCTCTCCGCGCTCCCCGCGCCGCAGGGAGACAGTCGTGTGTGTGTTGCGTGTGATCGAGTGGTGTGCGGTGTCGACACGGGGGCGCGCGCGTTCTCTGCGCTCCCCGCGCCGCCCCTCTCGACCCCCCTCTCGAGTCTGACCCCCCCCCCTCTGCGTCACTTGCCGAACGCCTTGTCCAGGTAGGCGTCCACCTTTTTGAGAAACGCTTCCCGGTCGGGCTTGAAGATCAGGTTGCTGCCGAGGGGGCGAGGGGTGCGTGAGAAAGGGCGGGGCGCGCGCGCGCCTCGATTCTTGTCTCCTCCCCGTCTCTCCTCTCTCCTCACCGGTACGCAAACCACCCGGTCACGGTCAACCCCACCAGCTCCAGCAGGTCGGACACAACGGGCACGCGGTCGATCGCGCCCGCGATGCCGTTGGCCGCCGCGAGCGCGAGCAGCGTCGCCCCAAAAATGGCCAGGATGGCGGGCTTCTCCTCGGACGCCTCCCAAAAGTCGGACGCCTCGCCGGCCCAACCCTTCAAGACATCGCCGGCCGCGCCCGTGTCGATGGAGGGGAGGTCCAGGTTTTTCAGGCCGCGGAGGCCGTCGCCGCGGCCGGGCGTGGCGCGCGCGGGGGCCAGGGGGGCGCGGACGCCGCGCGGGGCGAGGGCGGGCCGGGGGCGGGCGCTGGGGGCGGGGGCGATGGGGTCGGCGTCCGCGGGACGCGGCGCCGCTGCGCGGCCGGGCCTCGTCTGGCGTCGCCGCGGCGCCCGCGGTTGGGGGGTGGCAAGGCACCATCGCCGGGGCGGGGGGCGGGGCGGGGGCGGGGGGCGGGCGAGCGCGGCGCGCGCGCGCGCGCGCGCGCGCGCCGCATGCTCGGCGGAGGCGACCGCCGCCCGCCCGCACCGCCGCCACCGACGCACATGCAGCGGGCGGCGGCCATGGCAGCGGGCGGTGGCGGGAGTTGGGTCGGGTGGGGCGAGGGGAGTGACACGCGACCACTGGCGCGGGCGCGCCTCGCCCGCCGCCCCCGTCACCGCCCCAGCCCCAGCGCGCCCCGCACCGCGCCCGCCAGAGCCGCGGGCGGCGGCAGCCCCCCGACGCCGACGTCGCCGCAGGCCAGCGCTTTGACGACGGGGTCGATGACCGACGCGCCAAAGGACGAGACCGCCGCGACGTGCGCCGCGGCGGCCGGGTGCGCCCACATCGCCGTGTTCATGGCCGGCGCGAGGAGCAGGGGCTTGTCCCAGTCCCAGGCGCGCAGCACGGAGGTGACCAGGTTGTCGCACAGGCCCTGGGGGTGGGGGGGGTGGGGGGCGGCGGTGGGCCGCGACCCTGGTGGTTATCTTGTCAAACCCCCGCGCGCCCCCGCCCCCCCCTCACGTGCGCCATCTTGGCCAGCGTGTTGGCCGACAGGGGCGCCACCAGCCCGACGTCGGCCCAGCGGCGGAGGTCGATGTGGAGCACGGGGTCGCCCGCGCGCGACCACGCGCGCCACTCGTCGGCGTCGCCGCGCAGCGGCCGCGCCGCGGGCGGCAGGTCCGGGTCGCCGAAGAAGGAGAGCGCGGGGGCCGTCGCCGCGACGCGGACGTCGGCAAAGTCGCAGAGCAGGCGCGCGAGCTGGCGGGGCGGGGCGCGGCGGGCGGGGCGGGGTCGGCGCGGCGCGCGCGCGCGCGCGCCCCGTGCCTCCCTCCCCCCCTCCCTCCCCCCCCCACCCACCCACCTCGGGCACTTTGATGGCCGCCACCGACCCTGTCACCAGCAGCAGCACGCGCGGGCGGCGGGCGGCGCCCGAGGAGTGCGTG
>Ga0315289_10001475_pt1 | contig 36601 bp, 29 predicted proteins | sample YL17G11_40_MG_FD_203452 | JGI IMG/M metagenome (GOLD analysis project Ga0315289, IMG submission 203452) | Sediment microbial communities from Yellowstone Lake, YNP, Wyoming, USA - YL17G11_40 | ecosystem: Environmental > Aquatic > Freshwater > Lake > Sediment | place: USA: Wyoming | collected...
AGGAAGTGGAGCTTGCCGAATTGATCTGTAGTTCTGTGCCTTCGGCCGAGATGGTTCGTCTTGTAAGCACTGGGACTGAAGCCACGATGAGTGCGCTGCGGGCCGCAAGAGGCTTCACGGGCAGAAAAAAGATCGTGAAGTTTGAAGGTTGTTATCATGGGGCTCACGATTATGTGCTTGTTAAAGCCGGTTCAGGAGCGACAACGTTTGGCGTTCCAACCTCGTTGGGCGTTCCAGAAGAGACAACACGGAACACTATTGTGGTTCCTTACAACGATGCTGAGGAATTTGAAAGAGTGGTCAAGAAAGAGAGAAGAGACCTAGCAGCCGTGATTGTTGAACCTGTCTTAGGAAACATCGGCGTTGTTCTGCCTGAAGAGGGATTTCTTGAGACCCTTCGGGAGCTTACGGAGAAGTATAGTATAGTGCTGATTTTCGATGAGGTGATAACCGGTTTCAGGCTTGCACTTGGAGGAGCCCAGGAGTATTTTGGGATAAAGCCTGACATGACCACGCTTGGGAAGATTTTGGGAGGGGGTTTTCCGATGGCGGCGTATGCTGGTGAAGAAGAGATTATGCAGATGATGGCTCCGAGTGGGAAAGTCTATCAGGCGGGGACTTTCAGCGGTAACCCTGTCAGCGTCAGTGCTGGACTGGCGATGCTGAAGTTTCTGTCGAGGAATCGGCGGACCTTCTATTCATTGATGGAGAGTAAGTGTAGATCGATAGTCGGCTCCTTAAAGGCTGTATTCAGGGATCTTGGGCTTAAGATGCAGGTCAACCATGTTGCTTCGATGTTCCAACTCTTTTTCACAGATGTCCCTGTTAGGGATTACGTGTCGGTCAAAACGGCTGACAATAAAAGGTTCATGGAATTTCATGGCAAATTGCTAAGGAAGGGGATCTTTCTGCCGCCGTCCCAGTTTGAGACCTGCTTCATTTCACGGGAACATTCCAAGAAGGATCTTGAGAAGACTGTGGAAGCAATGGAAGAGTCTTTGAGCGCTTGACATGGGGGAAAGAGAAGGATGGGGAATGGCTATTCTCGAGCTCTTGTGACTGGAGGAGCGGGTTTCATAGGCAGTCACATCGTGGATAGACTTCTCAAGGAAGACTTTCACGTCACGGTAATTGACGACCTAAGTACAGGCCGCCTAGAAAACATGAAGGCGCATTCCAATAACAAGAATCTTCTTTTCATGAGAGGAGACATCAGAAACGTTGAGAACGTCAAGAAAGCACTCAGGGATGTTGATGTGGTTTTCCATGAAGCTGGGTTTGTTGGCGGTCCCCAGTCTGTTGAGAAACCTCTGGTCGCAAATGCTATTAACATTGATGGAACACTGAATCTCTTGGAAGCGTCGCGAAAATCTAAGGTTGAATGCTTCGTTCTCGCTTCTTCAGCAGCTGTTTATGGACAGCAAGAAATCGTGCCAATCAGAGAGGATGCAATCTTGCATCCTGCTTCGCCTTACGCGGTCTCCAAAAGGGCGACAGAACTTTACGCGGAATTCTACTACAAGACCTTCGGTTTAGAGACGGTTTGTTTGAGGTACTTCAATGTTTATGGACCTAGACAGGCTCCTGGGCCTTATGCAGCAGCTATAACGAGCTTCGTAGACTGTCTGATGCATGATAAGCAGCCTGCCATCTACGGAGACGGTGAACAAACGAGAGACTTCATTAACATCAGAGACGTCGTGGAGGCAAACATGCTTGCAGCAGACAGGAAATGTGCCGGAGAAGTCGTCAATGTTGCCACAGGCTGTCAAGTCACCATAAACAAGTTGCTGAAGGTCCTGCAAACCGTTATGGACAAGAAACACATCAAGCCCATCTACGCCGACAAGAGACAATCCGACATATACCACAGCTGCGGTGACATGGCAAAAGCCCGGGAAATGCTGAATCTTGAGCCAAGAGTCTCAATTGGACGGGGTCTGAAAGAATTCGTAGAATACTGCAAATCATCCTCTCTCGATACTTAAGTGAGTTGCCTTTTTTAGCTGAATTATCAAACCCTAGACAATCTTCAACAACTTGAAGTGCTATCATAGTCGAAACGTGCTTGCGTCAAGAAAGTTATGTGGGATTCTCGTTGAGAATCGCGTTTGTAGACCAGGATCTGTCCTCGAGGACAGGATCCAGACGTTTCACGTACGAGGTAGCGCATCAGCTGCAAGACTTGGGGCATGAAGTCAAAATCTTCACATCCAGAATCGACCGTCAAAAATGTTTCAAGCAGTATCTCTCGCTTCCTGTTGAGGTCATTCCCAACGGGGGTTCCTCGGGAGGAGAAGGCACACAAGCACTAAAACGCGCGGTTCAGCAAAGCAAAAGAAACTCGATACTCAACCTCGTCAAATACTATGGGTATTGCCTTAGACAGACGAATTTCGCGTTGAAGACAAGCGAAAGAATGGCGGACGTGGAATGCAATGTGGCCATGCTTCATTATCATGGGGAACATTGGCTGATGCCGATTTTTTACTATCTGAACGAACCTAAGGGGGTCGTATACTTAAACATGGTTCCACCAAGGCCGCGTCCATTGGCCTTACCTTTTCAGGAATCGACTCTGGAACGAACGATTACTGACAAGTTGATTAGTCTACCTCCAATTGGTGGGTGGGAGAGTTCAAGCTTCACGAAAGTTGCTCTTTTCATCACACCGAGCAAATTCCAGCTTCAGCAGGCTAAGCTGCAAGGTGTGATTGGGCAAAAGAGGGCGGCAGTTGTTCCATTGGGAGTAGACCATACAGAGTTTCAACCAACGGGTGAAGAAGAACCGTTTGCTCTCTATTTCGGTCGAATACACCCTCATAAATCGTTGGAATTGGCGATAATGTCTATGGAACACACAACACCAGACTGCTCGCTAGTAATTGCCGGGGACATTGACGAACAGAACACGTGGTACAAGGACAAACTCTTGGGCTTGGCCGAAAAACTGAAAATTGCAGACAGGGTTCAGCTGATCTTGCATCCGTCAGAATTCGAGGGTGTTAGACTGATGCAGAGGTGCTCGGTTTTCCTGTTTCCGAGCACGATAGACACTTTTGGACTGGTCGTTCTTGAAGCTATGGCTTGCGGCAAACCAGTTGTAGCGTGTAACAGAGGCGGCGTCCCAGAGATAGTTGGAGATGCAGGATTCCTGCTTGAACCCAACGTACGTCGATGGTCGGAGACTGTTGAGAAACTATTCTTCGACTCTGAGCTTAGGCGTCGAATCGGGCAAAGAGCTTTGGAGAGATCCAAGATTTTCTCGTGGGCACATACGGCCAACAGGTTGATTCATGTCTTTGAGAATCCAAGCGGGAAATGTCTCGACTAGAAGATTCCGCTTGGCACTTGTCAGGAATGAGATCAACAGCCATATCAGATGGAAATAGATTGTTCGATGATATTAGTAGAATAATCGTTTCAGGACTGGAGAAGATCTCACGTCTTGTTCCAGCTCCAGCCTTGCTAAGGAAAATTCTCGCTTTGAAAGCTCACGAAATTGCGAGATCTGGAGATGAATACGACCTCCTGATTCAATTGATAGAAGCAGAGAACGTTGCGAGTCTGCCTGGCGACTTGATTGAAATAGGGGCATACATGGGCGTAGGTACCGCAAGGCTTGCGCGCTTTGCGAAGAGATACAACAAAAAGTTATACTCAATAGACGTCTTTGATGTTAGCCGCGACACGACGGAAACCTCGTCTGGTATGCCACTGAGCGATATCTACTCAGATTTTCTAGAAAAGATGCACATAAATCAGCTAGAAGCCTATCAGTTCATGACGCGAGGTCTGCAAAACATAGTCACAATTCCTAGGGATTCCGTGAAGGTCGAATTTCCAGCTGGTCAGAGATTCATTTTCGGATTCATAGATGGTAATCACTCACCGGAGTACGTTGTCAATGATTTCTATCTTGTTTGGAAACACTTGACCAGCATGGGAATGGTGGCGTTTGACGACTATTCCGGGGATATACCACAAGTAACAAGAACAGTTGATTCACTCATAGGCAGACACCGAGCTGAGATAGTGAAGCTGATAAGAGTTCCTCCAAGAGTCATTAGTCTGATCAAGAAATGAAGCGTAGCCCACGCAGAAATGGAGAATGTTGACGATGCAAATGAAAATCACCATTGAAGGAATATTCAAAGACTTGTCCTATCAGGCCAGACTGGCCAAATCTCTGAAAAACCATAGAGCGTATGCGCCTCCTCAACAGGTTCAGATTGAAATAACGAACAGATGTAATCTTAGGTGTGTCATGTGTGATCGATGGAAGTGGGAGCAAGAAGATAAAACTGCTGCCAAAAACTTCACGACAGAGAGGCTCTGCAATCTCTTTGATGAATTGTCGAAAGTCGGAGTGGAAAGGATTCTGCTAACTGGTGGAGAGCCATTAATCCGAGAAGACTTCTGCACCATCATCGAATATCTGTCACGGCTGAAGATGCAAACTTGTATCTTCACAAATGGGACTCTGATGAATGCACAGAAAGCGGCGGTTCTGGTAGCTGCGAATGCGACAGTGATCTTTTCGATCGATGGTGTTTCGAAAACTCATGACATTATTCGTGGAGTGCTAGGTGCTTACGAAAAGGCGTTGGAAGGAGTCAGGACTATCCTCAGTGCAAGAAAAGAAAACCACTCAAGATGTCACGTAGTGATAAACTTCACGGTGCAGAAGGCTAACGTGAAAGACATAGTGTCAATTTTCGAGGTGGCAAACGAGCTTGGAGTGGATACCGTAACCTACAATCTTGTCCACGGGAAACCGGACGTGGTGCCGAACGAGAAGGAGCTTTCGAGCCTCAGGGAAGAATTTCGTAGACTCAAATCAACATATGGTTCGTCGAAGACTCGCTTCAGAGTGGGAGACATTCTTTGCTCCTCGCTTGAGGGAGAGATTCCTCAAGAAGACATAAGTGCGGGTCTGCCCGCTTTAGCCCTTTTTAAGAGAGAACCAGTGCCGTGCCTTGCTACTTATACTTCAAGCTTCATAGATAGTTTCGGAAGAGTATTTCCTTGCTGCTACTGCTATCTAGATAACTTTTCATTCGCTGAATTTGAAGAACAAAGAAAGAGGTTTTACCTCGGCAACGTTCTTCAAACAAGTTTCGAGAAGATTTGGTACGGCGCAAAATATGACGAATTCCGTATCCATACCGATCCAATCGACGCTGATCAACTCTCTTTCTTCTGCGGTCAGTGTTATGATTATTCTTCCTTCAAGAAGCTTCTTCGAAAATTCCCCTTCATGAGAATGACACGACACTGAAGTGGGACGCCGCGCGCGCCCTTCGCACCATTTGCTTGTTTCGCGATGAGAGAAGATGAAGGCAACGAGTGTTTCAGTCATAATCGTGACATACAAGGGAGCCAAGACTCTGCCATACGTCTTGAATGCCTTGGAAAAACAGATCTACAAGGGTTTCGATGTGCTCGTGGTTTTGAAACCTAGCGGCGACGGAACCGAAGCAATACTGGAAAAGTTTGGGCAAAGGCTGAAACTCAGAGTCTTTCTGCAGAGTGATGGCCACGTTGTTGAGGCAGAAGCAATTGGACTCCGCTATGCTAGAGGTGACGTCGTGGTCTTCTTCGACGATGATGCAATTCCGACTCCTGAATGTATCAAAGAGCATGTCAGATCATATGAGATGCCCAATATGGGCGGTGTCGCCGGTGACGTGATTCTCTCCACGATTAGCAACGGCGGCATACATGAACTTGAGGAAATTGAGAATCCGCCGTCAAGACGTGCCCGTCAGAGTCTGGGCTCTATGACTTGGAACCGTCCAGTGGAAGGACTTGAACAATATCATTGTTGCATAACCAAGTGTGGCTCGTTGTGGCATGGTCACTCGCCACCTGAACAAGGGGATCCTGTAGGAAACTATGCGTACTGGCGCAAGAGAGGCATGATAAGGGCTCTGTTGGGAATGGGAGCCAACATGTCTGTGTTTCGAAAAGCTGTTGAGGATTTTGATTTTGACAGAAGGGAAGAATGGAAGAGAGGATTTGCATGGGAACAGGTACTTGCATGGCATGTGTGGAACAAGGGATACACCACCATATTCAATCCGAAAGCGAAAGTCCATCATGTGTTGGGCAATAAACATCTTAGTGGTATGGCATACGCTGTACACCTGAGAGGTCGACCGGGGGAATTGTGCATAACGAAGAGCAAGCCAAACTTGGACTATGCTAAGGAAAGACATCTCTATTTCTATCGCATCTATGGCAAAGGAAAAGGATTATCCCTGAGAAACAAAACCTGTTCAATCATGTTCGAGACAGTGTATATCCTGAGAAACCTAGGGAAAAACCCATATGAAGCGCTTACAGGTCTAGGGATACTGTTCAGGGCAAACCTCACAGGTTTCAGGTGGCTTGCACAAAACACACTGATACGCCACCGAGCATATTAAGTTGAGCAGAAAGAAGACCAAGGAAAAGTCCAAGATGCGGCATCGGCTCCTGATGACTTTTGATCTCGAGGACTTCATCAACAGAGATTATCTTGGAGTGTTCGGTCTCATTCTAGGGTTGTTGGCAAAATTCGACGTAAGAGCCGTGTTTTTTATTACGGGGCACATGGCGGAAAAACTGACTTCCTTTCCCTCGATTCTTCGCCAGCTAGAAAGTCATGAGATCGGATTTCATTCTTCAGCTCATTCGGTGCGTCCAACGATTTTTGAATATTGTGATGTAAAGAATTATGAAGACGCCTTCCAAGCTTCTCTTGAAAGAGAGACATCGCACATCAATCCTTTGTCAGGTGATGTTCAAGGAAAAGGAGGCATCCATGCCTTGATAGATCTGTTTCCATCAAAGAAAATTCTCGCTTACAGAGCCCCAGGCTATTGTTGCCCGCCACCGCATCTTGAAGCAATGGCTAGTCTGGGAATAAGATATGATTTTTCTTGGAGCATCTCGAAGGCTCCTGTTGACTACAAGGGGATTACTTTCTATCCTAGACCGATTTTCTTGGATGGTGAAAGGGCTCTTTTGGGGGGTGGCCCTCGAATCATGAACTGGGCCAGGCTCATGCAGTCGATCTGCATGGAGGAAATGACTATTCTTAACTTCCACCCACACTGCTTTGTGGAAAAGGACTACTGGGACAGCATCTATCACAGAGGCAACCCTACAGAATTGACAAAAGCAATGTCTAGAGACAACACGGAGACGCAACATATGTTTACGAAGTTGGAGGGGTTGCTAAAGAGGGTGCATCATTTGGAGGAACTTGGAGTCATAGAGACGTCGCCAGACTTGAAGAGGACACGTACAAACCTTGATGCAACCAGATTGGACATTGATAAACTTGCAAAAGCCTTTTCGTTCTGGCCCGAGACCTTTTTTGGCTATAAGCCCAGGTACATACGTCCTCAACTCTCAAAGTTCTTTGAACTTTACTCCTAGGTGGACAATTGAAGCTTGCTTTCCATAGTTATTCCCACGCTGAACAGTGTAGCCACAATTTCAGGCGCTCTTTCCTCCATATTTGCAAATGAAAGCTGTGGCGAAACATTCGAGGTCCTGATGGTCGATAATGGAAGTTCAGACGCAACTGTTGATTTAGCCAAGCGGTTTCCTGTTAAGATATATCACTGCCCGAGGAGAGGCATAGGGCCTCCGAGAAACTTGGGAATTCAGAAAGCCCAAGGTGACATAGTCTGCTTCACAGACTCGGATTGCATAGTCGAAAAGGACTGGATTGCAAAGATTTCGCATTTCTTCGATCGGCATGCTGAAGCCGATGGAGTTGGCGGACCAGTTCTCTCCTACCCTTGTTGCCAAAACAAGATTCAGGAACTGACAGGAAAGATCTTTGTCGAAGATCAAGAATACCCCCAAAGTCTCAAGAAGGTTCAGGCCGGCTCGTTGCGTGGGGTTATTTTCGGTTCAAACAGTGCATATAAGAGGAACGCACTTGTTAGATCCGGCGGATTCGTCGAACCAGGCGGTTCGAATCTAGAACTCGCACTCAGACTTGTAGCCAATGGCAAGAGACTATTCTTTGACCCTAGTATAATAGTCTACCATGTTTTTCCAGCCAACCTTAAAGCCGTTCTCAGGCAGCAATTCAGATGGGGTGCTCAGTTGACGCATCTCAAACGAACTCACCACTTCGACTCTGGAGTCAAGGAGATCATCGAGTTGCCGTATCCTTTGTTGCGAACATCCCTGTCATTGATTCTTCCGAAGGATATTGAAAGAAAACTGCTGCACACAACGGAGTTGACTAGTTTCGAACTCGGACGCATCTACGGATATGGCGTACGAGAAAAACTGGTTTCCGAAGAGAACAATTCGTAAGCTTGGCCATAGATCTTAGTATGATCAGAAAGGAATCTTCGCTCCACCCTCATCTGGAAAAGCTATGGACGCGAGCTAGTTCTGTCTGTGGGATGGTGATTTCATTGAAGCTTTCAATTGTCATTCCGACCAAGAATAGAGTGAATGAATTGCGGGAACTCTTACAAGTTCTTATCAGGCAAACGACTTTGCCAAATGAAATAAGTGTTGTTGATGACAGCAACAATGGCGAAGCAATGAAGTTGGTTGAGCAAAAACAGGGAGATTTTTCGAGCAAGGGAATACTCCTGAAGTATCTGCGCGGAGATCAGAAGAAGAAAAGCATTAGTGCCGCTAGAAATATAGGGACGGCAAATTCAACCGGAGACATCATCTGTTTTCTCGATGACGACGTAATCTTGGCTGACAATTTTCTCCTGGAAATCTTGAGAGTTTACGAGACACATCCCGAAGCCAAGGGAGTTCAAGGATACATAACAAATTTCGCTCCTTCGCACTCGGCATTCTCTCACGCCCTGGACAAAGTACTGTTTTGCTTTCTGCGTTTGTACTGTGAGCCAAACAAGTGCAAGGCATTTCCGTTTATCTATCCTTATCCCGTGACTCGATTGATTGAGTGTGAGTGGGCCATAGGTGCAGACTCCAGCTACAGGAAAGACGTGTTGGAGGATTTTGAGTTTGATGAGAATTTTACAGGATATTCCCTATGTGAGGATATCGATCTGTCATATAGAATTCAAGAACGCTACGCAGGATCTGTGTATATGACGCCGTCTGCCAGAGTAGTTCACAAACAATCTCGTGCAGCGAGAATATCTGATAAGCGTTTCGCGTATACGATGGCAGCCTATCCAGTCTATTTCTTCCACAAAAACATCAGACAGACTGTGCTGAATAATGTAATCTTCTACTGGGGTTTCTTCGTGGGCAGGTTCATTCGGGAGATACTCGTTAGGAACAATCCGATAGGAACGATGTTCGTCATCGGAGCTACCTTTAAGGTTCTGAGACACTTTCAAGAAATCAGGAATGGGAACCTTTAGCTCGAAAAATACGGTGAAGACGAAGTGCTTGGAAGACTATTTAGATTGTCACGAAAAAGAAGAACTTCGAATTCTAGGCAATTTGAGAAAACACTGCGAGTTTCTATGATATGACAAGCTTCACAAGTCGTCTCCAGTATGCGATGAATTCGTTCGTGATGTACTTGGGCAATTATTCTCTTCTGACTCTTATTTCGCCTAGGCCGCACTATGCTGAGATAAGGGTCACAGAAAGCTGCAATAGCAGGTGCATAACCTGCAATGCGTGGAAGAATTCTCAAGTAAGCGAATTGACAACACTTGAAATGGTCGACGCCCTGGCGCAATTGAAAGACATCGGGGTCAATATTGTTCGCCTGTCGGGAGGCGAACCGTTGATCAGAGTGGACATTTCCGAGATAGTCAAGGGGTGTAGATCTCTTGCCTTTGAGGAAATTCACATTGCCACGAATGGCATTCTTCTAGAAGAGAAAGCCAAAGCGTTGGTTGAAAGCGGAGCAACTCGGTTCGATGTCTCTCTCGACGGGATTGGAGAAATCAATGACAGAATTCGAGGAACACCAGGACATTACTCGATAGTACTGAGAGGCATCCAAAAAGTGAAGACGTTAGAGAAAGAGTTTGGGAGAAAGATTCCTGTAACCGTCTTTACTACTCTGCTGAAACAGAACCTCTCTCAGATACCCGCTCTGGTAGAGAATTGCGAGAGAATCGGTGTACGTTGGTGTTTCAGCCTACTATGTGGGAATCTTGACTTTTTCAAAGAAGTTGGTGTTTCCAAGCTTGCTGTTGACGACTGGAAGATGGTTGATCAAACTTTCGACTATTTGAAGAAAATGTACAACATAAAGCCGTGGCTGATTTATTCCAGCCCAAGCATTCTTGATTATTCAAGAGAATACATCAAAGGTAACATCGATCCTCATGAATTTCCATGCACTCTCGGCTACAACACTATAAATCTAGGTTCAAGGGGGGAAGTTTATCCTGGCTGCTATGTTTACAAGCCGGCTGGATATACTCGTGAACAGAAAATCAAAACGATATTGAAATCACGGGACTACAGAAGACTTGTGGAGAAGATGTACAGAAAAGAATGCTCTGGATGTACCTTCTACTTTGAGAACAGTATTATGATCAGGAACATGTTTCAAAGACCTGAGGTAATAAGGAAGCTTATCAGAAGTGGACGGTCATGAATATCATAGGAAAACGGAGAGTTTTTCTGACCTTCGATGTGGAAGATTTCATAAATGAACGATCAATCAAAGCTCTACATAGAATCTTGGAGATGCTGGCGAAATATGAACTCAAAGCCGTGTTCTTCATTACAGGACATATGGCTGAGAAACTCGTCACCTACAAAGAAACAGTTGACCAGCTATGCAGCCATCAAATAGGATATCACGCCTCAAGCCATTCAGTGAGACCGACAATTCTTGAATATACCGATATACAGGACTACTGTGAAGCCGTCTCAGAATCATTCAAAAGAGAGACTTCTCACGTGGATCCGCTGACAGGAAAGCTTGATGGAAGAGGAGGAATCCATGTCCTGCGGGATCTGTTTCCAAACACTCAAGTGAAGGCGTTTCGGGCTCCAGACTACTGCTGGTCACCACCTCATTTGGATGCATTGAAGGCTTTGGGAATACAACATGACTTTTCAACAAAATTGTTTGAAGAACCTACACGCTACAAGGGAATCGTTTTTCACCCGTATCCATCTTGCCATCAGTGGATGGGAAGGCACACTAACGTTCAGTTTCTACGTTCTTTCTTCAGCAAGAGGAGCATCGCCCTGAATTTTCACGATTGGAATTTTGTGAATGCCAAAGCATGGAATGACTGCTATGCGTTCCGTAATCCAGAGAAGCTGTCTCCGGTCGATCCACGAAATCCTGATGAAGAAAAGAACCTGTTTTTGACGTTTGAGTCTTTTCTAAGAGAGATGCAGAATCTCCAAAAAATGGGTCTCATAGAAGTCACTTCTGGACTCGAGACGGTGCCAACCTGTCCTTCGATCGACAGGACCAAAGTGAAAAAAACGTGCGCCGAGATTGCGTCATGGTACAACAGATACTACCACTATGAACCGAAGTATCTCTGCCAGCATTTTCGGAGATTCTTTCAAGAATCCTGGTCATAGATTTCGTCCAGAAGCGTGTTATATGAAACAAGTTCAAAAGGAAAGAGCATGACAGTGCACCTCCAGTCGTGTCTATTGAACGAAAATTCATAAAACTAATATGAATGGTAAGATAATCCGTCTGATTGGAGAAGTGAAGGAATGCGTTTAACGACTCGTCTAAAGACTTCTAAGCAGATGATTCGCCTGGTCAGACCATTTGAAATGACTTCAAACGATTTGATTTACCCGATTTTCATAAGGGAAGATGGCAAAAGGTTTGAGATACCTTCGATGAAGGGTCAGAGATACTATTCGCTTAAAGACTGTGACGCTGTCTGCAAGAAAGTGGTTGACCTAGACATTCCTGCTGTTATGATTTTTGGCCTTGTCAATAACAAAGATGTTGACGGCTCCGTTGCTCTTCGGAAGAACAGCTTTCACACGAAGATTTTCAAGAAGCTGAAGCAAGAGTTTGGTGACAGTCTAGTGCTGATATCTAACCTGTGTCTCTGCGACTACACTCAAGAAGAGACATGCGTCTATACAACTGAAGGGAAGGTCTTGAACGAGAAGACCGCTGAGATGCTTGGCAAGATTTCCGTGGTTCACGCCGAAGCCGGTGCAGATATAGTTGCGCCAGCAGGAATGGTTGACGGGCAAGTTCGTCATATTAGGGCAGCATTGGACAAAGCTGGATGCGATAATGTATCAGTGATGTCTTACGTTAAGACGGACAGTTGCCTCTTTGAACCATTCTTCCAGACGGTGACTCATTCAAAAACTCCGAGGAAGGGTGTTGATTCGAGCAAGTTCAGAACGGACATAATCAACCAGAAGATGTTCATGGCCAAAGTCGACCTGGACATCACTGAAGGAGCTGACATGATCATAGTAAAACCTGCTTTGACGAACCTAGACCTGATTCTACTGACTCATCAAAGATATCCCAACATTCCTATTGCGGCATACCAGGTGAGTGGCGAATATGTTATGATAAAGGCTCCGTGTGAAAGCGGGTACTTGAAAGAGCAAGTTCTGCTATTGGAAACGCTAAACTCTATCAAAAGAGCAGGGGCAGACATGATCTTGACTTATCATGCCCTCGAAGCGGCAAAGTTGTTGAAATAGAGAAAGCATGGGAAAGGTTTTTTCTCAATGCGAAGGGCGTGTGCGCTCTTCAAAGTTTCTGATTCTAAGAAGTATACGAGTGGATCGTGCCAGTGAAAGAGGTATTTCTGACTTTCGACGTCGAGGGGCCTCCCTTCAACGAAGATTACATGGACGACAGGGCACTTAGAAGTCTCCTGAAAACGCTTCATATGATGAATAAATACGAGCTGAAGGGGCTTTTCTTCATCCTTGGAAGTGTAGTCGGAAAAATCCGCGGCAATCATGAAGTCATGGAATTGCTGCAGCAGCATGAGATTGGATACCATTCATCCAGTCATTGCATCAGACCTATGATTTTTGAATACACGGACGTCGAGAATTACGATGAGGCCGTGGAAGAATCTTCGATAAGAGAGAACTCAACGATCAATCTACGAACAGGAAGGGTTTTGGGTGAGGGAGGCATACTTTCACTCAAAAGAGCTTTTCCAGACAAGAAAATTCAGAGTTTCAGAGCTCCCTTCTTGTGCTGGACTCCGCCTCATCTTGAGGCAATGAGGATCTGTGGCTTAAGGTATGACTTCTCGACTCGCATAAGTGAAGTTCCAAATCGCAGACCTCGGCAACACAGAGGCATAACTTTCTACCCTCATCCTATATCGATTGATTCCAGGGCAAGTCCCGTGGGATCTATCAGAACGCTTCCAAGAAGGGGGATTGTCCCGGCATTTCTGTTTTCAGATCTTATCAAGCAAGAATGTACTGTACTAATGAAACATCCCGCAATGCTGACTTACCATACTCCGCGTCGGAATAGCAATAGCCACTTCCTTGTGGCAAAAGACTCAGTGCCAAACAAGCCACGTGGAAACTTCAACTCGACTACTCTCGTTTTTTCCACTGAGATGTTGTTCTCCGAACTGAAGATGCTTCAGGAAATAGGAACAGTAAAAATCACACCTGAACTGAAAATGTCCAGTACTGCTGTAGATCTGAGCAGAGTAAACTGCAGAGAAGCGTATGAAATGAGTATGTGGGCTCCGCGTAAGTTCTTTGGAGTCAAACCAAAGTATCTGTTTGGACATTTCAAGAGCTTCCTGAATGGACAATCTAATGTCTGCGAAGACGCATCTTCCAAACAAGCTTGACAGAAGATTCGGGCTAGCGTAGTGGGGAATTCAGCTTGATCTTGTTGATCGTTTCATGGGCGATTCTACTCTTTCTATTTGTTGGGATATCTGGAATCTACTATCTATTTCTCAGACGGAAGGCCTCGCAGAAGTGGAATCTAGTGACCGATCCGAACTATTCTCCGTCGGTCACGATCATAATTCCAACGCATAACGAACAAAAGACAATCGGTTTGAAGCTTGAGAACTTGAAAAAAGTTGACTATCCTGTGGAAAAGATGCAAATTATCCTTGTTGACGATGCATCAACAGACAACACCGTCTTGGAAGTCAACAAGTTTATGCAAAACAACAGCGAATTGAAAGCAGAACTGCTAAGACAAACGCAGCGTACAGGAAAATCAAAGGCACTCAATAGCGCCTTGGAATATGCACTAAATGGTATCGTCGTCATGTCTGACGCTGATGCGTTTTGGGCTCCAGATATACTGAAGAAAGCACTGCCATATCTTGCCGATCCTGCTGTCGGAGCAATTGTAGGAAGACAGATTGTACTGAACAGGGAGCAGTCTTGGGTGACTCAAGCCGAAGCAGAATACTTGGACTTCGTGTTTGATGTCGTTCGTCTTGGCGAATCGAAGATTCACTCAACGATCATTTTTCACGGAAGCTTCGGCGCTTATAAGAAGGAGGTTTTAGGCACTTTCAATATTGAGACAGATGATTCGGGCACGGCACTGGACATTGTTCAGAAAGGGGGAAGAACGGTGCTTGCCGATGAGGCTATTTGCTTTGATATTTCCCCCTCTACTTGGAGAGGCAAGTTTACGCTGAAAAACAGAAGGGCAAGTCAATTGGTGCAGATCTGGGGAAGGTGCGCCAAGCTTTTGTTGAAGGGAGAATTGCGGCTTCCGAAGAGAATATCAATCCCTGAAATCTACATATACCTAGTAAATCCTGTTACTTTCATAGCGTTCGCACTCGCCAGCCTGTTCCTGATATGGAGTTATTTCCCCTTCTCTTTTATCCTGTTGGCTTTCGCTGCAGGAGCGCTTGTCATACGCAAGTCCAGACTGCTTCTGGTTGAACTCTTTCAAAGTAATTTCATACTCGTGATAGCGTTGTCTTCTTATCTATCAGGCAAGAAGTTCATCACATGGAAGCCTCTTGAGGAACCGAGGTCAATTCTGACAAGGGATCTTCTCAAAACGAAGAATCTGATCTGATAAATCTAGGAACAGCATCTTTTTTCTGGAGTCTGAGGTGTCGTCGCAGAAGAGTATTGAGGGAGAGAGACTTGATCTCGGGAATAACCTTTGATGACATCTCACCCAACTTTTTGTCACCGTCAAAGCTGAAAACCCTTCTTGATTTCCTGAATGACAACAGCGTCCTTTGCACTTTCTTCGTTGTGCCCGATTGCGCCTTGTCAAGAGACAGCGAATTTGCAGCGTGTCTTAGGTATGCTTCGGCGTCGGGACACGAATTGTCTTTGCATGGGTACCGACATGTGAGAAATGAATTTGGCTACCTGCTTCCGGTTCCTTTTTCTGTGATACCTCTCCCGACACTTGAAGAGCAAGAACAGCGCATTGCCAACGCGAGCAATGCTCTTGTGCAGTTGATCGGAGTCAGGCCGTTGGGGTTCCGCGCTCCTTTCTATTTGTACAACGGTTTCACTCTCAAAGCTTTGTCGAGCCTAGGATTCAAATACGATTCGAGTAGTACACTCTTCAAGCCCGCGCATGCAGCCCATTTCAGGGTCAAATGGTTCGGGAAAAGCACGCCGCAGAGAATTCAAGGACTGATAGAGATTCCAGTGACTGGCGACTACACATACAACTTGACTGATGTGCGCATGCGTGATTGTGTTGAAAGAACAGTTCGCGACTTCAACTGGGTTGAGTGCAAGAGAGGTGTTTTTGTTATGAACATTCATCCAGACAGACTCGGTTGCGGCCTGTTGTCAACGTATTTGCTGGAGATAATCAAGAGACTCCGCGGGAAGACAGAGTTCACAAGGCTCAAAGACGTGAACCTGTAGTTGGAGGGGCGAACGTTTTGGATCAGATTCAGGCTTTACTGATGCAGAGCATCAAGAAAAAAGTCGAGAAGAAGGCGGCACTCAAGAAAGGGTTCAGAAAGAAAATCAAGACGCAGATTGAAGGAAGACTGAGAAGACTTGCCCGCTATATATTCAATGACCCACGAATAAGAGTCAAAAAATGCACGCAGCATTCTGATCTAGGTTGTGATGACTTGGGGCGAGACGTTGAAGATGGCTTGCGACTATACGTCAGGATTTTGGAATCTAGAAATCTCAGTGTTCACACTGTTTTGGTTTTGGGTTCCAGAGCTAAGGGTTCTTGGAAGCCTACGAGTGATGTCGATGTTACAATAGTCGCTGAGAACCTGCCCAAAGAAGGAAAGAATCCCTTGACTGGGAGACTTTTCGGTTTACGACGTGCGTTTCTTCTTTCTGATCGACCAATCTATCTAGGGGTTGAAACGAGCGGCTGCTGCTCACGGGAAGAGTTTCTGAGTCTACTCGAACACCTCGACATCCAAGCACTTGACGCCGTATCCTACGGGCGAGTGGTTTATGATGATGGTTTCTGGCGGATAGCCTTGGAGAGATACAGACAAATTGAGAGGTTGCACAAATTGAACCAGATTCCTCTCAAGGAAATTCTCTTGCCAATCTGAAATCGAGAACGCTATTGTCAAGAGTGTCAGAAGATGCAGAAACCTCAGAGTGTCGCGCTAGTGTCTGCAGGTTACCCTCCGCACACGTCTGGTGGAATTGACGTGCAGACGTATGATTTGGCTCATGCACTTTCTTCAGAGGGAGTGGATGTTGGCGTTTTTTGTGGTGGAGCTAAGACCCCGACACTTTTGCGAGAAAGAGAAAACCTCACGATCTTCAGGATGCCGATGTTTGACGTGCAACCACGTGTGCTTTGGTTCCAAATTCAGAATTTCGGATTGTTAAGGAAATCATTGCCAAACTATGACATCGTCCACACTCAACACTCATCAGGGTCGCTTTATGGTCTGATAAAAAAGAGATATGGAAAACCCTGGGTGGTTTCCTTCCACGATCATCAACTCAGACGATTAAGAGTCTTCTTTGACGCTAAGCCTTGGAATCTGAGTTCGCAAGATATCGCCTACTATACAATGGGAGCGCCAGTCTTCGAGTTGCTGACAAGAATGGAGCTCAGATGGGCAGATCATTACATCGCATGCGGGAAATCTGGATTAGATGACTATGTTAGTTTCAGCAACATGAATCCAGCAAAGACAACACTAATACCCAATGGCATAGACCTTGAAAAGATAAACGCTATTCTTGATTCCGCTGGTAAGTATGAGGAGACAGAAGATAGACATGGTCTTGTCATCTTCACCTGTGGACGTTTGTACGCCTTGAAAGGAATTCAGTACCTTCTGAAAGCCATGCCTCAAGTTCTGAAAGATCATAAAAATGTTCAACTGAGAGTGTTCGGGAAGGGCCCCATGCATTCTCATCTTCAAAACTTGATTAGGGCACTAGATCTGCAAGATAATGTGGTTCTGGAAGGACACGTTCCGTACGATCGACTAATCCATGAGATGAGCAGAAGCGACATCGCTGTTTTTCCTTCCATGGTCGAAGTAGGAGCGAGCCTAGCCGTTATGGAAACCATGGCTTGTCGCAAACCTGTTATTGCCTTCGCGTATCCATTTTCGATGGAAATAATCGAACATGGAAGGACGGGATACCTTGTTCCCCCAAAGGACATTATGAGTCTTTCGAAAGCCATCTGCTTACTCCTCGACGACGAGAAGTTGAGAAAAAAAATCGGAGAAAACGCCTGCCAAAACATCGTTCGAAATCACAACTACAAGAATACCGTAAGAAAATATCTGAGAGTCTACTCAAGAGTTCTCTCCGAAAAGGACTAACGAAAGCCAGGCAGGTCTTCATTTTTACGCGTTGAAAGGGAAATGATTTCTTTGAGAGCAGGAAACTACCTGATATGCTTTACCGGGGTCGATGGTTCTGGAAAAACCACGCATGCGAAATCTCTCGTGAAATTCCTGTCCAACAAGGGATTCCGTTGTAGTTATGTTTGGGGAGCTTCGCGGCCGGTTCTAGCTTACGCCTTTTTTGGCGTGACTAGAATGTTGGGTTACTGGATAAAAACGAAGAGGAACGCTTACACTGATCCGTTGGAGTTGGCTCCCAGAAAAGTCGCCAACAGATTGGGTTCAGTTTGGCAAGGTCTGCTCTTCATGGATTTTCAGTTAAAGACTCTGTTCAAAATACGCCTGCCACTTGTTCTGGGGAGAACCGTTGTTTGTGACAGATATTTCTATGACATGCTTATGGAACTTCAGTTGAGCGGCCTCTCATCAGACAAGTATGCCAAGTTGCTATCTGAGACTCTACCGCAGCCACTGGTAACTTTCATGCCTGACGCTTCCGAGAATGTGACTGCCCAGAGACGTGGTCTGTCACCTGAAGAGCTTAGAGCAAAAAGGAGAGCATTCCTAAGAATAGCAGAGCGTTTTGACTGCATCGCGATAGATTCTTCCAAAGACTTTGTGACCAACCAAGACAGAATACGCACCGAGACGCTGAAGCGCATAGCACATGAAGAACGGAACACCTGAAGGAAATAGGAAAATTGAAAGTCCTTTTCGTCTGTGAAGGTATTACACAAAGCTCGATTGTTGCTCAGCCATGGAAACATGTCTTCGAAATAGCAAAAAGGATCATGAAGCAAGGCAACGATGTCCAAATTCTGACAGATGGCGCCAAGAACCTGCAATCAGAAGAAGAAATTGGAGGCGTCCCAGTTTCCCGCACAGAAAAAGGACGATTCTTGTTTGACAGCGAGAAACTCTTGCAAAGACTTAATCAGGAAGATGCCGATGTGGTCAACTGGCATGGAAGCGACACATGGTCGGCCCTACATTACTGGCGTTTGCGAAAGCGATTAAAGAGCAACATTGTTTGGACTCTGCATTCGGGTCCATTGTCGAAGAAAGATATGCGCTACCTGAGATTTTCAGAGCTGTTTTTGCTCTACAAGTTCTGGAATAGTGTTTTCAGCACATTGGTTCCCTCGTTTCTCATTAGAAGATGGACAGACGTCCCACAACTGAAGCTAGTTACAGCTCTGAGCGAACGCCTGAAAGAACACCTTCAGAGGGATGGCATAGAAGAAGACAAAATCAAAGTCGTGAGGTCCGGAGTAGATACTGAGCAATTCTCGCCTTCAATTCCATTCAGCAAGGATAGGGAAAAACTGAGAAGAGGCTTCCAAGAGGAGGACCTGATCATTGAGTATCTTGGTCCTCTGTCTACGTTTCGGGGAGTGGACGCTCTAATCGCAGCCATGCCCGAGATATTGAAGAAGCATCCCTGTGCAAAGCTTGTTCTGTTAGCGCGAGGTTTTTCTGGAAACAGTGAAGAGAGAAAGTTTCAAAGGTTGACTGAGTCGAGGAAAGAAATTGTGCTGATTCCTGGCACTCTAGAAGAAAAGTCGTTGATTCAACACATGTTTATGGCGGACATCGTTGTGAGCCCCTTCAGATTCTGGCCTCAAGTAGAATGCCCCTTGACACTTCTCGAAGCAATGGCGATGGAGAAACCCATCGTGACAACTGATGTAGGGGCGATATCAGAAATCGTGCGCGACCAACAGACTGGGATTCTTGTTTCCCCTACGAAAAGAGCCCTGGCGGAATCTGTAGCAACATTGTTGAGCGACAAAGAAAGATGTCGCGAAATCGGAAAGAATGCGCGTGAGTACGTGAAGTGTTTCCATGATTGGAACATCATATCGCGACAAACTCTGGATGTATTTGAGTCTGTGCTGCACTAGGAAAAATCTCCCGAGGAATAACGTCGAAATGGAAGAGATCTGTGTTACTGTTGGTGTCTGTGCCAGAAATTCTGCGAATACTATTCAAGAAGCGATTACTAGCATTGCCAATCAGGGGTTTCCACATAACCTTATGGAACTAGTTATTGTGGATGACGGTAGTGCTGACAAGACCCTGGAAATTCTTCAGCAACTCGTTTCCACAACGAACACTCACACAACTATTCACAGTCAAAGATGGAGAGGATTAGGCGTAGCAAGGAACGTGATCGTTCAGAACGCACGTGGTCGATACATAGTATGGGTTGACAGCGACATGAAGCTGCCCAAAGATCACGTCGAGAAGCAAGTTGAGTTTATGGAGAGAAATCCAAACGTGGGAGCTGCAAAAGCTCGCTACTTGCGTGTGAACAGCAAGAACACCATAGTCACTCTAGAAAACTGCAGAGACTTGTTCCTCCGTGAGAGTTCGCACATCGTTGGAACAGGTGGTGCAATATATAGAGTCGAGGCCATTAGGGAAATCGGCGGGTTCGACCCCAACATTAGGGGAGCGGGTGAGGATGTCGATGCTCTATTGAGAATGAAGGAAGCCGGGTGGCTACTCTCGAGGACGGAGGCGGAGTTCTTGGAGCAGTTCAAAGAAAGATGGGAGGATCTTTGGCGGGAGTACTATTGGTGGGGGTACGGCGCACATTATGTTTGGCACAAACACAGGGGTCAGATTTCATTTACATCGAGATTGCCACCGGTCTCTTTTCTGGCTGGATTAGGTCGCTCTCTTTTTGCGTTCAAACTATACCGAAGAATGGTATATCTCCTGCTACCGTTTCAAAACGCATTTAAGGATGCTGCTTGGATCTTGGGTTTTATCAGAAGTCACCGCAAGGGGTATGGTCACATATTCTACCCGAAGCAGGAATATAGACCTCACCGGGAGTGTATGAATTGAGACATTTTCAAGCTAGCTTTAGTTTGAGTCCTAAGAATCTTCTGATTACGGTAATATTCCTGCAAGCAACCTTGTATGTGACTGTTTTTTTTGACCTTCCTGTCGTTAGGCAAATACTAGCGTTTTTGTATCTTACCTTCGTCCCAGGAGTTGTTATCGTGAAACTTTTGAAGTTTGAGCTAGATAATGTGAACACTGTTCTTTTTTCGGTGGGATTCAGTGTAGCGTTTCTGATGATCTGTGGCTTCTTGGAAAACCAATTCCACGTTTTCTTCGGCCTTCTGAGACCCCTGTCCCTTGCACCTCTGATGATCACATTGAACACTCTTGTGCTCCTGGGAAGTGTTGTAGTCTATTTGAAGGGAAGTCATGTTGATCTCCCGAAGGCCGCAACTTTTCGATTGTCCTTATCTACGCTACTACTTCTGATTCTTCCAGTCCTAAGTGTTGTGGGCGCAATGTTGGTGAATGTCACTGGAAACAGTGTGATTTTACTTGGCATGATATTCGCAGTATCGGTGCTCTTCGTTCTTGGAGTCGCCTCGGAGAGATTCTTGCCATCAAGAATGTATCCCTTTGTAATAGTTGTTATTGCCATCTCCCTGCTTTTCCATTCATCTCTGATCTCCAGCTATCCGATATCATTTGGATCCGATGTTCCCCTTGAATTCTACGTTTTCAAAAAGACCCTAGTCAATGCTCAGTGGAGCGAACCTACAGCATATTGGAGCATAACATATAGCAGGATTAATGCGATGCTAAGTATCACAATTCTTCCAACTATATATTCAGTCTTTCTGAATCTTGATCCTGCTTGGGTTTTCAAGATTGTTGACCCATTGCTTTTTTGTTTCGTCGCAGTTGGTCTCTACCAATTTTGCAGGACATACGTTGGAGAGAAGAAAGCTTTCATCACGACATTTTTCTTCATGTCACTACAAACGTTCTTCACTGAAATGGTCTCCCTAAATAGGCAGATGATTGGAGAGCTCTTTTTCGTTTTGTTGTTGTTGGTCGTTTTCAGCAAAGAATTGAAACCAGCGCGCAAGATTGTTTCATTCCTTGTCTTTAGCATTGCATTGGTGACATCACATTACGCGCTTGCAGAGATTTTCTTCATTTTGATCGCAGCAGCTTTGACGTTAACAGTCCTCACAAGACGGAAAAGTAGGAGCATAACTGCAGGGATGGTGATGTTGTTTTTCGTGGTTATGTTCTGTTGGTATATTTACACCTCCAGAGCATCAGTATTTGATACGCTCACGTCATATGGTCGCTACGTGTACGATCAGCTAGATCAGTTTCTGTCGCCGGCATCACGAGGGGAAACAGTGTTGAGAGGTCTAGGAATCGATCAGTCTCCATCTATTTGGAACACTCTTAGTAGGATATTCGCCTATCTGACCGAGCTGCTTGTTGTCATTGGTTTCCTTCGTATGTTCATAAGAAGGAAAGAGCTTTCAAATGATAAGGAATATTTCTTCTTCAACCTTGTGGGGATTGCTTTCCTGGCTGCGATAATATTGGTTCCTGGCCTGGCAAAGACCTTTAACATGACCAGATTCTATCATGTATTGCTGTTTGTTTTAGCGCCTCTCTGTGTACTAGGAGCCTTTTCTGTTGCAGGATTTCTATTAAATAGGAGAAAGGAGATTTCGGCTGCGATCTTGCTTGTATCTGTATTGACCCCCTATTTTCTCTTTCAAACAGGATTCATGTACGAAATTACTAGAAGTGAGAGCTGGTCGTTGCCACTGAGCATGTATCGAATGGATTGGTACAAACTGTACCGTGAGATGGGATACGTTCCCGAGCGAAATGTTCCTAGTGCTTGTTGGATATCGAAGTATGTCGAGGCCGAGCGCACTACAATATATGCCGATGTGCCATCCCAACATAAAGAACTCGTCATGTATGGCATGGCACAACACGATAGAATCTCGGTGTTATCCAACACAACAAAACCAAAGGCTGAGGCAATAATCTATCTTGGCGAGTTGAACCTTATGAATGGTATAGTTGTGGGCACGTATACTACATGGAATACGAGTGAACTATCAAATCTCTTCGGTCAAATGGACACAGTATACTGCAACGGCGGCTCCGAAATCTACAAGAATGTGATTTCTACGAGCAACAACTAGTAGCTTGCGTTGTCATTATGACTTATATGAGCATCTCTTCACAAATTAGCTGGCACGGAAATATTACAGCAACTGAAGGACTGAATGTATGAGAGGATATGCCCGAATCCGCCTGATTTTTGACAGATCGATAGATTTTGCATTCGAAAGACTGTCGCCTGGTCTAGCAAAGCACATAATAGAGCTGCGGTTCCAAAAATCTTGGGCAACTTTGTACAAAAGGAATTTCGATAAGGTGCCAGAATACTGGCGCAAGTATCGATTCCTAGATGAGATCGAAGAAATAGTGCGATTCAGAGACAGTGTTGTATTGGATGTCGGTTGCGGCATAAGTACCTTCTTGAATCACATAGAAGCTAAGGAGAAATATGGCGTAGACCCACTCGCCAAGAAATACAAAATGCTCTTCAAATACTCTGATGACGTAAAGATTGAAGAAGGCACTGGAGAAGACCTCCCGTTTCCAGAAGAGAGCTTTGATGTCGTCATTTGCTCGAACGTGTTAGACCACACTGTTAATCCTTCGAAGACAATAGACGAAATACACAGGGTTCTCAAGCCAGAAGGAAAACTCGTTCTGACTTTGGAGATATTCGGATGTAAAAGGACAAAAAGAAATCGAGCGCACCCTCATGCAATTACATTAGCGAAACTAGAATTGCTACTTAGGAATTTCAAGGTTATGTTTCACAAAGAATCGCCATGGATTGGATACAGAGCCTACATAGAGTCGAATCAGAATGACACTCGCCGCCGCATTACTGGCAACTCTGAGCACATACTGGTTTGCGCAAAGAAATGAAGATGATGCTTTGCAGGTTGCTCCATAGATGTATAGTTTATCCTTCGTGAATGCACCTATCAATTGAAGGAAGAAGTATGTCTATTCCTCCTATTAGGATTCTCTTGGCAGAGTATGTTCCCTCCCTGAACAAAGGTGAACTGGCTATTCTCAATGGAGTGTTGCAGACTTTTTCGATGTTGGACAAGGTCGAAGTTACTGTTTTCTCTCTTAATCCTGAAATCGACAGAACTCTCTATCCGAGCAGCGTCAAAGCGATTGATCTAGGTAGGAACTTGCATCTTCGAAGCCCACTATATGGACAGTCTGAGATATACTTATGGTGGGCCTCTTTTTTTGCCGCAGTTCAGCATCTCATGTTTATATGTCTCTATCAACTCCTGGGTAGACGTGCCCTCGGGATAATGGGCGAGCCTCTTTGGAAAACGTACTACGACTACGATGTGTTCATAGTATGCCATGATGAGGTAGATTGCGTCAACGGCGCTTTTCTCAAGTTCAGTCCCATATATATTTCGGTACTCGCAAGGGTGCTCGGAAAACCAGTTGTATTCTATGCAAATGGCACAACAGATTTCACTAATGAAGTCTGGATTTGGCGACTACGCACAAGGAGACTATGGAGGCTCTTGGCAAGGTATGTTTCGACTTTTGTAACCCTCATAACGGTCAGAGATGAGGACACCTTCTATTACCTCAAGAACCTTTCCCACAACAGGGTGCCGATATATTACACTGCGGATCCTGCGTTCCTCTTGTCTTCTGCAGGGGAAGAAAAGACCAAACAGATTATGATGAGAGAGAAGATAGAGAGGAATGGCAGACTATTGATAGGTGTTGCGATGACCTATGAGGTGCTTTCCGAAGCTTTCAATGATAAGTCAGGCGCAATTTCGAAATATAAAAGGGCAGTAAAGGAGATTGCCTCATTCCTAGATCGGTTGACGGAAGAAGCTAATTCTCTTGTGGTTTTTATACCGCATTCTGTCGAACTTGGCTCCCGTGATGACAGAGTTGTTGCTCGCGACATATGTCGTGTAATGACAAATAAGAAACCGGTTAGAGCAATCACCAATGATTACACACCAGAGGAATTGAAGGCGCTGATCGGACAACTAGATGTACTGGTAACCTGCCGCATTCATGCTGCCATAAGCGCACTTTCGATGGGCGTCCCTTCGTTTGTCATTACTCGTTCATGGGACAAGAGGGCAGAAAACATAATTGGTAAGATGGCACGGCAGGAAAGATGGATCTATGATGTACGCAATCTCGATTCGGATGACCTATTTTGCTTCGTCAGTCAATTGCTGGATGTTTCCAGCAAGATACGTGAAGATCTGCCTCCAATAATTGGGCGGATAAGGGAAAGAGCTTTGCTCAATGGCGTGCTCCTTAGGTCTATGCTGAATTCCCGAAAGACAACTCACAGTCATTATTGATCGTTGGCGAGCTGAAATGCCTTATCGAAACACAAGCAGTAAAGATGCTGCGCATCAGCTAAACGTTGAATTCGTAGTCCAAAATCGTTTGTGCATTGGCTGCGGTGTTTGTGAAATGGTCTGCCCGAATCAGGCAATAAAGATGATCTTTGACGTTAGCTATTCAATGCCTTCTCCACATGTAAATAACAAGAAGTGTAATCAATGTCACAAGTGTCTTGATGTTTGCTATGGTTATGGTGTTGATAATGCACTCTATACCAAGCTGTTTGGCCACTTGCCACTCTCAATCACAGGTATCCACAAGAAATGTTATATCGGCCACGCTAGTGACCCAGTGCTGAAATATCGTTCCACTTCTGGAGGCGTGGTTACAGCCCTGCTGGTGCATGCGCTTGAACAGGGAATGATTGATGGGGCGATAGTGACTAGAATGGAGGCAGGAAATCCGCCGCAAGCCAAAGCATTCATCGCGACCACCGCAGATGAGATTTACTCATGTGTGGGCTCAAAATACTGTCCAGTATCCTTTGCAGAATGCTTGAAGTCTGTTGACCGCTGTAAGAAGTATGCCGTAGTCGGTCTCCCTTGCCACATTTATGGTCTTAGAAAACTGGCAGAACATAGGACCCAAGTAGGGACCTCACTTTCGCTGTTCTTCGGATTGCTGTGTGGAGGGATGCCAAACTGGGCGGGCACATTATACTTGCTCAAAAGCTACGGCATGGAAAACCATTACATTTCACGGCTTGAGTATCGCGGAGGAGGATGGCCTGGTCGGCTGCTAGTACAGAAGAATGGGTCGAGAAAGAATGGACAGGCTATTCAAATCCCATATCCAGCGTATTGGCGTCAGACATATCAATTCTTTTTCCCTTACAGATGCACAGTTTGCAACGATGGTTTTAACGAGCTCTCAGATCTCTCATTTGGCGATGCTTGGCTTCCTCATCTTGTCGGAAGGGAAAAGGGAGGTTGGTCGGTAGTGATTGCGAGGACGGATACTGGAGAAGGACTTGTCGAAGAAGCATCTGCCAAGAATCGGATTCGAATCGACCCTTTGGACATACGAGAAGTCACAACGTCGCAGAGAGGGCTGTTACGTTTCAAATTCTCAGAACTCACAGCACGAATCAAGCTGTACAGGGCGTTGAGGTTCCATTTGCCCATGGTTGATTCAAATAGAGCCCTACCTACGAGACCAGGTCACTATTTGTCTGCGATACAGCTCCACGTAGGAAGAACTATAGCTTCAAAGAGGCGTCTTTGGAAGATTCTTGGCCCTTATGTTTCGGCTTCTTCCCTGCTGAAGACAGCAGAAGATTTCTTGAGAATACTTGACTGAGCCTTGCGCCTAATGCTTTCTTGGTGGATATTTGATAAGATGTTGAAGTGTCTACAAGGTGACTGAATGCGGGTGTTGATGGTTACGCCGTGCTACTATCCGACGAAGGGAGGTACAGAAACTGTAGTGCACAACTTCACTACAGAACTCCATAAAATTGGAATACAAGCAGATGTGATGGCCTTCAATATGTTTCGAAAATGGTCGCCTTTGTGGAGAGGAGAAACAGTACTGATCGATGGTGCACGAGTCTTCAGGATTCCTGGGCTAAATTGGCTTCCAATAGCCCACTCACCGTTGATAACCATGAATGTGAACCTTATTCCAGGGAGATTTAGACAGTTACTAAAGGATTATGACATTATCCATTTCCATGAGGAATTGAGTTTTCCTCTATTCTCATTCTTGGCAAACAAGCCTAGACTTTTCCAATTTCATGGATGGGTCCCAGAGTGCCCAGAAACGACCTTAGAAGTCATCATTCTGAGAAATATCGCAGATAGATACCTTTGCCTAACCGATAAGATGGCGGAAAATGTTGCCAGAATGGGTGTGCCAAGAGAAAAACTGAGGATCTTGCCAAATGGAGTAGATGTCGAATTCTTCACTCCTCCTGTCAAAGAAAAGGAAAATATCATATTGTATGTCGGAAGAATCAATCCGGAGAAGGGAGTGCATGTTCTGCTAAAGTCTCTATCGTACTTGAGAAAAGCCACAAAACTGGTAATCGTTGGCCCTCCCGGCTGGGACAAGCAGTTCTTCCTAAGAATGCTCAGTCTTTTCAACGCAGAGAATCAAAAAGGGCTCCACAAGGTGACATATCTAGGAGAACAGGACCAGACTTCATTAGTGGAATACTACAGGAAGGCGTCTCTCTTTGTTTTGCCATCCTTCATGGAAGGTTTCCCAGTCGTCAACCTCGAAGCTTTGGCATGCGGAACTCCAGTGATTGCATCAAACGTCGGCGGTATTCCAGCGACCATTCACGACGGAGAAAACGGACTGCTTGTCCCCCCAAATGATGCGTCTGAATTGGCTCGGGCAATAGAATATATGTTGGAAAATGATGACGTCAGAAAGAGATTCGGTCGTGCAGGTAGAGAACTAGTAACCGCGCATTTCTCTCTGCAGGTTGTTACAGGGAAACTGTGCAGAATCTACAAAGAGCTAATAGCGTAAGTCAGCTCGCACTGTTCAAGCACGCGTGGCATTCGGGAAACGTCGCATCCCCAAGAGCATGATGTCCAAATTGGCCTCAAAGGTATTTTAGGCACATCTATGATTTACACGAAATGTGCAGAAACATTGAGAGTGCAAAAATTGAAAAACAGGTATTTGTCACTTGTGTTTGTCATCATATTGTTGTGTTCTTTAGCAACTAGCCTACACTTGTTCCAGACAGTATCAGCACCGTCAACAGAATATATCCCTCTGAAGTGGGGAGTAATCATAATGGGAGGTTTTGATTATTACAGGACTCTTACGTACAATTCAATCCAGAGAATTGAGAAGATAATGCTTGGAAGAGGAGTTCCCTACGATCTATTTCAAGACGACGACATAGTTGCCCCGACCGACCATCCTCCAACAGGAAGACATCCTTTACAGTTTGAGAATGGTACGTTAAGATATCAGGTCCTGGTTCTGCTTTGTGACTACGAGCAAAATGACACTAATGGCAAGAATCAACTGTACATCGATTGGGCCATCGCAAATGGCACAAATGCTGTCTTGTTCCACAAGGTTGCCCAGTTTGTTCCCGAACTACTAGGATTGTCCTCCGCCGACGTTGGCTGGATCTGGCAACTGAAAATCACCAGTTGCATTGTGGAAAGAGAATTGTCAGATGGCATTGCACAATATGATGTAGGCTTCAATGCAACGATAGGCATTTCTCTTCAATGGCATGCTATTATTCATAAATCAGCCTCAGTGACTCTATGGTTCAACAAGACGTGGGATACAGACTGGTCTGTCGGCATGGCAAACACGACTTATGGCAAAGGGAACGTATGGTACCTAGGTTGGAGCTGGAATGACGCCTTCCGAATGGAAGACCCTAGCATGAAGTACATCAATGCATGGTCTCAAATGAATTTTGGGTTCTGGGGTCACGCTATAAATGCTTGTTTCAACAACGTTGAAAGGATGGGCGTAAGGATACTCCCTTTCAAGAAGTGGAAGGGAGCTTGGATAGTAAGGTTCGATACTGACCACTACAGGTGGGAAGACTATTGGATACCCCCTGAATCTTTGCTGAAGAATGGCTGGGTGTATGACTATCAATACGGCGTCCTTGGCTATGATGCTGCAGGCGACAATCCTCTTCAATTGGGAAATGGCGCACCTGATGGCTACGCAGGTGTTCCAAGCTCCACTGTCAAATGGGCTGACTGGGGTGGTGCCGTAAGAACAACAGGTTGGACCCCGAAAACCTTCAAAGTAGTTGTTTATAATCACACAAAGGATAGTGGCTACGACCGAATAAAAATCGACCTTAACGAAAACATGGATTTCTCCGACGACATAAGCTATGGGATGTGGGAGAACATCACCTACCCGACAATAGTTGGAATACCGTACTGGTGTAGCATTGCCCCAGATTTCACTGACCCATATCAAATACGTTTTTCTGTGTGGCAAGTACCTATGTTGTTTGCAAGTGAAACCACAAAAGAGAGACTGCAACAATATGGGCGCGACTACGGGTTGTCGTACAGTTTTCACGGATGGCAACATCAGCCAATCCCAGACTGTGCCGGAACATACGGCATGTGGAATGGAACTGCTTTCATAAACAATGCTACATACATAGAAGAGAAGCTAAATGCTGCCAGATTCTGGATGGCCTATGGTTTTGGGCCAACCGGATACGGCTTTGAACAGGATGCGATCATAATTTCTCACCCGGGAGACGCACATCCAAGCCCTGTCGATTCAGTGATAGCGAATCTTCCTTGGATCCTTTTTTCCTATTCTGGACAAGTTGGCGTATATTGGGTGGGGTTTGCACAAAAATCTGAAACTGACAAGTTCGAATTGGCAAGTTCAAGAACCGAATACTTCTACACTGAATCCAACATCACAGTAATTCAAGAAATGGTTCAGACTCTGTACCCAGTCATCAGCACTTATGCACACAATCTGAACAGCGAGATCTTCAACTCCAGCATCTCTATTTCTTTTCCACCTTATTCAAATTCAGTAAAGCCTGCAAACCCGCGCGAAGCCTTTCTCTTTTGGCTTAATTCAAAGTACATGCTTGAAAACACATTCAATGCCCGATATGAAAATGGAAAAGTAGTTCTCGAGTACACCGCAAACAGCACACTCGAAGATTACGTCTGGGTATTCCCACTCGAGCATAGCGGCAGATATTTCAACCGCTTTTCAGACAATTCGAGCATTGGCAAGGTAAAGTATTCTGATGGCAGGAATGTCTACGTAGAATTCAGTTCGGGGCAAGGTAAACAACAGATAGAAGTAGAATATGGAGACGCTCCGTACGTACATGAGATTTCGGGTTACGTGGAAAACATGACACAATCGTACACCGCAAAGAACGCTACGTTCCAGATATGGAATACTACCGGTTCGTCAATCATTAAGATAGGGTGCACTAGACTTGGCATGCCGGATGCACTCTTGGTAAATGGCCAAACAACATCATATGACTTCGATCCCGATGCAAATATCTGCTTTTTCAATTTGACGTTCAGTGGTGAGGTAACTGTTCAGCTGTTATGGGTGCATGCTCCACCTGATGCGCCAACACTTATCACTCCATCTCAAAGAGAGCTTTTTAACCCAGGCTCACAGGTTTCTTTCTCTTGGAGATTCAATGATCCTGACACCGGTGACCTTCAGACCGCCTACCGATTTCAACTTGATGATGAAGGCAACTTTGGGTCTCCTATGCAAGATTCTGGAGAAATCTCATCCTATTCTACGGAAACGATACAATCTCTGCCAACTGCCGTCAAAAGCTATTTCTGGCGTGTCAAGACATGGGACAGCCAACATGCAGAAGGAGAATGGAGCATGTTGGGAGAGGTTGTTGTTGACCAGATGAAGATAGCCCTCCAAGGCTCATTGAGAGATAGAATTGACGTCGGAACCTCAACATATGTATACTTCGAGGTGATTCGACAGTCCGACGGAAGTGTGTTTGATCATACAAAAGGACAGATCTATATCAATTATACTCCTGCAACATGGGACGGCATGAACAAATTTTGGAGGCTAGACGTGATTCAACACAACATAGGACAATACACGTATGAATTGACAGGAATCGTGAACACAGAGAATAGCATTACGGCATTTAGTGATGATGTGGGGCCCCAAGAGATAATATGGGACAAAGTACTTGTTACGATGACCGCAAGCGCTACCGAGACCGCGTCAGGAGATCAAGTGAATTTCACGATAACAGCAACGTATGCTTATGACAACATGCCTGTTTCTGATTGCATTATATACATTTCGAGAAACGGTTCATACTTCGCGACCAACAACTTCACAGATATTCAAGACAGCGCGGGATCGTGTGAGTACGTCGCAGTAGGAATTATTGAGAAAAAGTGGGGACTGAAAGCTTTCGAGTCCAATTCAGTAACGGTATCATGGGTAGAATCAGAGAGCAACCCAATCCGAGCGATAATCGAATGGTTTGCATCCAATGCCATGATAATTGTTCTCACAGCCGAGTTGACTTTTGTTTCTGTTCTTCTACTATATAGAGAACGCAGACAGAGATTGTGCGCGAAAACTTCCCACATGAAAGCAGAACCGACTCACCAATAACACTATGCTGTCGGTCGAGCCATGTCTGGAATAGTCAGTCTTCGTCGCGCACGATAGTGCGCAGTCGGGCGCACTATGGCTTGTATTCTGCACTCCAAAAGCAAGTGCCAGTAACGGGATTGCTTGTTGCTATTGTTATCTGCGTTGATGTTGCGGTCCAATACCAATCCCCCCAACCCGGTGCGCTGAAACTTGCTAAAACACTGGTGGGGGTCCCAGCAAGTCCATGATTGAAAGTGACCGAATTCGCGTTGATTAGGGTAACGCTGCCACTATTCTCAGTGACAAATCCAGCATTGTTCTTGATGATACTGTTTGTCCCGAAGTTTGTAATTTTCGCTGAACCAGTCAGACCGCTGAAATCATTCCCTTCAACGTGCGTATTCAAGATGTTTGATTGGTTCAAGTCAAACCATATGCCGTTTGCAGGTCCTTTCATCACATTATCCAAAATTCGATTACCTATGGCCTTGTCGGCATCGGCCCCTGCAATTCTTATGCAGAAGGCACTTCCAGGATCTCTTGTGATTATGTTATTGGATATTTGGACACTATCGCCAGTTGATACTTCGATCGCATAATAGGCAACTCCTTGTATGACATTGGAATCTATTACAATGTTTTCTCCGCCTTCGGCCACAAAGATGTTTCTAGAGCTTCCTACAGTTCCATATCTTCTGAAGTAGTTCCCCGAGACAACAATGTTTCTTCCAAACTCGATCTTTAATTGAGTCCCTGTGCTACTGAAGAACTGGTTGCCCACTATTGAGCCATACATAGGACGATTGCTCTCATCGCCGATCACATAAAGATCTAACGATCCAGTTTGGTTTTCGAAGATGTTGCCTTGTATGACAGTATAGTAGTTTTCTCCATACGTCGCATCCCAGTTTAACCCTGCATAGCCATTGCCATACAGGTAGTTTCCAATCACACGTCCTCTGCTACTTGAGGTGTAAGATAGGCCGTAACGCTGATTTTTCCAAAGTATGTTATTTGCAATATAGTTCCCGTGGCTGCCGCCTGTGTTGTAGATTCCAGTCCGGCCCATGCCCGTAATGAATAGTCTCTCAAAAGTGCTGTTTCTAGTATTGACAGCCATAACACCATTCTTCTCGTTATATACGTCCGAGTGAGCATCTGAACCACCCTCTATCCTCAGGTCCGAAACCAGAATGCCATAGCAGGGGTTGCTTACTTCGCCTTTGAAGAACAATGCGTTATAGGGGCCATTGTTGGTTCTCAGGACAGTGCTCCAAGATTCCCCTTGAAAACTGATGTAGTCATATGTCTTGAAGTCTAGGTAAGTCGTCAGATCGTAGACACCAGCTTTGAGCAAGATTTTCCCTCCGCCCCTATTTCCAAGGGCGTCTATTGCGCTTTGAATGACTGTGGTCGCGTCTATTCCTGAAAACTCAACTTGACTCTGTGAATTAATGGCCAAAAAAAACGTGCCATTCCTGCTGATGATATAGCTTGTAGGCTGTTCAGAAGAGTAATCTGGCGGTGTGGCCAAGGTACCGCGGTTCAGGATTGTAAGGTTGTTTTGCAGAACCCCAAGAGCGATCGCAATGCCTACTACAAGTACTGTGCTAATAAGGATTGCAGCAACTACTCTCTTGCCAATCAATGATGACACCACATCTACAGTTGCTATTGTCATAATTAAGGCGAACGTTTATTTAAGTATTATGTATTGCGAAACTCGATACACATACGCGCCACAACCTATAAGGGTCCCGCCTGTCGAATAAATCTACAAAACCTTGGGATGGGCAATCTTGGAAAAGATCAAGATCGGCCTAATCGGATTGGGCAATGTGGGAAGGATACATCTCCACAACTGCCTCCATCTGAGAAACGCCACACTTTCTGCCGTTGCAGATACACACGAGAAATCATTGATTACGGCCAAAGAAGTGGGCATCAAACATGTTTTCAAGGATTACAACGATTTGCTGAAAGATCCAAGAATAGATGCCGTCATAATCTCGGTGCCCACATTTCTTCACGTGGAGATTGCTGCAAAGGCAGCAGAAAATCAGAAGAACATACTCATCGAGAAACCAATAGCTAGAAACCCAGACGAAGCGTTGAAGATAATATCCGTCACAAAGCAAAACAATGTCAAACTCATGGTCGGATACCCACTGAGGTTCTCAGAACCGTTCATAGACTTGAAAGCTGAGTTTGAAAGCGGAACACTAGGCGACATACAGATCGCGTTGGCAAGCCATATCAGCACTGGTCCCTTCTCACAAAGAGCCGAATTCGCACATGTACCAGAACCTGTTCCTTCATGGTGGTTTGATAAGAACCTCACAGGAGGAGGTGCTCTTATTGACCTAGGTTGTCACATGATAAACCTTCTAAGATGGTACTTCGGGGAGGTTGCGTCAATCCGAAGCTGTCTTGGAAACCGGTTCAGCATGGACTTTGAAGACTATGCTATATGCAACATAAGATTCAAGAACGGAACAATAGCTACATTGAACGTTGGATGGTTTGCACGATACCACAAAATGCAGATTGACCTCTACGGAACCGCAAAACATGCCTCCGCAACTTCCCGATCTCCTACACTTTCTGACTACGTCAGGAATCTTTTTTCCTTTAACACTTCAACAGGTTTCTACAAAGAGCTTGAATACTTCGTGGACTGCGTTGTCAAGAATGTTGATCCTTCTCCGTCTGGAGAAGACGGACTGGAAGACCTGAAAGTGATTTCAGAGGCTTATGCCAACACAGCCCAAATTGAATCTTGTCGGAAATGACCTTAATGAGTCTAGTTAGTCTGGTGAAGTTCAACGAAAAAGAAATGTCTCTACAGGAAGCTGTAGAAGAAGCACTCAGACTCATAGACTTCCAATCAAGCCCAGGAGTCAAGAAGATTGCGATAAAACCGAACATGTGCTACTACTGGGACTACTCCACAGGCGAAACAACCGACCCAAAGTTTGTAGCCGCTATCATCGATACTGTGAGAAAGAGGATCTCACCAACAATCAACATCTCTGTCGTGGAATCAGACGCCTCAGCAATGAAATGCAAATACGCTTTCAGAATGCTAGGATATGAAAAAATGGCTGAAGAAAAAAAGGTCGCTCTTGTGAACTTGAGCGATGACGACGCTGAAGATACAAACGTGAAGGTCGGAGACTCAACTTTCGAGTTTTCCCTCCCAAAAACCTTAGCTGAAGCTGACATGCTCATCAATGTGCCAAAAATCAGGTACATGCAGCAAGTTAAAATCTCATGCGCTCTCAAGAACATCTATGGGTGCAACCCGTACCCTAAGAAGTTCAAGTACCACAAACATCTAGATGAAGTCATAATAGCCCTCAACAAAATAACGAAACCGCATCTAACAATTCTCGACGGAATAATAGCAAGTGGAATAGGCACTCGCAAACTTGGGCTTGTAATGGCCAGCACCGATGCTGTCGCAATAGATGCTGCTGCAGCAAGAATCGCCGGAATGAACCCTCATTCATTGAAGTACCTGCAACTAGCCTCCAGGGAGAAAATCGGAAGCCTCGACTTTGTCCCGAAGGGAGAGGCTCTTGACCATTTCAAGCGACTATTCCCGAGGAAAACCACCACATACAAGACACGAGAACTTCTCTCAAGACTGTACTTCCACTTTGCGCCCAACCACTAGGATGCACAGCACAACAGAACCAACATTCTTCGAAGATGTGAATTCACGAATGAGCCAGACATCAGTAGACAAAGCCTTGAAAATGGGCAAGGTTTCTGCGGCTGGGAGCCTTCAATTGCTCATAGGCGTGGCAGCATCCACAGTAATAATGGCAGTTGGAACGGTTGTTCTGACAAGGCTCATGTCCCCTGCAGAATATGGGCTGTATGCTGTCGCACTGATTCCGTCATTGATGATAAACCTGTTTCGAGACTGGGGCGTGAATTCTGCGATGGCAAAATACATAGCCAACTGCAGAGCTTCAGAAAAAGACGCAGACACACGTAATATCATTGTCGCTGGACTAATCTTTGAGGTCGCAACGGGCCTAATCCTTTCATTTCTCTCACTGTTCCTTGCAAGTTTCATAGCCTCCACAATCTTCCACAGGCCCGAGTCAGTGCCCTTCATATCCATAGTCTCAATAACAATATTCGCAGGATCATTACTGACAGCAGCCCAATCAAGCTTCATAGGCTTCGAAAGAATGGGACTCAACAGCTTCACCGTGGTCTGCCAAGCCATAGTAAAAACGATAGCGGGCCCAATCTTGGTACTTCTCGGATACAGTGTCCTCGGAGCCGTTCTAGGCTACATACTGTCTTTCCTAGCCGCAGGAATCATCGGCCTCGCAACACTATACTTCGTATTGTTTAGACCTCTGAAAAAACTGGGAACAGGCAAGCTCGAAATATCCAAGACATTAAAGACCATGTTGAAGTACGGAGTACCACTCTCCATATCCTCCATTCTAGGCGGCCTTCTGGGACAATTCTACGCATTCATGATGGCATCTTTCGCCAGTGACGTAATGATCGGTAACTATTCGGCAACAGCCAACTTTTCCGTACTTCTGACATTCTTTACGATCCCAATAGCCACTGTGCTGTTTCCAGCGTTCGCAAAACTCGATCCACAAAAAGAACACGAACTTCTGAAGACCGTCTTCACTTCATCCGTAAAATACACGACGATTCTGTTGGTGCCTGCAACTATGGCCATAATGGTCTTATCAGGCCCTATGATCTCCACGTTATTTGGGGAACGCTATGTTTATGCACCTTTCTTCTTAACCCTGTACGTTATAAGCAATTTGTTTGCTGTCTTGGGAAGCTCGAGCCTAGGCAGCCTCCTGATCGGCGTGGGAGAAACAAAAACACTCATGAAACAAAGCATACTGACATTGGCAATCGGTCTTCCTCTAGGCTTTCTTCTGATCCCAACATTTGGAATAATAGGCCTCATACTTGCAAGCCTCCTTGCTGGACTGCCAAGCATGTTCTGGGGCCTTCACTGGGCATGGAAACACTATAGAGTCAAAGCAGACTTCAAATCCTCCGCCAGAATATTTGCAGCCTCAGCCGTCGCAGCACTAGCAACCTATGCATCGCTAAACTTCGTCAATCTGGTCGAGTGGATCAGACTTGTAATAGGCATAACAATCTTCCTAGCCATCTACATCTCCACAGCCCCCGCGATAGGCGCCCTCACCCAGACCGAAATCAACAACCTCAGAACAATGTTTTCTGGCCTGGGACTATTATCAAAACTGATCAACATACCACTGACAATAGCCGAAAGAATAGCCAAGAGCGTTTTCGGTTCTAAAAAACAACCCTAGATTATAATCGTGACCGCTAAGTCAAGCTATTAAACCTGCCAACTTGCGGATCTCCGTTCCAATAAGGTAGCCTGTATTTCTTTGACTCATCTTTGCGTTAGTATGGTATTCCTTCTTGGTAGTCGTCGTATTCCTTCTTTATCTTGATCATTCTTCCGTCGCTGCAAGCCTTGA
>Ga0315289_10001476_pt1 | contig 36583 bp, 28 predicted proteins | sample YL17G11_40_MG_FD_203452 | JGI IMG/M metagenome (GOLD analysis project Ga0315289, IMG submission 203452) | Sediment microbial communities from Yellowstone Lake, YNP, Wyoming, USA - YL17G11_40 | ecosystem: Environmental > Aquatic > Freshwater > Lake > Sediment | place: USA: Wyoming | collected...
AAGACGGTATTTTTGATCTTTTTTTAACTCAAGAAGTTGTTGGCGGAAAAACTGGTTATACCGACGAAGCTGATGGATGCATTCTTTTCGTTTTTAAAGATGAAAATGGAAATCTTTTTATTAATGTGATTTTAGGTGCTCCTTCTTTTAAGACAAGGATTGAAGAAATGCAAAAATTAATTGATTGGTTACAAATCTAGTATGCCACTGCTGAGTCTTTTTACCTTTAATGTTATTAGAATTTTAGTTCTCTCGGCTTTAGGGGCTTTTATTTCTTTAATTTTAGGACCTCTTTTAATAAAGTTTTTAGAAAAAATTAAATTCTGGAAAAAAGAGGCGAGAGAAAAAACAATCACTGGGGAAGAGGCAAAGGTCTTTTATTCTTTACACAAAGAAAGGGAGATAACCGTACCTCGGGGTGGGGGAGCATTAATTTGGTTTTCGGTTTTATTAGTGATATTTTTGTTTTTTGGTTTATCTTTTATTTCTCAGCCCTGGTGGTTAAAAAAATTTAATTTTTTGTCGAGGGGAGAAACCTGGCTTCCTCTTTTTGCTTTGATAGCCGGGTCTATTGTTGGATTAATGGATGATGCTTTAACGGTTTTTGGCAGAGGGAAATATGTTGGAGGGGGAATGGGTTTCAAAAGAAGATTATTAATTGTGATTTTAATTGGTTTAATCGGAGCTTTTTGGTTTTATTTTAAACTAGGTTGGGACACAATTCATATTCCTCTAATTTTCAATTTTCCCGAGGGAATTGATTTGCCGCTTGGAATTTGGATAATTCCTCTTTTTGTTTTGGTGATGGTGGCTTCCTGGGCAGGTGGAGTAATTGATGGGTTAGATGGTCTATCGGGCGGAATTTTTGCTTCAATTTTTGCTGCTTTTTCTATCATTGCTTTTTCTCAAGGAAAAGCTGACCTGGCTACCTTTTGTGCCGTTATTCTTGGTACTCTTTTTTCTTTCTTGTGGTACAATATCCCGCCAGCCAGATTTTATATGGGAGAAACCGGAATTTTGGGATTAACTTCAACTATGGCCGTTGTTTCCTTTTTAACTGATTCGGTCTTAGTTTTACCAATCATTGCTGGGGTATTGGTAATTGAAGTTGGCTCTATAATTTTGCAACTTTTATCAAAGAAATTCCGCCATAAAAAAATCTGGCTCTCTACTCCAATTCATCACCATTTGGAAGCCCGGGGTTGGCCGGCCCATCAAATCACAATGCGCTTTTGGGTAATCTCGGTGATCTTTGCCATTTTAGGAGTGGCTATTAAGCTTTTGGGTTAAGAGTATGAAGTATGAAGTATTAAGAAAAAAATATCCTCGATTTGTATATGAAAAATATTCTTGGAAAATCTCGGGAAAAGATTTAAAAATTTCTTTTTATTTTAGAATTACACCTAATATTGAGTTTAAACCAGAAGTAACTATAAAAAATGTTGATAAAAATAAAATTAAAAGAGTAGGGGATAAGGTATTAAATAATCTTGTTTTTCATTTGGGGTTAATTGAAGTTTTGAGTTATTGGAAGGCAACCTGTTCGCCAGAAATTGAAATTTTAGCTGGCCCATTAAACGAAAAACAAATCAAGTGGTGGCAAGATTTAATTGTGAAAGGAATGGGCCAGTTTTTTTATGAAAATAAAATCGACTTTCTTAAACTAAATTTCCTAAAAATTATCGCGCCAAATTTGACGAGAAATGTTCTCGTCAATTTGAATTTAAATAATCAAGTATTAGTGCCGGTGGGGGGAGGAAAGGATTCGGTGGTAACTTTGGAATTACTAAAGGGGGCTGGAAAGAAAATTCAGTGTTTTTCTTTAAATTCGACTGTGGCGGCTAAAAAAATAATGAAAGTGGCTCGTTGTAAAGACCCAATTATAGTCGAAAGAAAAATTGACAAAAAACTATTAGAATTAAACCGAAGGGGGTTTTTAAATGGCCACACTCCATTTTCAGCTTATTTAGCTTTTTTAAGCACACTTTTGGCCGCTATTTTTAACTTAAAATACATTGCCTTTTCGAATGAAAGAAGTTCAAATGAGGGAAATTTAAAATATTTGGGCCAGATGATTAATCACCAATACTCAAAAAGTTTTGATTTTGAGAAAAAATTTAGAAAATATTCCCAAAAATACTTAACCTCGGGTGTTAACTATTTCAGTTTTTTAAGGCCTTTGTATGAAATTCAAATTGCTAAATTATTTTCTCAGTATTCAAAATACTTTACAAAGTTCTTAAGTTGTAATGTGGCTTTTCAAACTAATTCTGGTAAAAAATTGCCAACAGGAAAATGGTGTGGGAAATGTCCAAAATGTTTATTTATTTTTGTTTCACTTTATCCTTTTGTCGAAACTGAAAAATTGATTAAAATTTTTGGAAAAAACTTATTTGAAGATGAAAAACTATTACCGACAATGTTAGAACTAATCGGAGAAAAGCGCCTTAAACCCTTTGAATGCGTGGGCACAAAAAAAGAAAGCTTAGTCGCTTTTCACTTGAGCTGGAAGAAAAATGGAGAACGGTTCTCCGTTAAACCTTCTTTTCTTTTAAAATATTTTGAAAAAAATATTTTACCAAAATACCCAAATTTAGAGACAGAATCTAAAAAATTAATGAATTCTTGGAACGAGCGACATAATTTACCGAAAACTTTTGAGAAAGTATTAAAAATTGAGTTTAGATTAAAATAATTGACAAATTTTTAATTCCATTGCATCTTTTGTGGCAGGAGAATGTAAGGGGTTTATGGCCCCTCTTTTTATTTCAAAAAAGCTTAATTTGTGGTATTTTAAAAGGAGAAAATGAGATTTGAAGAATTAAAAAACAAAAGAATACTAATTTTGGGGTTTGGAAGAGAAGGAATTGATACTTTTAAATTTTTAAGGAAGGTTTTTCCAAAGAAAATTTTGGGAGTGGGGGACAGGTCGGAAAATGCCAAATGCCAAATGCCAAATGCCAAAAAAGTGAAATGGCATTTGGGTAAAAACTATCTGAAAGCGTTAAAATATTACGATATTATTATTAAATCGCCGGGGATTCCTATTCATTTACCAGAAATAGAAAAAACACAGAAACTTGGAAAAATAACCTCTCAAACAGAGATTTTTTTTGGAAATTGTCCGGGAAAAATTGTTGGAATTACCGGAACAAAAGGAAAAAGTACTACGACTGCTTTAATTTATAAAATTTTAAAGGAAGAAGGGTTAAAAGCACACTTGGTTGGAAATATTGGAAAGCCGGTTTTAAATCTTTTACTCTCTGCTAGACCAAAAGATATTTATGTCTATGAATTATCAAGTCATCAACTTTATAATCTCAAACAATCACCCCAGATTGCCGTTTTTTTAAATATTTATCCTGAACACTTAGATTATTACAAAAATTTTAATGAATATGCTTTGACTAAAGCCAACATTACAAAATATCAAACCAAAAGAGATTTTTTAGTTTTTAATTTTCAAGATAAATTAGTTAAAGAAATTGCTCAAAAATCAAAAGCTAAAAAAGTTCCAATAAAAGGGAAATTTTATTCCTTGAATATAGCTGCCGCTATGGCGGTGGGAAAAATCTTTGAAATTTCAGAAAAAAAGATCAAAAAAGCAGTTAAAAATTTTAAGCCCTTACCCCATAGATTAGAATATGTCGGAATCTTTAAAGGAATCAAATTTTACAATGACGCTTTATCTACCATACCGGAAACAACAATTGCTGCTCTAAATGATTTGGGAAACAACGTTGAAACTGTATTTTTGGGTGGATTTGATAGAAGACTAAATTTTAAAAATTTAGCAAAAAGAATTTTGAAAAGTAAAATAAAAAACTTAATTTTATTCCCAACGACCGGAGAAAACATCTGGCGGGAAATAATTTCGTTAAAAAGTAAAAATCCATTTAGAGCTTTTTTAGTCCAAAATATGAAGGATGGAGTCAAATTAGCCTTTGAACATACTCGAAAAGGAAAAATCTGCCTTCTTTCTTGTGCCTCGCCTTCTTTTAGTCTTTTTAGGAATTACAAAGAAAAGGGAAATTTATTTAAAAAATACGTCAGAAAGCAAGGTGAATCGAAGATTCATCGAAGCTCGAAATGAATCGAAGATTTATTGAGTAATATGGTAAGACCTAATCGTCCTGATTATATTTTTCTTTTTGTTGTGGTTATCTTGATTTTATTTGGGGGATTAATTTTAATTAGCGTTTCCCTCTCTCTTTCTAAAGAGAAGTTTGGTTCGATTTTTTATTATTTAAACCACCAAATTCTTTACGGATTTTTACCTGGCCTGATTTTAGCTTTTTTTGCTTTTAAAATTGATTTAAATTTTTTGAAAAAAATAGCTCCTCTTTTGCTTTTAATAAACTTAATTTTTTTGGGAATGGTCTTTTTACCAGTAGTTGGTGTCAGTTTTAGGGGGGCGGCCAGATGGATAGATTTGGGACTTATTTCCTTTCAGCCATCAGAACTTTTAAAATTAAGTTTTATTTTATATTTGGCCAGCTGGCTGGCTAGTAAAATAGAGAGGAAAAAAGGAGAATTTTGGCAAACTTTTCTTGCCTTTTTAATTGTGATTGGAATAATAAGCACTTTTTTAATTCTTCAACCAGATGTCAGCACCCTGCTCATCATTATTTTAGTTTCGAGTTTAATGTACTTTTTAGCTGAAACACCTTTTTGGCACACTATTTTAATGGGCTTAATTATCGTTTTGGTGCTTTTGATTTTAATCTGGAATGCCCCTTATCGATTTAATCGAATTTTAGTTTTTTTTAATCCAGAATTAGACCCGATGGGAATAGGATATCAAATAAAACAGGCTTTGATTGCCATTGGTTCAGGAGGAGTTTCGGGTTTGGGATTAGGATTATCTCAACAAAAAGCCGGTTTTTTACCACAGGCAATATCTGATTCTATTTTTGCTATTTTCGCTGAAGAAACCGGCTTTATCGGAAGCACAATGTTGGTTTTACTTTTTTTTCTCTTTTTTTGGCGAGGTTTGAAAATTGGCAGAGAAGGTCAAGATAAATTTTCTAAATTTTGCGCTTTTGGAATTACCTTCTGGATTACTCTCCAGGCCTTTGTTAATATAAGTTCAATGATTGGAATTTTACCCTTGACCGGTATTCCTTTACCATTCATTAGTTATGGGGGTTCGGCCTTGGTTTCAGAGTTAGTCGGGGTTGGAATTTTATTAAATGTATCAAAAAAAACATGAAGGTTTTATTTACCGGTGGAGGTACGGGCGGCCACATTTTTCCGATAATTGCAATTGCACGAGAAATAAGAAGAATCTCTTCTGAAATAGAATTTTTTTACATTGGGCCAAAAGATGAATTTGGAGAGACTTTACTTTCCCAGGAGGAGATAATTGTCAAAAAAATTATGGCCGGAAAATTAAGAAGATATCTAAACTGGGAGAGTTTTTTTGAAAATTTAATTGATCTCTTCTTTAAAATTCCAATTGGAATTTTACAGTCCTTTTTCTATGTTTTCTTTTTAGCTCCTGATTTAATTTTTTCAAAAGGAGGATACGGCTCAATCCCGGCTACAATTTCAGGAAAAATTCTTAGAGTACCAATATTTTTACACGAATCTGATGCCATCCCGGGAATGACAAACAGAATTTTAGGAAAATTGGCTTTGGGAATTTTTGTCTCTTTTCCCAAAACCCTTTATTTTCCGGCAGAGAAAATAATGCTGGTAGGTAATCCAATTCGGAGAGAAGTTTTGGAAGATTCAAAAGAAGAAGCTAAAAATTTCTTCAAATTGAGCGGTGACAAACCAACAATCTTGATTTTGGGCGGTTCTCAAGGAGCGCAGAGAATTAACGACAAAATTTTGGAAATTTTGCCAGAGATTTTAAAAAATTTTGAATTAATTCATCAATGCGGAGAAAAAAATTTTAAAGAGGTCGGAGCAGAGTCAAAAGTAATAATGGGAAAATATTCGGAAAGATATTATCATCTTTTTTCTTTTTTAAAAGAAGATGAATTAAAAAAAGCTTATGCCGCCTCTGATTTAATTATCTCTCGAGCTGGTTCAGGAAGTATTTTTGAAATAGCTGCTCTGGGGAAACCTTCTATTTTAATTCCTTTACCCGAATCCGCCCAACAACATCAACTAAAAAATGCTTATGCTTTTTTAGAAAGTGGAGCAACGATAGTTTTGGAAGAAGAAAATTTCACTCCCCATTTTTTCTTAGAAAAATTGAAAAATCTCTTTTCTCATCCTGAAGAATTAGAGAAAATAAGCCGAGCGGCAAAAGAATTCTCCAAGCCCAAGGCAGCTCAGATAATCGCTACCTACCTAATTGAATATTTAAAATAGCTATGGCAAAATTAAGTTGATGGGTCCCGAAGAATTCAAATTCGTTAAACCCGGCGAAGTCAGGGTAAGGATTGCTCCTGCTCCCACCGGTTTTATGCATGTGGGATTAGCCAGAACTGCTCTTTTTAATTATCTTTTTGCCAAAAAGCATCAGGGGATTTTTATTTTGAGAATTGAAGATACTGACGAGGAACGGTCAAAAATTAAATATGAAAGAGATATTTTGGAGAGTTTAAAATGGTTAGGAATCGAGTGGAATGAGGGACTAGATGTTGGGGGAGATTATGGACCTTATCGACAATCAGAAAGACAGGAAATTTACGCCAAATATTTAAAGAGATTATTGGAGGAAAATAAGGCCTACTTCTGTTTTTGCTCAGAAGAAGAATTAGAAGCCCAAAGACAATATCAGTTATCAATAGGAGAAGCCCCCCGATATTCAGGAAAATGTGCTAATTTGGAAAAAGAAACAGTTGAAAAATATTTAGCCGAAGGTAAGTCCTCGGTGATAAGATTTAGAGCTCCAGCAAAAACAGTAGAATTTGAAGATTTAATTAGGGGAAAAATAGAATTTGATACTACTTTGATGGGAGATATTGTCCTGGCAAAAGATTTCTCTACTCCTCTCTATAATTTTGCCTGTGTTATCGATGATTTTGAAATGAAAATTTCTCATGTTATTAGGGGCGAAGACCATATTTCCAATACTCCAAAACAAATTTTGATTCAGGAAGCCCTTGATTTACCGAGTCCCAAATATGCTCATTTACCTTTAATTTTGGGTCAAGACCGAACAAAACTTTCAAAAAGACATGGGGCAGTTTCAGTTTCAGAATACAAAAGAGAAGGTTATTTATCTGAAACCATTGTCAACTTTATTGCGTTTTTGGGTTGGAATCCGGGTGAAGATCGGGAATTTTATTCAATGAATTCTTTGATTAAAGAATTTTCATTAGAGAGAGTACAGAAGGGAGGAGCAATTTTTAATATTAGGAGATTAGATTTTTTAAACGGATTTTATATTCGCCAAAAATCAATCGAAAAATTAACCGAACTTTGTCTTCCTTATCTAATTGAAGCTGATTTGATCAAAGAAATTAAAGAAGATTTGGGAAGAGAATATCTTGTAAAAAAAACGGGCGCAAAAATTTCCTTAGGAATTTTACAAAACATTATCTCTATTTATCAAGAAAGATTAAAAAAGTTGTCAGAAATTCTGCAATTTACTGATTTTTTCTTCAAAGATAAAATTGAATACAACAAGGATTTATTAAAATGGGATGAAATGTCGGATAAAGAGATTAAACATTCTCTTGACAAATTAGAAAAAATATTATCTAAAATAGAAATTAGAGATTGGATTAAAGAAAATTTAGAAAATATTTTATTACCGGAAGCAGAAAAATTCTCAAAAGAGATTAAAAAAAGAGTGGGGGATAGGGGATATCTTTTATGGCCGCTACGTGTTGCTTTAACCGGCAAGGAAGCTTCAGCTGGTCCCTTTGAAATTGCGACGATTTTAGGGAAAGAAAAAACATCAAAAAGAATAAGAGAAGCAAGGGAACTAGTAGAATGAAATCTAAAATTCAAAATCAAAAATTCAAAATTTTAACTGTTTTTTTGATAATTTCAGGTTTAATTTTGCCTAGTTTTTCTTTGGCTCAAAATCAAATAATTAAACTTCCGGAAACCTTAGCAGAGGCAAAAAAAATAGGGGAAAAAGCACTTCAAGAAGCCTGGAAACAACTCCCAGAAATTGTAGAAAAAATTTGGGAAGAGCAGGTTTTACCCGTTTGGCAAAAAATGTGGAAATGGTTTCAGGAAAACGTTTGGGAAAAAATTGCCTCTCTTTTTCAAAAAGAGGCGGAAAAAAGAAAACCAATAATTGAAGAGGAATTCCAGAAAGAAAAAGAAGGACTGAAAGAAGAACTACCCCAAACCACAAAATCTCTTTGGGAAAAGCTCAAGGAATTTTTAAAATAAAATTCATTTCGCCTTCGAATTTAAAGAGTTGCTAAAATAGTGATATAAAATTGAGAGGGAAGTGGTATTTTTCCTCTTGACATAGCCTTTTGGGCTATTTATTATAAATATAGAGATAGTCGGACAATGTTAGTTAAAGGACTTTTATATATGGAAAAACTAAGCCCTCAACCACTCCCCTAAGACCATGGAAAAATCAGATAAACCAATTATAAAACATATCCCCGACTTTTTGGATTATTGTGAAGTTGAAAAAGGATTAGCCAATCGAACTCAAGAGGATTATCAACACTACCTTAAGAAGTTCATTCTTTGGCTCAAGAATAACAAAAAAGAAGGCCTTCTCCCTTATGAACTGACCCCGGACGATATTTGGGCTTATCGTTTATATTTATCTCGTTATACAGACGAAAAAGGCCATTCTTTAAAGAAGATTACCCAGAACTACTATTTAATCGCTCTAAGAGCCCTTCTGGGCTATTTTACAGCCAAAGATATAGTTTCATTGCCTGCAGATAAAATAGCCCTCTCAAAGAACGCTAGGGCCGAAAAAACAGTAAAATTCCTTAATCTGGAGCAAATTGAGCGACTTTTACTAGCTCCTGATACAAAAAACCCAATTGGCTTAAGAGATAGGGCTATTCTGGAAACTCTTTTCTCAACCGGCCTAAGAATAGCTGAATTAGTCGCCTTAAACCAGGAGCAATTTGTTAATATAAAAAATAAAAAGGATTTGGAATTGGGTATTATTGGTAAGGGCAGCTACCCCAGAACAGTTTATTTTTCAGAAAGGGCCCTCTCCTGGGTAAAGAGGTATTTAGAAACCCGAGACAACAAGGAAAAACCATTATTTATCCATTACCGCTCTAGAGACGACGCTGAATCTCGTCTTACTGCTCGCTCAATAGAAAGAATTGTCAAAAAATATGCCATTTTAGCCGGAGTTCCTATTTTCACTACTCCTCATACGCTTAGGCACTCGATGGCAACCGATTTATTGACTCAGGGCGTTGATTTAAGAACTATTCAGGAATTTTTGGGTCATCGAAGTATTCTCACCACCCAAATCTATACTCACGTGACAGACAAAAGATTGCGCGATATCCATCGCCAATTTCACAGTGGCAGAAAGCTAAAAGCTTAATGAATCTTCGATTTATTTCGCACCTTCGATGAATTTTCAATTCATCTCGGTGAATAAAAAACCGTTAGTTTTCCTAACGGTTTATCTCTCTAATTAAATGTCGCACAATATTAATCTGTTTTTGAGGATGGCTTTTTTATATTAAAAAATCTCCTTCGATTTTAATTTCTTTGGGAAAAACCCAGGGAAAATTAAAACCAAAAAAATAAACCAATTTTTTTGCTATTTTTGAAAAAATAATTTTTGGTAAAAATAATTTTTGAACTTCTTTTTGGTATTGCAAAAAATTGGGAAAGTTTTTTAAAAGAATGTTAGCAGCCATCACACCCCAGACAACCCCTCCCCCACTCCAAGGTTTAGTTAGGCCGACAGCCTCGCCACAGAGAGTAATATTTTGATTTTGGGGAATTATTAAACCCTCAGAAATGAATGCTGATTTAATTCTTTCTAAAGAGAGATTATTTTTATTTAAAAATTCTTCAAAAAATTTTTTTGCCCAATGAGGTTTTTCAATGATCCCATATTCTGTTTCTCTTCCTCGGGGAATTTTCCATAAAAAACCAGATTTAGTCGGCCAGGTTTCGACAAAATCCAAATAATCGTTTTTTTGAATAAATCCTTGAATAGCTAAACGATAATTGAGTTCGGGTAATCCTAAACTCCTCCTGACAATCGAATTTGTTCCATCGCATCCAATAACTTTCTCGAAATCATTTTCCAATGTAACGAGGTCTTTCCTCGTTACATTATATTTCAAAAGGATTTTTGCTCCGGCCCTTTCGGTTAAAAACGCAACTAATCTATCTAAATCATAATGATTGATAACAAAAAATTTTCTTGAAAAATTTATTCTTATTGTTTTTTTTGGAAAATGAATAAGACAATATTCTATTTGGTTTTTGATTAACTTTTTACTTTCGGGGATAAAGTCTAAAATTCTTTGACTAAATAATCCGGAACAAACTTCTTTTCCAATTTTCTCTCTTTTTTCAAAAACCGTAACTTGATGTCCTTTCTCTGAAAGTTTCCAGGCCAAATAAAGACCCGTAATGCCTGCTCCAACCACAGCTACTTTCATGCAATTCCAGACTCTAAATTCTCCATTTTAAATTCAATTCTTATTGGTTCTTTCTCTTGTTGTTTGGCAACAATGTAGCCAATAGCAAAAGAAAGTAAAGAAATTAAAATAACGCCGATAACTAAGATGATATCGGCTTGGTATTTTCTTAAAAATTGAAATAGCTCTTTCAAATTAAATCTCATTTTTCTTCCACCACTATCACTTTTATTTCGGTTTCTAAATTATGTTCAAATTTAATTTTAATCGGAAATTCTCCTAATTCTTTGATTGGTTCTGGTAAATCAATCTGAGTTTTTTTAACCTCAAACCCTAATTCTTTTAATTTTTCATAGATTCTTTGAGCAGTAATTGATTCAAAAAGTTGGTCTTTTTCCCCAATTTTAACTGGGATGATAATTTCTTGTCCGTCAATATTTGTCGCAAATTCTTGAATTTTTTTTAATTCTTCTTCGGCCTGTTTTGCCCCTATCTCTTTTTGGGTTTCCAACCATTTTAGGTTTTCTTTTGTCGCCGGTTTTACTAAGCCCTTAGGAAACAAAAGGTTTCTGGCATAACCATCAGAGACTTCTTTGACATCGTATTTTTTACCCAATTTTTCTACATCTTGAAGAAGTATGACCCTCATATTATTCCAGTTTACTATAAATTTTTGATTATTTCAATGGCTTTGTCTAATTGGGGATCTCTTCCTTTTTCGTAATCTTCATCAGTCATTTCCACTTTAATATCCGGTTCTAACCCCACATCGGTGATTAACTGACCTTTCGGAGTAAGCCATTTGGCAACCGTAATTTTTAGAGAAGAACCCTCTTTAAAATTTTCCAGTTCTTGAACTGAACCCTTACCAAAAGATTTTTCTCCAATTAATAATATACCACGATTGTCCCTGAGCGCTCCAGCTAAAATTTCTGACCCCGAAGCAGTACCCTCATTAATTAAAACGACAATTTTATAATCTAAAAATTGACCGCCTCCCTCGGATTTGTATTCATTTTTTTCTCCGTTACCAAAATCTTCAATAACTACTAATTGATCCGGTTCTAAAAACCAACCGGCGATATCTTGAGCTACTTCCAAATACCCTCCGGGGTTATTCCTTAAATCTAAAATTATTTTCCGAGAAGGACTTCTCAATATTTCAATCGCTGCCATCTGGAAATCTAAAGAGGCCTTTTCAAAAAATTGATAAATTTTTAAATAGACAATGTCTCCCTCTTTTATTTCCCATTTTAAAGAGGGAACTTCAATTACATCTCTAACTATTTTAATTTCTTTTGGTTTTTCCCACTCTTCACGAAAAATAGTTAAGGTTACTTCTGTACCTTTTGGACCCTTAATTAGACTTACTGCCTCATCGATGCTTAAATCATCAGTGGAAGTATCATTGATTTTCAAAATTTTATCACCAGCCCTTAGCCCGGCCAGGTCTGCTGGAGTTCCCTCTAAAGGAGATATCACCTGCAACTGCCCTTTTTTAATATCAATATATATTCCAATTCCTTCAAAAACTCCTTTTACATCTTCAAGAAATTTTTTTGTTTCCTCGGGATTAAAAAAAGCAGTGTAGGGATCCTCAAGAGATTTTACCATCCCAGAAATTGCTCCATAAATTATTTTTTGAGTATCAATTTTTGTTTTGTCAACAAATTTTTCCTGAAGTTTATGGTAGGTCTCCCAAAAAAGAGAAAAATCAAGGTCTTCCGGAGGACAAATCTGACATTGGGTTTTGCCAAAATAATTACCCAAACCAAAACTAGCTAGAATGACAAAAACTAAAAAAATTGGAGTAAATAATTTTCTAAATTTTAATCCCATATTTAAATATTATATCAGAATTTAAAAAAAGAAAAACAATTAAAAACAAAACTGCCCAAAATTGGGCGATCTTGAATTAGGGAGAACCTTTCTCCGTTTTTATTCTAACAAATTTTAACTCTCACTCCAATTAATCGAATCAATTTAGGATTTTCAATTAAAAACTTTAAGAGAAGTTTTTTGGCTTCTGATTTTAAAATTTTTAAATCATTAGTAGGAGTTTTTAAAGTTTTCGATTTGGTATGGGTTTCAAATCCCTGATAACGGCAAATAACAGTCATGGTTTTGAAAGAGAAATTATTTTCTAAAAGTTCTTGATGAACTTGTTTTATCATTTGTTCAAAATTTTCAAAAATAATTTCGGGGTCTCGAGTGTCTTTTTCAAAAGTGTGTTCTTTGCCAATTGATTTTATGATTTCTTCATTACTTACGGGTTCTTCATCTATTCCCCTAATCTTTTCATAAAAGGTCTCCCCTACTACTCCAAATATATCTTTAAGTTTTGTTTTCGATAAATTTTTAAGTTCTTTTATTTTATTTATGCCAATTTCCCTTAATTTTTCAGCTGTCTTTGGACCTATCCCCGGTAAATCATCGATATCTAAGGGCTCTAAAAATTTTTTAACCTGGTCAGGTTTTATTACCAAAAGACCATTTGGCTTTGCTTTTTTAGATGTCATTTTAGCGATTAATTTATTTGGCCCAATTCCAATTGTTGAAGTTAATTTTTCTTTTTCATAAATTTCCTTTTTTAATTTTTCCGCTATACCCTTCGCTTTTTCCCACGGTTTTCCTATAGTACATTTTTCACGGCCGTAGAAAATAGGCGAAGAGAACTTCATTCTCTTCTTCACCTTCGCTTCTTGCGGAAGCTCGGTGTATGATAGGTCTAAAAAGGCTTCGTCTAAAGAAACTTGTTCAAAAGTTGGAGAGTATTTTTTGACAATTGCCATTATCTCTTCTGAAATTTTTTGATAAAGTGCCATATTGACTGGTAAAAAGATAGCCGTGGGACAAAGCTGATAAGCTTTTGAAATTGGAAGAGCCGAGTGAATTCCATATTTCCTTGCTAAATAGGAAGCAGTGCTTACCACTCCCCTACCTTTACCTTCTTTAGGATCTGCTCCAACTACTATTGGTTTTCCTTTAAATTGAGGGTTTTCCCTTTCTTCAATTTGGGCAAAAAAATAATCCATATCGATATGGAGAATAATTCTTTGCATATTATTATTTTACCATTTTTAACAAAAAAACTGAGTTGCTTTGAAACTTGGCTCAGTTCGCCTACAAACTAATAACTATCAACTAATAACTAAATTTGTGCCCCCGCCGCGAATCGAACGCGGAACCTCTTCCTTAAAAGGGAATTGCTCTACCAGGTTGAGCTACGAGGGCTTAAATTCCTTCTTCTTTTAATTTTTCTAAAATTTCTTTTTGTTTTTTTGTTAATTTCTTTGGCGTTTTCAATATCAATTCAAGATACAGATTTCCTCGACCATAACCTGAAAAATGGGGAATGCCTTTTTCAGAAATCCTTATAATTTTTCCCGATTCGATTCCAGCCGGGATTTTTAATAAAATTCTTTTTCCGTCTAAGGTTGGTATTTCTATTTCATCGCCCAAAGCGGCCCGAGAAAAAGAAATTGGAACTTTAAGATATAAATCATCTCCTTTTCTCTCAAAAATGGGATGGGTTTTGACAAAAATTCTAATATATAAATCTCCCGGCTTCCCACCCCTCTTACCAGCATCTCCTCTTCCTTCAACTTTTATTAGTTGATTTGTATCCACGCCGGTTGGTATCCAAATTCTGATTTTTTCTTCCCCTTTTATTCTTCCTTCTCCCTTGCAAACATTACAAAATTTTTCTGGTCGATATCCTTCCCCGCCGCATTCCGGACAAGTTGCCCATCTTGTAAATGAGCCAAAAAGTGTCTTTTTTATCTGTTGAACTTCACCCGTCCCCCGACAAGAAAAACATTCAACCACTTTTGTTCCCGGTTCTGCTCCAACGCCCTGACATCGAGAACAAGTTATATATTTTTCAAGATTAATTTCTTTTTCTCTTCCTTTCAAAACTTCCTCTAATGAAAGTTCTATTTCAATTTCGAGGTCTTTTCCTCTTCTTAAATTCTTTCTTTTTTTGGGAGTGGCAAATCCAAACATTTCGTCCACCATATCGCCCAAATCTCCAAAATCAAATTCAAAATCAACATCAGGCCTCCCCCAAGCCCATTGGAAATCAAATCCCGGTTCTGCCCCCGCTCCTTCAAAAACCCTACCAAATCTGTCATATTGAACTCTTTTTTCTTTGTCAGAAAGAATCTGATAGGCCTCATTTATCTCTTTAAATTTTTTTTCATCACCGCCTTTGTCTGGATGATATTTATGAGCCAATTTATAATAGGCCTTCTTGATTTCTTCTGAAGAGGCATTCTGAGAAACGCCTAAAATTTGATAATAATCCTTTGCCATAATTATTTACCGAGATGAATTTTTAATTCATCGAAGGTCGAAATGAATCGAAGATTCATTGAGCTTCCTTATATTCTCCTTCCTCGGCTTTTGGACCTTCGCCTTCTTCAGGTTTTTTTCCGCCCGACGCTTTGTACATTTCGGCTCCGATTTTCTGAATTGCCTGAGATAAGTCAGCGGTTTTTTGTTTGAGTTCCTCTACATTATCACTTTCTTTGACTTTTTTCAATTCATTAATCTTTTCTTCAATTTCTTTTTTGGTTTCTGAGGAAACTTTATCTCCAACTTCCCGCAAGGTTTTTTCAGTCGTATAAATCAAGCTATCGGCCATGTTTTTTGTTTCAACCAATTCTCTCTTCCTTTTATCTTCTTCCATGTGTAGCTCGGCCTCTCTTTTCATTTTTTCTATTTCTTCTTTAGATAAACCGATTGAACCTTCGATTTTTATGGATTGGGTTTTACCCATGGCTTTATCTTTAGCCGTAACGGTTAAAATCCCATTGGCATCGATATCAAAAGTAACTTCAATTTGGGGCAGTCCCCTTGGCGCAGGCGGAATTCCGTCTAAAATGAATTTACCTAAAGACCTATTATCACCTGCCATCGGTCTTTCTCCTTGCAGAACATTAATCTCAACGGAAGTTTGACTGTCGGCAGCCGTGGAAAAAATTTGAGTTTTAGCGGTGGGAATAGTGGTATTTTTGGATATCATTGTCGTATTTACCTCACCCAACGTCTCAATTCCGAGAGATAATGGCAAAACATCTAAAAGCAAAACGCTTTTTATTTCTCCTTCCGGGGCTCGTCCTTCTTCTTTTGCTCTCAAAATCTCGGCTTCAATGGCTGCTCCTATGGCCACCACCTCTTCGGGATTAATTTCTTTATTTGACTCTTTGCCAAAGAAATTCTTGACTGCTTCCCGAACAGTTGGGATTAAGGTAGTTCCACCAACTAAAACAATTTCTCCAATTTCATTTTTGGAAAGTTTTGCCTCTGCCAAGGTTTTTTTGGTTCTTTCTATGGAACGTTCAACCAAATCTCGGCTTAAATTCTCGAATTGAGCTCGGTTGATTTTATAATACAAGTGCTTGGGACCGGTAGTGTCGGCCGAAATAAAAGGAAGATTAATTTCGGTTTCCGAAGTGCTCGACAATTCAATTTTTGCCTTCTCGGCCGCTTCTTTTACTCTTTGTAAGGCCAGGGGGTCTTTGGATAAATCAATTCCCTGCTCTTTTTTGAATTGCTCAGTTACCCAGTTAATTATTCTTTGGTCAAAATCTTCTCCACCCAAATGAGCCTCTCCTCCGGTGGCTATTACTTCAACCGTATCTGGAGATAAATCCAAAATTGTCACATCAAAGGTTCCGCCCCCAAAATCATAAACCAAAACCTTCTCCGGTTTTCTCTTGCCAAAGCCGTAGCTCAGGGCAGCAGCTGTCGGTTCATTGATTATCCTGTAAACCTTAAATCCGGCAATTTCTCCAGCCGTTTTTGTTGCTTTTCTTTGAGAATCGTCAAAATTGGCCGGACAAGTAATCACTGCTCCCTCCACTTTTTCACCCAACTTTTCTTCGGCATCTAATTTGATTTTTTGTAAAATCATTGAAGATATCTCAATTGGGGTATACCATCCGCCAGCTGGAGGATCTCCCATTTTAATCTCCACTCCCCCATCACTTCTTTCTCGAGTTTCGTATGGTAAACGCTTTAATTCTTTTTGAACTTCCGGGTCAGAAAATCTACGACCAATAAAACGTTTTACGGCAGAAATGGTATTTTTGGGATTAGTCACTGCCTGTCTTTTGGCCAAATCCCCAACTAATCTTTCCCCACTTTTTGCCAAAGTAATAACCGAGGGTATTAAAACTGAACCCTCTCGACTTTCAATGCATTTTGGCTCACCCTGCAAAATGGTGGCCATCTTGGAAATAGATGTTCCTAAATCAATACCTAATGCTTTTGCCATAGAATTTAAATATTAAATTGATTTTATTTAGCGACTTTTACCCTGGCGGGTCTTAAGACCTGGCCATAAATTTTATACCCTTTTTGAATTTCTTCAACAACAATTCCTGGTTCTTTATCCTTTGTCTCAATCTCGCCAACTACTTCCTGAAAATTTGGGTCGAACCTCTCCCCCACTGATTTTATTTCTTCTACTCCTTGATTTTTCAAAAAATCTTGAATTTGGGTTTTAATTTGCAATAACCCTTTTATATTCTCATCATTTACCCGAGCGTCAGCGAAGGGTGAAGAAGAAGATTTATCTTCTTTGCCTACCCGAGCGTCAGCGAGGGGTGAAGATGAACGAAGTTCATCGACTTTTAAATTTTCTGACAATTTCTTTTCAGCTATTTCAAAATTATCTAAAATCGGCAAAAAATTCAAAATTATCCCAACATCGGCATACTTTATCATCTCTCCCATCCTTTCTATTTCTTCTTTTTTATAGTTCAAAAAATCTGCTCTTTCTCTCTGCCAGCCAGCCAGATATTCCTCTTTTAATTGTTGACATTCTTCTAATTTTTTTTTCAATTCCTCTAAGGTTAACTCCCCTTTTTCCTCTATCATAATTTTTCCAATAATTTGGTTAAAGAATTTATTAAACTAATATTCCTGTCATAATCCATTCTTTTTGGTCCCAAAAGTGAGATAATTGCTTCCTCTTTTTCATCGGGAAAATAACATCTGGAAGATATTATACTAAAATCCCTTGCTTTTGGAAAAGGATTTTCTTTGCCAATGTAGATTTTAATTCCGGAATTTATTTTCAAATTTTCAATATTTTCTTCGAAGCTTTCTAAAAGTTCAGTGAAATTATAAATTAAATCTTTTTCTTCAAATTCAGGCTCTCGCAATATTTCTTCCCAACCCTCTTTCCAAAAAAAATCTCTCTCTAAAAGATTTAAAATTGTAAAGTTTGAAGATTCCTCGGCTAAAAATTTTGTTAAACGACTTGCCAGCTTAAAGATATCTTTTTCAGCTTTCTGAAAAATGTCTTCTATTTCAAAAACATCTTCAAATTCTGGAATTTCGCTTTTTAACAAATTATCAACGAAAAACCTGTAACCTTTATCAGTTGGCACTCTTCCCGCCGAGGTGTGAAGTTGATGAATAAAACCTTTGTCAGTCAATTTTTGCATCTCAATTCTAATTGTCGCCGGACAAATACCCAGGTCATGTTTTTTCTCCAAAAACTCGGAGCTAACTGGTTGAGCCAAATCGATATAGTTTCTGACTATCTTATTTAAAATTTCGGCTTGGCGTTCGGTTATAGTCATATTTTTATTATAGTCAATCTTGGTTAGCAGTCAAGGCCTTCGAGTGATAATCAGTATCTCTTTTATTTTTCTTAAATATGTTAAAATAATTTAATGACTACAAGAAAGGAAATAGTATTTTTACTAGTTATAATAGCCATTGCCTCTTTTTTTAGGTTGTGGCAGCTGGATTTTATTCCGCCAGGGCTTTATCCAGATGTCGCTATTAATGGAAACGATGCTTTAGATTCTTTAAAAAACGGCAATTTTAAGGTTTTTTATCCTGAAAACAATGGCCGGGAAGGGCTGATGATGTGGTTAATTGCCTTTTCTTTTTCAATTTTCGGAGTTAGCATCTGGTCCATCAAAGTTGTCGCCGCCCTAATTGGAATTTTAACAGTTTTAGGTCTCTATTTATTCGCCAAAGAACTATTTTCTCAATGTAACGAGGAAAGAGCTCGTTACATTGCTCTGCTTTCCAGTTTTTTTCTGGCTGTTTCTTTCTGGCACACTAATTTTTCAAGAATCGGTTTTCGGGCAATTTTAGTTCCTTTTATTTTAGTTTTTGCTTTTTATTTTTTGTTTCGAGCATTTAGAAAAAGAATGGTTTTAGATTTTATTATTTCTGGAATATTTTTCGGCCTGGGATTTTATACATATATTTCCTATCGATTTATTGCAGTTTTGCTTCCCTTGGTTTTGTTCTTCCAATGGCTGATTTATAAAAAACAAAACCCCCAAAAAAAATTTCTATTTTCTATTTTCTATTTTCTATTTTCTATTTTTATTGTGGCTCTTCCCATCGGTCTTTATTTTCTCCAAAATCCTCGAGATTTCGTCAGCCGAGCAGCTCCAATTTCAATTTTTGCTGCTGAAAATCCTATTAAAGAATTCGGAAAATCTTTAGTTTTCCATTTAGGAATGTTTAATTTTTATGGCGATCCAAATTGGCGCCACAATTTTTCCGGTTCCCCAATGCTTTTTTGGCCAGTGGGAATTTTATTTTTGATTGGATTTTTTTTATCGATTAAAAATTCTTTAAAATTCCGCCGAAATCTGCAATCTGCAATTTGCAATTTGCAATTATTAAGTTGGTTCTTCATAATGCTTTTGCCCGGGATTTTGACTTATGAGGGCCTCCCCCATTCTCTAAGAGTAATTGGGGTAATTCCAGTAGTTTATATTTTTGCTGGTCTTGGCGCTTGGCAGATTTATGAATGGCTAAGGAAAGTGATAAAGAATCGGAAATTGTTTTTTGTTCTTTGTTCATTATTCATTATTTGGGTTGGCTATGCTGAATTTAATAAATATTTTATCCAATGGGCTGAAAATCCCAATGTTAAGGGAGCTTTTACCGAAAGATTTGCTGAAATTGGTTATTATCTTAATTCTCTACCTCAAGAAACTCAAAAATATGTTATCGTTAATGAACCCGGTGTTCTTGTGCCTTTTCCCAATGGCATTCCCATGCCAGCTCAAACACCAATGTTTATTGAGAGAATAAAATTTGGCGAACCTCGAGCAATTTATCTGAAACCTGAAGATTTGAATAAAATTAAACCAGAAAAAGAAGCAATAATCATACCAATGAAATAAGTTAAATTTATGCAAAACCGTCTCACTAATCTTATTGCTGCCTTTCTTTTAACCTTTGTCTTTTTTATATCCTTTTTTAGTATGAAAGATGATTCTGTGACTATGGATGAGGTTGCTCATTTACCGGCTGGTTATTCTTATTTAACCCAAAAAGACATGAGGTTAAATCCTGAGCATCCGCCCCTAATAAAGGATTTAGCTGCCCTCCCTCTGTTTTTTATCAAAAATATAAATTTTCCTTCGGATATCAAAGCTTGGCAAGAAGACATTAATGGCCAGTGGGATTTTGGGTTTAATTTTCTTTACCAAAGTGGTAATCCGGTAGATAAAATGATTTTCTGGGCAAGAATCCCAATGATTTTAATTCTCGTTTTGCTCGGCTTCTATATTTTCAAATGGACAAAAGAACTTTTTGGCAATAAAGCCGCCCTCTTAGCCCTCTTTTTATTTTCTTTTTCCCCAACTTTTTTGGCTCACGGGAGATTAGTAACCACTGATGTTGGAGCAGCAGCCGGAGTATTTATTGCTACCTATTATTTTCTTCGTGCTCTCCAAAAACCTTCAAAAAGACTACAACCCACCCCCCACCCTCCCACGCCAAAGGCGTGGACCCCTATCATTTTAGCTGGAGTTTCTTTTGGAGTGGCTGAACTTTGCAAATTTTCGGTCATACTTTTGATTCCATTTTTTGTCTTTTTAGCTCTGATTTGGTGGTTAGTTAAATTGGGTAATCTAAAACAAACTTTTAAAATCTTAATTTTAGTATTCATTATTGGCTATCTTTTGATATGGCCGATTTATCAATATCATGTTTTGAATTATCCTCCAGAAAGACAAGCCAGAGATACTGAATTTCTTTTGGGCAGTACTCCCTTTCCCTTTTTGAGCAAAATATTAGTCTGGGCCTCAACAAAACCTGTTTTAAGATCTTTTGCCGAATATTTTTTGGGCCTGGCTCTAGTTTTCCAGCGAGCAGCCGGCGGTAATACAACTTATTTTTTAGGCGAAGTTTCAGCTACTGGTTGGAAAAATTATTTTCCAGTAGTTTACTCAATAAAGGAACCTCTGGCTTTTCACATTTTAACTTTGATTGCTCTTATATACGCGGCTTGGTTAATTAAAAAACCATTTTGGGTAGCTACTTTTGAAAGAACGAAAAATTGGATAAAAAATCACTTTTCAGAATTTTCAATGATTTCTTTTATTTTCCTTTATTGGATTGTTTCTTTAAATTCTAATCTTAATATCGGCGTTCGCCATTTATTGCCTGCTTTTCCATTTACAATTTTATTAGTTAGTGCAGCAACAATAAGTTGGTTAAAACAGCCCTATTTAAAATTAAAGTATCTTCTTTTGGCAATTCTTATTTTCTGGCAGGCAATTTCTGTTTTATCTATCTATCCTCACTTTTTGGCTTATGCCAATGAAATTGTTGGAGGTCCCGATAATCTTTACGTTTACACAGTCGATTCCAATTTGGATTGGGGTCAAGATTTAAAAAGATTGAAAAAATGGGTTAATGAAAATAAAATTGATAAAATTTACGTTGACTATTTCGGTGGCGGAGAAGCTGAATACTATCTCAAAGAAAAATATGCCCCTTGGTGGGGGCAAAGAAAACCCGAGGAATTACCCAGGGGAAGCTATTTGGCAATTTCAGCTACTTTTTTACAAGGAGGCCGTGGAATACCCGTTCCCGGCCTTAATCAGCCAGCAGGTTATTATCGCTGGTTAGATGAATATCAACCTATAACAAAAATTGGCTACTCAATTTTTATATATTACATTGATTAGCGATAGGCAAAGAGATAAATCTCTTTTTCACCTCGCTCCGGCTCGGTATTTGAAGGGGGCCAAATCACCGAATCTTAACTCGATATATTCTAAATCCTTTCTCTTTCCTAAAGGAATCTCTGTTTCCAAAACTGCTTTCAATTTTCTCAATTGCCAATTTGAATCTTTTTGGGGATTAAAATAAAATTCCCAACCTTCAAAGGTCTTGAAGTTTAATCTGTCTTCAGAAACAATTAATACTTCATTAATTGGAATTTCCAATTCGTTTTCTATTTGAGATTTGACTTCTAAAATTTGAGAGAGCAATTCTTTTTCTACTGCTCTATCCCCCAATTTTAGTTCTGCCCTGAGGAGCAAATTCTTAATCAAGAGCTGTTGAGGTTTAAGATCAACAGTCTCGGGTTTTTTTTCGAAAATTATGCCCTCTTTATCAATAAAGAAATAATTTTCATTTTGAGAAAAAATGGCTATCGGTTTTCTCTCTTCAATTTTAATTACTAAAGTTTTGGGCAGCTGTTTTTTAAATTCTACTTTGGCTATCTGGGGAAAATTTCTAAAAACTATTTCTTGAATTTGGTTTGTGGTAGTTAAAAAAATACTTTTTGTCTGAAAAACTAATATCTTCTTTTCAACTGCTTTTTCTATTAAACTTTTAACATCTTCAATGAGAACTTTTTCATTGCCAGAAATTTTAATCTCCTGAATTTGAAAGGGGGAAGAAAGAAAAAGCAAATAAAAAATTCCGCCAGAAATCATCAATACTAAAATAACCAGCCAAAAAAATCGATTGCTAAATATCGATTTTTTCCTTTTTATTCGATATGGCTTTTGATATGATTTATATTTTACCATATTTTCAATTACCAAGCGTTAGCGAAGGTGGAAAAAAAGAAAATCTTCTTTGACTTTCAATTTGCAATTTTCAATTTAAAATTATAAACCTCTTTTTGTTTTTCTTAACTTTTCAATAACAAAATTTAGCCAATATTTTTTTGAAAGTGGTAAATCTTGGGTCTTAATATACTCTTTTTTGTAGCCACCAAATCCTATTTTAAATAAAGTTAACCCATACCACGGATGGTTCTTCTGACTTTCTGGAGAAAGGCCCCAAAAATTAAATTCTTTACAACCTCTTTGTTTTGCCTCTTTTATCGCTTCCCATAAAAGCAAATAAGAAACCGGTATCTTAGGATACTTTAAAGATGACGCCCCGTGATGGTAAAATCCTATGCCCTGCCAAAAAATAAAAATCCCTGAAGAAACTAATTCATCTTTATATTTTCCTAAAAATATCGAAATTATGTTATTAGGAGAAAAAGCAGAAAATTCCTCCTTCAGATATTTTAATGAGAAAGGAATAAAATGATGTCGGTCAACGGTTGTCTGATAAAGATTATTAAATTTTTCAATATCATCAAAATTATTGGTTTTTATTATTCTAATCTCTGTGTTTTTTTGTGCTTGCCTTATTAGATAACGGGTGGTCTTTCTCATTTGCCTCAAAAGCTCTTCCTCAAAAGGAGTAATATCTAACTTCCAGGTTACTTCTGGATGTATATGAATCGGTGCCTCTCTAAAACCCAGATTTTTAAAAATCTTAATATTTTCCTCATTTCTTTTTAAAACAGGTGAAATTCGAATAAAATCTGCTTTTTCTTCCCTCGATAGCGCCTTTAAATAATTTACTAAAATTTGAAGACCCTCGCTTAAGACTAAGTGGGGCAGGAATAAAAAAGTTCCTCTCTTTGCTGTGATTTTAATAATCAAAGAAAGATTAATCAATTTTGAGTTTTCAAAAACCCCAATTCTCCAAATTTTATTTCCCATCATTTTATTAAATTCTCCCCAATTCCAAGAATCCAAAAAAGTTTTTTCTCCACATCCCAAAAGAAAATTTTCCCATATTTCTTTATTTTCAATTTTTTTTATTTCAAATGTCATTTATTGCATTAATAAATCTATTAACTGGGTTGGTACTCTACTTTCTAAGAGAATAATATCTTCTGGTTGACAGAAGGTTTTTATTTTTTCAAAAATTTCTTTTGGATTTTCTATGAATAAAATATTCCCACTTGGCATTCCCTTCTCCATCGCCCCCTCTATTATATCTTGAAATCTCTCTCTCGTTGTAATTATAGCCAAATAACAGACCTCCCCGATTTTTTGACCAATTCTTTTATGAACTTCTCTTGAGACCGGACCTAATTCAATTAAGCAAGGTAGAACAATTACTTTTTTTCCAGGCAAAATTTTTAGATATTCCAAATGAGAAATTACTCCATCAGGATTTGCAGAATAAGTAGCATCAATAATGTTTAATCCATCTTTTGTTTTAATCAATCTCATTCCTCCCTGTTCAGGTTTTATTTTCTGAGAGACTTTTGCAATTTCTTCTAGGGTCATCCCTAATACTTCTTTTGCTACGATAGCGGCCATTAAAATATTTTGGGCATAATGTTCTCCAAGTAGATTCAGTTTAAATTCAGCTATTTCTCCCCATCGCGAAAAAACTTTAAAATAAAGCGATTCTTTCTCTAATTTAATATCACTTGTCCAAAAATCTCCTTGTATCACCTCATAGGCAAGGGCAGAAAATGTGGTGTAACAAATTCTTTTAGAAACATGGGCCCTTTTGTAGAGTTCTCGACAGTATTTGTTATCGCCATTGAAAACGGAAAAACCCATTTCTGGTAGAGACTCAATTAATTCATATTTTGTTTTTACGATATTGTCTTGCGATCCAAAGGTTGCCATATGTTGTTCGTTAATACCAGTTAAAATTCCAATTTGGGGCTTTGCAATATCACAAAGCAATTTTATTCCTCCTCTATTGTAAGCCCCCATTTCAACTACAAAAATTTCGTGTTCTTCTTTTAAATCATTTAAAATACACTGCGATACTCCGACTTCTGAATTTTGATGCTCTTTTGTTTTTAAAACTTTAAATTTCTCTGATAAAATCGTAGCTAAAAATTCTTTTGTTGAAGTTTTGCCATATGAACCAGTAATACCAATTACTATCAAGTTTTTAAATTTGGCTCGTTTTTCTTTGGCTTTTTTAATAATTTGATTTCTTCCCAAAGCGGCCAGGGGTTGAAAAACTAAGATAATGCCAGAAGCAACAACGGGGGTAAAAATATCAAAGATTAATAAATAAAAAGGGGTATTTTTATCTTGAAAAATGGAAATAAGATAGAAGAGTTCAAAAAAGAAAATGATAAAAGTTAGAAAAATTATTTTTTTAGTAAAAATAGGAGTTTTTAATTTTTTTTGAAAATAATCAAAAAAACTTTTTACTGTCTCCAAAAAATATAAAATTAATAAAAAAATACTCCATACTTGATAATTAAGCCATGGCAGAATTAAGGAGTATCCAAGAAGTAAAACAATTTTAAAAATTAGTAATTTATTTAATAAGAGCTGTTTTCCTTTTTCGGTTCGAAAATGGTCAATAAATCTGCCAATGTGATATTCTTTTAATTGCCAAAGATAAAGCCAAAATAAAATAGCTTTGGTTTGACGAAAAAGCCAAAAGAAAATTAGAAAATAAAACATAATTTAAGATTTTAAGAATTGAACGATGAGTTCGGATAATGCTTCCGGGGCTTCTCGATGGGGGCTGTGTTTAGTTTTGGGAATAATTTTTAACTCCGAATTTTTAATTTTTTCTTTAATTTTGTAGGCATCTTTTAGTGGTAAGATGTCGTCTTTTTTGCCCCACAATATTAAAGTTGGGTTTTGAATTTTTTCTAAAATTCCCTCTAAATCATCTTCCTTTCCTATTTTTTTCATTACCTCCTTCATCGTTCCGTCGGCAACATAATAGTCTCTTGCCCCTGCCAATTTATAGACTACCCTTTGGGCTAAGGGGTAAAGTTTTTTTATACCAGGTAAGGTAAAAAATTTTTTCCCAAAAAAAGAAAGCCAATAAAAAAGATAAGTTTTTAAGCTTTTTCTTTTAATTACGGCCGGGGCACATAAAATGAGCTTTTCTATTTTTTTTGGAAAATAAGTTGTTAATTTCACTGCCAGTCCCCCTCCAAAGGAATGGCCAAAAAGATTAAATTTTTCCCAATTTTTATCTTTTATTGCTTGAAAAATCCAGTTTATATAATCATCTCTCCCCCAAGGGTTTTGAGGAGAGGGAGTCATACCAAAACCAGGAAGGTCAAGAATTAAAACTTCTATTCCTTCTTTCTCAATTAATTCTTTTACCTTTTGCCATCTTCCAGAGTTTGAGCCCCAACCAGGCAAAATTAAAAGCGGTATTTCTTTCATCTTCTAATTTCTTTGAAGGGTAAGTAATTTTGCAAAACTTCGGGTATCTTGATAGACCCGTCTTTCTGTTGATAATTTTCAATAAGAGCAATCAAAGTTCTGCCTATAGCAAAAGCAGTTCCATTTAAGATGTGAACAAAATTTATTTTTCCATCTTTTGCTCGATAACGAATATTTAATCTCCGAGCCTGAAAATCAGTGCAATTTGAAGTGGAATGAGTCTCCCGATAGCGAGCCTCGAAAGGAATCCAAGCTTCAATATCATACTTCGCTGCCGCCGGCCTCCCCAGGTCTCCTGTGCAAATTTGAACTACCCTATAAGGAATCTTTAAGGCTTGCATTAATTTTTCTTCCATTTTCAAAAAAAGTTGATGTTCTTTTATTGAGTCTTCTGGTATAGAAAAACTAACCATCTCAATTTTATCGAATTGATGAACCCTTAAAATCCCTTTGGTGTCTTTGCCGTAAGAACCCGCTTCCCTTCTAAAACAGGTTGAAAAACCGAGATATCTTTTTGGCAATTCAATTTGGTCAAAAATTTCATCAGCATGCATGGCTATTAGAGATTGCTCGGAGGTTCCTACTAAAAATAGATTGTCTGTTGGAATAAAGTAGGCTTCCTCTTTATCTGAGGCCTCGAAATAGCCTGTGCCCCGCGCCATTTCTTCTTTTAGCATTACAGGCGGCAGGACGGGAACAAATCCTTCTTTGGTTAAATTATCAAAAACAAACTTAACTAAGGCGAATTCAAGTAAAACGGCTTCTCCTTTTAAAAATCCGAATCGGCTTCCTGAGGTCTTGGCCGCTCTTTTGACATCAATTAAATCGAGATTTTCAGAAATTGTTAAATAATCTTTGGATTTAAAATCAAATTTAGGAATTTTTCCCACCTCTCTTAAAACCAGATTATCTTTTTCGTCCTTACCCGAGGGTACTTCATCAGATGGCGGATTGGGAATTTTGAGCATTAATTTTTCAAATTCTTCACTCACTCCTTTTAAATAAAGTTCCTCTTCTTTTATTTTCTTTTTGATTTCCTGGGCTTTACCAATTAATTCTTTCTTTTTCTCTGGTTTTTTTTCTTTTTCAATTAAATTTGAGAGTTGATTTTCTTTTGCTCTCAAATCTTCGACTTCTTTAAGATATTTTCTTCTTTTTTCATCTAATTTTAAGAGCAAATCAATATCAACCTCGACTTGCTTTTTCTGGCAACCTTCTTTAACTTTAATTGGGTTTTGACGAATGAAATTAATGTCAAGCATAAATTATTTAGGTCGCATTGTTGGAAATAATATTACCTCCCTCAAAGAATGGGAGTCGGTTAAAAAGGCCACCAATCTATCTATTCCCATACCAAAACCGGCAGCTGGTGGCATTCCATATTCTAAAGCCTCAACAAAATCTTTATCCATTCTGTGCGCTTCTTTAAAACCAGCTTTAAAAATTTTTTCCTGCTCTTCAAACCTCTCTCTCTGCTCTATAGGGTCGTTAAGTTCAGAATAAGCCCAAACTAGCTCCCAACTTCCTACTACCAATTGGAGACTAGCTAGTTTTCCAGGATCTTGCTCAAGGCTTTTAGCTAAGGGGGATTTACTTAGAGGGTGATGGATAACAAAAGTTGGCTGCCAGATTTTTGGTAAACAGGTTTTTCTGTAAATTTCATCGGCTATTTCGGCTTTAGTAACGCCTTTTTCCAGCGAAATCCCCAGTTTTTCGGCTTCTTTAGTCAAAGCCGCTTGGTTTAATTCTTCAATGTCAATTTTGGCGTATTTTCTAAGCAATTGAGAAAATTCAATTCTTGGCCAGGGAGTTTTAAAATCTATTTCTTTTCCCTCGTATTTTATTTTTAAACTGCCAAAAACTTTTTTTAACAAATTCTCAAACATTTTCTCAACAAACTTCATCATCTCTTTATAATCAGCGTATGCCCAGTAAAATTCAAGCATAGTAAAATCAGGATTATGTTGCCTATCAATTCCTTCATTCCGAAAACATTTTCCAATTTCATAAACTTTTTCAAAGCCCCCGACTAAAAGCCGTTTTAAATAAAGTTCCGGGGCGACTCTTAAATATAAATCAACGTCCAAGGCATTTAAATGAGTTTTAAATGGCTTGGCCTTAGTTCCGCCATAGATTGGCTGTAAAATCGGCGTTTCCACTTCCAGAAATCCCTCTTTTTCTAAAAAATTTCTGATTTCCCTGATAATTTTTGAACGAATTTCAAATTTCTTTTTAACTTCCGGATTGAAAATCAAATCCAAATATCTTTTTCTAAATCTCTCTTCGATATCTTTTAAACCGTGCCATTTTTCGGGCAGGGGCAATAAACTTTTTGCCAAAATCTTAAAATCAGAGGCTTCAACTGTCTTTTCTCCCCTTTTTGTTTTAAATAAAACTCCTCTCACCTCAATGAAATCTCCAATATCAAAATTGTTTAAGAAAAATTGATATCCTCTTTCTCCCAACCTATCTTTTTTAAAATAGGCCTGAATTTGACCCGAACCATCTTCCATATGCAAAAATGTTGCTCCACCGTGAACTCTTAAAGACCTAATTCGACCGACTAAAATTATTTCTTTCTTTTTTTGAGAGAGATTTAGAAATTCTTTTAAAGTTTCAGAAATTTTATGAGTTCTTTTTGTTGTTAAAGGATAAATACAAAATCCGGCTTCTTGAATAGCCTCTAATTTTTTAAGCCGTATTTTTCTTAACTCGTCTTGAGTGTTCATAAATTTTAGGTAGTAATAATCTATTTTATTTGATTTTTTTCTTTATTTCAATAGTTGACTTCTCGAGTAAAATACCAATTTAATATTTCTCTGGCTACGGGTAAAACAGCCACTCTCACATCTTTCACTTTTTCAATGACAATAGTTAAAACAATTTGGGGATCGTCATAGGGAGCAAAAACAGTTATCCAGTTGTGATAATAATCTCCCCCCAATTCAGCAGTTCCGGTTTTGGCAGCAACAGAGACCGGCAGGGAATCTAAATACCCAGTGGCTGAACCAGCAGTCACTGTTTGCCTCATTCCTTCTCTCACAACCTGAAGATTTTTTGGGTCAATAAAATTTTCCTTCAAAATTTGGGGTTGGATTTCTTCAATTACCCGAGCGTTAGCGAAGGGTGAAGAAGAGGATTTATCCTCTTCGCCCGGATTTTTCTCAGAATCGACAATTTTCTGAACAACTTTCGGTTGAAACATCTTTCCACCATTGGCAATCGGAACAAAACTTGTTGCTACTTCCAAGGGAGTAATTTTAAGATAACCTTGGCCAATGGAAAGATAGTAAGTATCACCATCAACCCAAACCTGATCTTCTTTTCTTTCAAAATAAGATTTTTTCCAACTAGGATCAGGAATAAAACCTTCGATTTCTCCCGGCAGGTCAATACCGGTTCTTTGATTCCAACCAAATTTTTCTAAATATTCTTTAATTTTTGTTGGACCCAAACCTTCTTGGTCACCGTAGCCACCTCCCACCGTGTAAAAATAAACATTACAGGATTCGGCAATGGCTTTTCTCATATCCGTCCAGCCATGGACTGTCCAATCGTTGTATTCCCAAATTTTTTCGGGATTCCAATAATCTTGAACAATAATTTTTCCTTCCGAATCATTAATTTTTTTATCGGGCGAAATTATTTTTTCTTCCAAAGCAGCCGAAGCTATTAAGGGTTTAATGGTTGAACCAGTCAAATAGGTTCCGGCAATTGCCCGATTAAAAAGGGGTTTTAAAGGATCTTCATCAATCTTTTTCCATTCTTCTGGAGATATTCCCTTTGAAAATAGATTATTATCAAAATTAGGATAAGAAACTAAAGCCATCACTCCCCCTGTTCTTGGATCAAGAGCCACTGCGGCAGCTCCTTTTGCCCCGACTTCTTTTACTTTTTTTTCTAACTCATCTTCAATTTTTTTCTGTAAATCGGAATCTAACCACAAAACTAAACTTTTTCCTGATTCAGGCAAGGAAATAACTTCTTTTGATATAATATTTCCCCTGGCATCTCTTTCTAATCTAAGCTTACCCGGATTTTTGCGTAAGATATCTTCATAAAAATTTTCAATTCCAGTCCGGCCAACATAATCATTGATTAAATAAAATTCCAAATTGTTTTTCCATTCTTCACTTTTTATCTTTCCCATAAAACCAATAAGATGGGAAAAATATTCGCCATCTTTGTATTCTCTTATTGAGTTTTCTACGATTTTAAATCCTTGAAGATCTTTAATTTTGGTTTCTAAAATAATTAAAGTTTGGTGATCAAGGTTTTGGGAAATTAGGGCTTCCAACTCTTCGCTTTCTTGAATTTTCTTTCCAAGTTCATCGGAATTCATTTTCAAGATTTGGGAAACCTCTTTAAAAATTTTCTTTCTTTCAATTTCGGATTGAGGAAGATTATTCTTTTCACAAACCAAGTCAAAACTTAAACGATTAAAAACCAACTGCCTGCCTTCCCCATCATAGATTACCCCTCTTTGGGCTTGAATTTTATGGAAAATATATCTATTTTCTTCAGCCTGAGACAAAAATTCTTTTCCTTCAATAACCTGAAACTGAAAGGTTTTAAGAAAGAAAAAGAGAAAAAGCAGAATAGAAAAATAAAAAAACCCTTGAAGGATTCTTTTTAAAAGGGGGACCTCAAACTTTCTTTCCGAAAGCCCCCATTTTTCTTCTTTCTTTTTGGCTAATTTATCTAATAAAATTTCGTGGGGCTCGATTTCACTTTGAAAATAAATCTTTCTTTTCTTAAAAAAGTTGAACATGCTTTTTAAAAAAATATTTAATAAAAAATGAGATTGAAAGAAAAATTAAAACATGGAAGCCTAAGAAATTTTCAGAAAAAACATCTGAAAAAAATCCGGAAATCGCAGCGCTAAAGAGACCTGAATTGCTACTTTGGCTCTCAAAAAGATTAATAAGAATTACTGAAATTAAAAGAAGATTTGGAACTATTCCCAAAAAATGAAAGTGAACCAAAAAACTGCTTTGGAATAAGGTTAAAATATAAAAAGAAATAAATAAGATTAAAATTTTCTTTACCATTCTAAAATAACAAAAAGAAATTTTAATTCTTTAATATCGAGCGCTGGTTGAATTTCTGCTTTTTGAAAAAGCTCAACATCTGATTTTTTGATTTCCTTGATTTCACCAACTAAAATTCCCCTTGGAAAAACTCCGCCCAGAGACGAGGTTACCACTAGGTCGCCTTCTTTAATCTCTTTATCTTGAGGGATAAGGTCAAGAAAAAGTTTAAAATTTCCTCTTCCTTTCACTACTCCATAAATTCCCTTTTCGGGAATCTCGGCATCAAAAGAAGATTCTTTATCGGTAAGAAGCATTACCTTGGAAAAGTTTTCATAAACTTCAGTAATTTTCCCTACCAAAGTTTTTTGTTGAGTAATTACGGGAAGATTTTTTGAAAGACCGTCTTTTGACCCTTTATTTATCAAGAGGAAATCTTGGGAGATATCTTTTCCAATAGTTTCAACTAAAATTAGTTTAAATTCTTTTTCCAAGCCAATTTCTAAAGATTTTCTTAAAATTTCATTTTCTGTTTTCAATTCTTTCAAAATTAGATTTTGGGCTATTAATTCTTGACTTCTTAATTTAAGTTCTTCATTTTCTATTTTTAAATTTTTGATTTCAGAAATGGTCTCAAAAAAATCAGAAATTTTGGCGCCTGTTTTAAAAAACCATTTTTGAACTGGCGTCGATAATAAATAAATAGCATTTTTAACTTTGCTTGAAACCGGAGTTAAGTTCAAAAAAACAAAAAGGACAATAATTAAAGTTAAGATTGCAACTTTAAAAGCAATTTTCATTAATTTAATTATATCAGAATATCTCGAGCAGTCGAAGAGATAAATCTCTTCTTAACCCTTCATTATAATTCGGGTAGTCGAAGAGATAAATCTCTTCTTAACCCACCGAAGCTTTAGCTGAGGTAAAAAAGAGAGTTTCTCTTTTTGCCTTCATTATAATTCGGGTAAATAAAAAAGACGCTTGGGTGGCGACTACCTACTTTCGCACAGAACTGCACTATCATCGGCCTTGGAGTATTTCACGTCTCTGTTCGGAATGGGAAGAGGTGGAACAACTCCAGTATAATCGCCACCCAAACGTCCTTTAATCTTTAATGTTTTAGTTATGACTATTAATTGCTAGCCAAGGATTTAAATGATTTATTAGTACTGCTCCTCTGAATGGATTACTCCACTTACAAGTGCAGCCTATCAACCTCATAGTCTCTGAGGAATCTATGAGTCCTAATCTTGGGGTAGGTTTCGTGCTTAGATGCTTTCAGCACTTATCCTGACCCAACGTAGCTACCCAGCAATGCTCCTGGCGGAACAACTGGCACACCAGAGGTTGGTTAATCCTGGTCCTCTCGTACTGAGGACTACTCCCCTCAAGACTCGACGCCTGTGGTAGATAGAGACCGAGCTGTCTCACGACGCTCTGAACCCAACTCACGGATCGCTTTAACGGACGAACAGTCCGACCCTTGGAAGCTTCTTCACCTCCAGGATGCGACGAGCCGACATCGAGGTGCCGAACAGGGCCGTTGATATGGACTCGCGGGCCCTACTAGCCTGTTATCCCCAGGGTAACTTTTGGCTGATGATCTTCCCGTTTTCTACTAAAACGGGTCGGTTCACTAAGTCCTGGTTTCCCATCTGCTCAAGATATCTCTTTCGCAGTTAAGCCGGCTTATGGCCTTGCCCTAAACGCAGGATTTCCATCCCTGCTTAGCCGACCTTTGAACGCCCTCGTTACTTTTTAGAGGGCAAGTGCCCCACTTAAACTGCCCATCAGACACTGTACCCCGCTAGGCGGGGTTAGAACCAAGGCTTTAAAAGAGTGGTGTTTCATTGGCGACTCCGTCTAGCCCGAAAGCTAAACTTCAACGTCTCCCACCTACGCTACGCATCTAAAACCAAAATTCAATGTCTGACTACAGTAAAGCTCCTGGGGTCTTTTCGTCTAGCCACAGGTAAAGCGCGTCTTCACGCTTATTGTATTTTCACCGGGCGCCTCGTTGAGACAGTCCCCTAGTCGTTAGGCCTTTCATGCGGGTCAGAACTTACCTGACAAGGGGTTACGCTACTTTAACACGGTTATAGTTACCGCGGACGTTTACCTGTGGCTTAAATCACTCAGCTTTCACCTTGCGGCGAAAACCGGCAACATTAACACACAGGCACTGGTCAGGCTTCAGCCCCTATACATCCTCTTGCGAGTTTAGCAGGGACTTGTGTTTTAGATAAACAGTCGCCAGGGGAACTTTAGCTGCGAAACGTAACATTTTTGCGCTTGCGCACAAAATTGTACGTTCAACCCATATTGCGAACTTACGGGTAGCTTTTTTGCCGAGTTCCTTAACGAGGTTTCACCCGTTCACCTTGGTGTTCTCCACCTGCCCACCTGTGTCGGTTTTCGGTACGGAACCCGTTAGATAATATATTTCAAACTTTTCTGGGCAATCTAATTTTTGGAGCGGCAGATTACTCCGCCTCTGAATCCAATAACCCTTCCAAAAATTTTGATTGCGTCATTTGAAGTTTATTTAACGGGTGGGCCGGAATATTAACCGGCTGTCCATCAGCTACGCCTTTCGGCTTTGCCTTAGGCCCGCCTAACCCTTGGTCGATCGTCGTTGCCAAGGAAACCTTAGGCTTTCGGTGTCAGGGAATTTCACCCTAATTGCGGTTACTCATACCAACATTCTCACTTCTCAGCGCTCCATCAAATCTCACGATTTGACTTCACTGCACTGAGAACGCTCCCCTACCTCCTGCACTTTTCGAAAAAAGTACAGGACCTTATCTTCGGTACCGAGCTTTAGTCCCGTTAATCTTCGGCGCAGGACTCCTTAGTTAGTAAGCTGTTACGCACTTTTTAAAGGGTAGCTGCTTCTAAGCTCACCTCCTAACTATCAGAGGAATCCCACTTCCTTTACTCACTTAGCTCAGTTTAGGGACCTTAGATGAAGATATGGGCTCTTTCCCTTTTGAGCTTGGACCTTAGCGCCCAAGTTCTGACTCCCGCCAAACTTTTTCTGGCATTCGGAGTTTGGTAAAAATATCTGGCATTTAACCAGGACATTCTTTCCAGTGCTCTACCTCCAGAAAAATTGAGGCGAGGTTAGCCCCAAAGCTATTTCGGGGAGAACCAGCTATTACCAAGCTCGATTAGCTTTTCACTTCTTACCACAGTTTGTCCCAGAGTATTGCACGGCTCACGGGTTCGGGCCTCCCCCTCGCTTTCGCTCAGGTTCACCCTAACCATGGTAAGCTCGCCTGGCTTCGGGTCTTCCCCCACCACTTTTAAGATGCGCTTTTAACGCTTGCTTTCGCTTTACCTCCGTGCCATAAGCACTTAGATAAAGTGGTGAGGGGAACTCGTTGGTTCCTTCTCCAATAGGTACGCCGTCAGAACGTACACGCTTGCGCGTTACGTCCCTCCGACTCTTTGAAAGCGGATGGTTTCAGGTTCTATTTCACCGGGATCACCTCCCTACTTTTCACCTTTCCCTCACGGTACTGGTGCACTATCGGTGAAGTTGAGTATTCAGCCTTGGCCGGTTAGTCCAGCCTGCTTCCCACAAGGCAATCTTTTCTCGTGGTACTTAAGAAAAGAGACTCGGAGATTGACGGTTTTTGACTACGGGACTATTACCCTCTTTGGTATCCCTTTCCAGGGTATTTTGTCTAACCATCAATTTTGTAACTCCTTCTAAAATTTTCTTTCGAAATGAAAATTTTAGAACGCCTCTCTCTAATCAACTGCGTATTCTTTGAAAAAAATACGCTCTAGGCTCTTCCCTTTTCGCTCGCCGCTACTAAGGGAATAAAAATTACTTTTTCTTTTCCTCCGGGTACTGAAATGTTTTACTTCCCCGGGTCTGCGCTCTATGCCCTTACGGGCCGAGCAATTGTGTTCAACACACAATTGGGTTTCCCCATTCGGAAATCCCCGGATCAAAGGTTGGTAGCCACCTTCCCGAGGCTTATCGCAGGCACCCTACGTCCTTCATCGCCTCAACCTCCCTAGGCATCCTCCATCCGCCGTTTGAGTAACCTTGGCTAGCAATTAATAATCACAATTGGCGAAGAAGATAAATCTTCTTCTTCACCTACCGAAACTTTAATTGAGGTGGAGAAGAAGGAATCTTCTTCGACTTCGCTTCCATAAATGGAAGCTCGGTATTAAATTTTCAATGTACTTTCTGTCGCTCCACTATCTTACTACAATCAAAAATCGCTTCCGAGGAAGCGATTTTCTGCAGTAATTAAAATTTGCAGATTTTTTAACCGCTTCCTTTATTTAACTTCATTAACAACTTTTCCATATCCATTATAAAGTTTAACAAATCAAAAACGTTTGTCAAGTCTTAATTTTTGACTAAAATCTTAATTGGTTTATTTTTTATTCGGAAATTTTCTTTCTCAAATCTTCGATTATTTTAGCGGCGGCATCCTTCCCTCCCAATCCAAAAGCTAAACCAAAGGCTAAAGCAAACATTCCGAAAAAGGCAGTAATTAAGGTATTAATCAAAGCTAAGGCCACGCCCAATTGAACTAAAACAGCCAATCCGGCAAAAATATAAATTGCCCAGCGTAAAATCACCCCTAAAGTATTAGCATATTTTACTCCAATTTTTTGGACGCTGGTTCTAATAATTTTATCTAAAATATCGGCTAAAATTACAGCAACCACTAAAATAGCAATGGCCACGATTAAGTTGGGAAGCCAAATCAACAGTTTATTCAATAAAATAGCAAACTGGGGAAGTCCTAGAATTTCAACCGTTATCATTAAAAAAACGATGACCAGGATCCACTTGAAAATTGCTCCAATAAATTCAGAGGGATTGACCTTTAATTCGGCTTTTTCCAAAGCTTCTCTCCAGCCCGTTCTTTCAAAAAGTTGATTGAATTTTAACCTGCTCAAAACTTCAGCTACCAATCTTCCTATTCCGATGGCAATAAACCAGCCGATGACAAAAACAATGATTGCTCCAATTAAACCGGGAACAAAATTCAAAAATCCCTGCCAGGCGTTTTGAAGGGCTAAAAGAGTTACTACAGTCCAAGCTTCAATCATATTTTTAATTTAATATTAATGATTTTAAAGAAATTTTCGACCTTTAGGGAATTATTTTATTATACCAAAAACAAAAGAATTCAACCTGTGGAAAACTCTAATGGACCCGGTGGGAGTCGGACCCACGATTTCCTCATTGCAAATGAGGCGTTCTACCACTGAACTACAGGCCCATTGGTGGGCGCGCGTGGACTCGAACCACGGACCCCGTCATTATCAGTGACGTGCTCTAACCAACTGAGCTACGCGCCCTCTAAAATAAAAAGAGTTCTATAGACGGGGTCAAATAAATCAAGCCTTGTAGCAAAAACTTTTCTTTCAGAAACAATTTTTAATCCTCTTTTTTGAAACAGTTCTTCCCATTCTTTTTTGGTTTTAAAGTTCCAGAAACTTCCTTTTTGAAAAATATTATAGCTTAGCTGATGGAGAGTACACCTTAATTTTGATAAAAATCCTTCCGGCAAATCTTCATAAATTATAATTTTCCCTCTTGAAACTCTTTTAGCTTCTCTAAGCAGGGTTTCGGAATCTTTAGCATGATGTAAAACATAACTGATTAAAACTATATCGAAAGAATTATCCAGAAATGGGATGTGAAGTCCGTCAAAAATTTGAAAAGGTATTTTTTTAATTCTCCGATCCTGGATATCGATTCCGGTTACGCTTGCTTCAAAAAATTCTTGAAATTTACTTCCGACTATTCCTGAACCGCATCCTA
>Ga0315289_10001477_pt1 | contig 36566 bp, 20 predicted proteins | sample YL17G11_40_MG_FD_203452 | JGI IMG/M metagenome (GOLD analysis project Ga0315289, IMG submission 203452) | Sediment microbial communities from Yellowstone Lake, YNP, Wyoming, USA - YL17G11_40 | ecosystem: Environmental > Aquatic > Freshwater > Lake > Sediment | place: USA: Wyoming | collected...
GGTCGTGGGTGTTTATTTTTTTTATTTTTCGTTTCCTCCACACCCCCAACCCCCCCCCCCCCCCCCCCCAACCCATTTTTCTCTCTCGTCTCATTTTCACTCTCACCTGTCGTTCCGCGTCCCTTTTCTCCCGCTCTGCCGCCAGGCGCCGCACGAGGGCCACCCGGGCTGCGATGGCCCGCTCCTCGGCGGGGGTCAGGGCCCGGTGGGAGAGGTCCGCGAGGAGGGATGGCCTGATGGGGGGACGGAGAGAAGATAGTGGAGGGAAAATTGAGGTGGAGGGGCAAATGCACTCGCGCGCTCTCTCTATTTTTTCGTGAGCTCTCCATGAGCCGAGCGCGGTGCACAGCTTCGCAAAGCTTCCTCCGCTGGCTGCGCTGCCCTCGGCTCCGTGCTGCCGGCGGTGGACGCATGCGATGCGCGTGCGAAACCAAGGTGAACGAGCAAGGGGCGCGGAGCGAGCGGCGGCTCTGGCAGCATTGCCCGCCGTTTTTTACTAGACTCTCTAAAAACACTCACCGCCGCCCCCCCGACTCGGCCGCCAAGGTCGCACTGATGTCCGCGCTGGCCGCCAGGAAGTGGGCGGCCAGGGAGGCGAGGGGTGGGTCGGGCATGGTGGGGTGCGTGAGCCGCGGCCGCGCGTCGCGTGAAGTGAAGAGAGTGTGAAGAATTGTGAGGGCGAGCAGGCGAGCAGGATGGCAAGTCCACTTCTCGCTTCCCCGCGGCCGCGGCGCCCGCCCCACAAAACTCTCTCTCCCCCTCTCTCTCTCCCCGCTCAGAGGAGCCCCGGCCCAATCAGCGACATGCCCGCCGCCCCTCCACCAGCCGCACCCCCATCCGCCGAGGCCAGCACCAGCGGCGGCGCCGGCGATGCGCCGCCCCCCGCCACCCAGACCATCTCATCGTCTGCCCGCAACGCCGCTGCCGCCGCCGCCCTGGTCGTCGGCGTCCCCGCCGCCATGGCGGCCGCCTGGTGGGTGGCCGAGAAAAGCTTCAACTCGGTCACGCCGTACCAGGTGAGAGAGAGAAGGGAGAGAGAGGGAGAGAGAGAGAGAGAGAGAGGGGTGGGGGAGGTGGAGAGCAAAACGGCTGCCGGGCGCTCGCAGCATCGGCGCGCGCTCTCCAAACCTCGACCTCCAAAACCTCATCCCCCGCCGCCCGCCTCTCTCTCCCCCCCTCCCTCAGTACCACTACCGCCCCGGCACCATCTCCGCCTACTTCTCCCGCCTACTGGCCCGTCACGCGTCGAGGCGCCGCAGTGAGTGCTTTTTTTGGGGGGGTGGGGGGGGGGGCGGCGTGCGGCTCTCCCCAAAGGCCAATCCCATCCATCCACACACCCTCCCCCTCTCTCTCCCCCTCTCTCTCATCACCTACCACGCAGGCCGCGCCCCCATCCGGGTCTACTGCGACGGCTGCTTCGACATGCTGCACTACGGCCACGCCAACGCCCTGCGCCAGGCGGCCGCCCTGGGCGACGAGCTGGTGGTGGGCCTGATCCCTGACTCGGAGATCGTGCGCTGCAAGGGCGCGCCGCCCGTGTTGAACGAGGCCGAGCGCGGCGAGATGGTCGGCTCCCTCAAGTGGGTGGACGAGGTCATGCCGGGCGTGCCGTACGACCTGACCCCCGAATTCCTGCGCACCCTGTTCACCAAGCACCGCATCGACCTGGTCGTCCACGGTGACGACCCCTGCCTCCTGCCCGACGGGTCGGACGCGTACGCGCACGCCAAGGCGCAGGGCCGGTTCCGGGTGGTCAAGCGCACGGAGGGCGTCTCCTCCACCGACCTGGTGGGCCGGGCATTGATGGGCGTGCGGGACCGGCCGGGGCCGGGGGCGGCGGCCGCCCGGGCGCGGGAGGCGGAGGAGCTTGCCCGCCAGTTTTCGAGCGCGGGCAGCGGGGCGAGCAAGTGCGCGGCCGCGCCCCGCCCGTCCATGGACGCGGAGGCGGGCGGCGGAGGGGGGCAGCCGGCGACGCCGACGGCGGGGGCGGGGCCGGGGACGCCCTTGGGCGAGCCCGCCACCCCGCCCCCTCCCCAGCGGGCGCCGACGACGGCCGCCGGTGGCGGCGGCGGCGGCGAGGGCGGCGGCGGCGAGGGCGGCGCCGCCCCGCCGGCCGCGGCGACAGCCCCCACCCACGGTCCCACCCCGATCTCCCGCTTCCTGCCCACCGCCCGCCGCATCGTCCAATTCGCGGGCGGCGCCCCGCCCGCCCCCCCCCCCGGCTGCGCCATCATCTACATGGACGGCGCCTTCGACCTGTTCCACCCGGGCCACGTGGCAGCCCTGCAGGCCGCGCGCGCGCTGGGCGGCTTTCTCCTGGTCGGCTTGCACGGCGACGAGGACGTGGCATCCCGCCGCGGCCCGGGGCGGCCGATCCTCGACCTCCACGAGCGCGCCCTGTCCGTGCTGGCCTGCCGGTACGTGGACGAGGTCGTCATCGGCGCGCCCGCCGTCATCTCCGCGGACCTGCTGACGACCTTCAACATCGCGCTCGTCGTGCGTGGCAGCGTGTCCGAGGGCGGCGGCGGGGGCGGGGGCGGGGGGCGGGAGCCGCCCCGGACCGGGTCCGGCGCGCCACACGGGGCGCCCTCCACCTCGGGCGGCGGCGGGGGGGAGGCGGCGGGCGGCGACCGGTACGCGGTCCCGCGGGCGTGCGGCCTGTTCAGGCGCCTGGCCTCGCCCTCCCCGCTGACGGCGGCCGCGCTGATCGACAGGATCGTCTCCAACCGGGCGGCCTACGAGGCGCGCAATGCGAAGAAGGTGGTGGCGGAGGCGGCTTATTATGCGGGCAAGCGGGAGCAGGGGTACGTGCAGGAGGGGTGAGGGAGAGGAGAGGCGGGGTGGTGGTTGGTGGTTGGTGTGTGGTCGAAATTTTTGAAGGAGGAAAATTGGACGACGAGGCGCGCGTCGGGCGTCGAGCTCCCCACAGCTTCTTCTTTTTTTTTTTTTTGCGCCCCTCGCGTCAATTCGCCAGCGCACGCACGCGCACACCCACATCAACAAATGGCCGCACCCACGCCCTCGCCCCCTCGCCTGGGCCCCGCCGGCCGGCAAGCCCACCGCCCGACCGTCACGTCCAGGCGCGGCCGCCGGCAGCACAAGGCGCCGACCGCGGTGGCGACGCCCGCCGTCTCCACGTCGTCCGCGTCCAGGGAGGTGAGCTGAGAGTGCAGAGAGAGATTGGGGGGCGATAGAGAGTCCATCAGTGCGTCGCCTGGTGTGGGTGGAGAGAGGGCGAGGGGAGGGAGAAGGCCCTGGGGTGGGGCAAAGGTGGAGCAGAAGACGAAAAAAAAAAAAAAAACGCGAGGACGCTTACGCGCGCCCTCCCAAACCAAAACCTCCCCTTTCTCTCCCCCTCCCTCCCCTCTCCAGTCCGGCGCCTACAAGGTCTCCGGTACCATGACCGCACCCGTCCCCGCCCACGTCGTCTGGGACGTGCTGACCGACTTTGACAACCAGGTGCGTGTGTGAAAGGAAAGGGAGGGAGGGCGAGCGTTGCGTGACGGAGCGCGCGACAACCCCCCCCCTCACAGCCAACTTTCCCCGACCTCTCACACCCTTCTTCTCCCCTCCGTCCACACACACACGCCCAGCCCGACATCTTTTCCTCCATCGTGGCCTCCCGGGTGGAACCCGACCCGGCCACGGGCGCCCTCCATATCGTGCAGACCTGCAAGTGGAAGTGGTTCCTGTTTGGCGGCGCGTTTGAGGTACGTCTGGCGGTGTCGCAGGCCGACCCGCCCACGCGCGGGCGGGCGGCGGCGGCCGCGCCCCTCGCCGACGGCGCCGGCCCGTCCTCCTCCCCCCCCTCGCCGCCCCCCACGCCCGGCACCCTGGTCTTCACCCTCGTCTCCTCCCCCTTCCTGCGCTCCTTTGAAGGCACCTGGACGGTCGCGCCCTGCCCCCTGTCCCCCGAAAGCGGGCCGGCCGTGGTGGAGCACTCGCTCGCGGTCACGCCCACGCTGGCCCCGCCGGCCGCCGCGGGCGGCTATGTCGGCCGCCTGTTCCAGAAGCAGGTGGGCGGGGTGCTGGCGGACCTGGGGGAGGAGCTGGGGCGGCGGGCGGCGGCCAAGGCGGCGGCCGAGGTGACGGAGGCGTGAGGGGTGAAGAGATGGATGGAAATGCGTGTGAGTTGAGGGCTGAGAGTTTTGAGGGGGGGCCATTTTTTTTTTTCCCCCTCGATTTTGAAATTGAATTCGAAAGTGTGTAGCCGTGAACGAGTCCCCCGTGACTAATCTCGAGTGTGTGCGTGGGTCGGCGCTGTCTGGGGACGGGCGGAGAGACGGAAGAGAAAAAAAGACTGCGTGAAGAAAGGGGGCCCAGGTTGGAAGAGAGGCGCGGAAGAGGGGCGACGGCGCTTTGTGTCCCCACACTGATGTCTCACCATGCCCGCCCTTTTCCTCACTGTGACCTCTGTCTACCTTTGAGGGCAGGCAGCCGTGCTGCGTGGCAAAAACCCCGCACACGCACCTGAGCCCCACAGGGCGCGCGCTTTGCATCCGGGCGTCTCTTTTTCCTCGTCAATGCTCCGCCTCTCCACCACCCCGCTCCCCGGCAGCCGCGCCCCGACCACGCCCCTCCTGGGCTTGTGGCTGCCCGAACTGCCTGAACACCAGGCCGTGCTGTATGGCGCGGGCGACACGGTTGTGCTGGAGGTGCTGGGCGGGGGGGACGGGAGCGGCGACGGCGCGGTGCCCGTGCCGCGCGCGGCCGCCCGCCTGAGCGGTGGGGGCGGTGGGGGCGGCCACCCGCCTCCCGCCCTCTCCCACGTCGCCTGGGCGGACGCGGCCGGGTCCGCGACCATCGGGGCGGCGTCCGCGTGCGGCCGCCTGTGGCTCCTGTCCGGGCGGCGGCACCTGCTGGCGGCGGGCGGCGGCGGCGGGGGCGGAGGCAGTCGCAGCAGCCTGGGCAGGCTCGACCTCCTCGCGGCCGGCGCCCTACCGCCGCCCTCGCCGCCGCCCTCGCCGCCGCCCTCGCCGACAGCCCTGGCCCTCACCCGCGACGGCCTGGGCCTGCTCGTCACCGACTCCGCCGGCGGCGTCGCCTGCTTCCGCCTGCGCGGCGCGAACGCGACGGGCGAAAGGGAGGCGGGGGGCAGGCAGGGGGCGGGCGGCCGCCTGGTCCTGGCGTGGCGTGCGGCCGCGGCGTCCTCCTCGCCCGCCCACCCCCACCCCCACCACGACCTCGCCACCGCGGGGGAGGCCTGGTGCTCGCCCGCCGCGTCGGCGGCCGTCGGCGGGCGGGAGGTGACGGTGTGGTGGCCGCAGGCGCAGAAGGCAATCAGGGTGGGGGGGGGGGGGCCTCCCCCGCCGCCTGCTGCGCGGCCCGCGGCCCCGCCACCCTCCCGCCCGGCCCGCCCAGAGTTTGGGGGGGAGACCATGGCGCTGTTAGGTGCGCTGGGTGGGGGAGGGGAGGCGGCGGCGGCGGCGGCGCCCGCCGCCGCGGGTGCAGCACCCCCCACTGCGGCCACGCCCCCTCCCGTCGCCCCGCCCCCGTCCGTCCTCGCCGAGCCCCTCCGCCACCCGGCCCCCGTCCTGAGCGCGGCCTGGAGCCCGCCCCCCGCGGCGGGGTGGCAGGCCCGGGCGGCCCGGGTCCGGGCGGCGGCGGCGCGCGCGGCGGGCGAGGACGGTGAGGAGGGAGGGGAGGGCGGGGAGGCCGCGGCTGTTGTGCCTGCTGCTGCCCGCCCGGCCACCGCCCGCGCCGCCCCGCCCCCACCCCGGGTGGCGGCGTTAGCCACCCTGTGCGCGGACGGGTCGGCCCGGGTGTGGGTGCAGGTGGCGGTGGGCGGCGGCGGGCACGCCGCCCACGCCCACCACCAAAACAGGCGCCACTTTCTGTGCGCCCTGGTCCTGGTGGAGCCACCCGGGGCGTGGGGCGGGGGGGGGGGGCGGGCGCCCCTCTCCCGCCTGCGCCTGGCGTGGGCGACGCCCATGCCCGCGCCTGGCCCGCCCCTTGTCGCGGAGGATGATGAGGTGCTGTGGCTGGCGGTGTCGGGGCGCGGCGGGGGAGGAGGAGGAGGAGGAGAGGGCAGCGGCGGTGCGGCTGCTGCCGCGGCGCTGGCCGCCCCCGCGCCCCCTCTCCTTCCCTCCTCTCCTGTCCCCGCCCCGGCCTCACCCCCGCCCGCCCGCATCGCCCTGTGGGCGGTGGACGGCCTGGACGCCATCTTGTTGGACGCGGGCGGTGGCGGGTCCGGCGGCGGCGGCCCGCCCCTGGCGGGCCCGCGGGCGGCGCTGTGGGGGGCGGCGGGCGGGTTGGCGCACCCCTCCGCCCCGCTGCCTGATTTGGACGCCTCGCCCACTGGGCTGCCGCTCACCCTGGCCGCCGCCGTGTCGGGTGGCGGGGCCGCGCCCTGCCTGCGCGTGTTTGAGGCGGTCGGGGGTGGGGGTGGGAGCGGGAGTGGTGCCGCCTCCGCCTCCTCTTCCACCCTCCAGCCACCGACGGCCCGCTGGCTGCGGGTGGATGCGGCGGAGGGGGATGTGGCCTTGCCCGCCCTCCGCCTGGCGCCCGCGGCGACGGCGGCAGGCGGGGGCGGAGGAGGCGGCGGGGGCGGCGAGGCACACCCACCCTCCCCTCCGCCCTCCTCCTCCCGCGCCCGCCTGCCCCGGGCCCTGCCGCCGCACGGCGTGGGGACCGCGACCTTCCTGGGGCATGCCGCGCCCATCACGGCCATCAGCGCGGCAGCGGTGGGCAGCGGCGGCGGCGTGGCCGCGGCGAGCGTGGATGCATCGGGGCGGGCCCTCGCCTGGCGCTGCCCGCCCGCTCCCTCCTCCCCCGCCCACCTCCCTCCCGCCCCGGCCTGCCCGCTCCCGCCCCCGCCCGGCTGCACCCGGGTCGGGGCGGCCGTGGTGCGCGGCGATGGGCTGGCGGTGGTGGCGGCCGCGCCGGCAGCGGCCCTGGGGGTGTGGCGTGTGGTGGCGGTGGAGGGGGGGCGGGCGCGGGCAGAGGCGCCGGTGCCGGCGCTGCCGCCGCTGCCCCTCCCGCCGGGCGGGCCGTGGGGGGTGCGGCGCCTGGCGTTCTTGCCATCCGCTGCTGCAGACGGCGGCGATGATGATGCGCCCGTCGTGGGCGCGTGGTTAGAGAGCCTGGATGGGGCGGCGTCCGCGCTCGCGGCCTGGGCGGTCGGCGGCCGCGCCCCCGGCAGCCTCGGCTGGGCGCGCCTGGACCCGCCGGCTGCGGCCGCCGCGCCCGCCCCGCCGGGCGCGCCCTGGGCCCTGATGGCCGTGGCTGCTGGTGTCGGCGGCCTTGTGACGCCCTACGCTGTCAGCCGGGCTGGGGGCGTGGCGCCGGCGGGCCCGGCCCTGCCGGCGCACCCAGCGGCGGCGGCCACGACCGCCACGATGACATCCCTCGCGCTCGGCCGGGCGGGCAGCCTGGTGGCGGCCGGCCTCGCCGCCGCCCCGCCGCCCGCCGCCCCCTCCCCCCCCGCTCCAGGCGGCGGCGCCCTCGCCCTGTGGAGCGCTGTCACGCCCGGCGGGGCCTGGGTGACGGAGGCCGGGCCGGCCCTGCCCGCCCCGCCGTGCGAGGTGGGCTGGGTCGGGGGGGGTGGGGATGGCGGCGCGCCCGCGCCCGCCGCCCTGGCAGTCGCCCTGCCCGGCGGCCGCCTCCTCCTCCTGGGCCGCACGGCGCCCGGCACCTGGGGCGCCCTGGCCGCCGTCCGCCTGGGGGATGGCGACCCGGGCGTGCCCCTGTCCTTTGCACCCTCCCCGGACGGAGCGCTCGCCCTGCTGGCCGCGTGCGGGTGGGCCGCGGCGGTGGTGGGGCCCAGGGGAGTCGTGGGAGGGGGGAGGCGGGGCGGGCCGCGCTTTGCTTCTTCGTCTTTGGCCGCCGCCCTCGCCGCCGCCTCCCCACCCCCTGCCTGGCACCCAACCACGCTGGCCATCCTGCTGGAGCGCGGGCGGGGGGCGGGCGCGGTGGCGGCGGTGCGGGCTGCGTTGAAGGGAGACAAACAGGGGGCGGGCGCACCCCCCGACCCGCGCCTGCTCCGGTGGGCGGCCGCGCCCGCCACGCCCCTGCCCGGCCTCGCGCCGCCGCCGCTGGCACGCGCGCGCGCAGCAGCTCCAGCGCCAGCACCACCGCCACCGCCCTCATCGTCACCACCGTCCGCCCTGGAGACGGGCGTGCTCGACTTTGGCGCGTTCGGGATGGGGGGAGGTGGGGTGGTGGTGCCCGCTGCCGCGCGCGCTGGGCCCCGCCCTCCACCCCCACCCCCACCGCCACCGCCCGCAAGAGTCGAGTCGGGCCGGCTTGACCTGGGGTCCTTTGGCATGGAGGCGGCGCCGCCACCGCCGCCGCCGCCGCCGCCACCACCCCCGGGCGTGGACAGCGTGGACACCGGCCTGCTGGACCTGGGCGCGTTTGGGATGGGGGGCGTGGCCGTTGCTGCTGCCGCTGCTGCCGCCCCGCCCCGGCCTCGACCACCCCCGCCGCTGCCGCCGCTCGCGTCCGCCCTCGCCGCCACCGCCCCCGTCCCGGACGGAGATGCCAGCCCGCCCGGTTATGACCCGCTCAGCGCTGTTGAGCTGGAGGCGCTGGTGGAGGCGTGTGGTGGAGGGGCGGAGCGGGACGGGGAGGAGGGTGGGGCCCTTTCTTCAGGAGCCCGCTCCTTTTCTTTCGCGTCCTCCTCCTCCTCGGCCGGGGCCGGGGGTGGGGAGGAGAGCGACGGCGGCGGCGGCGCCTCCCCCTCCCTGCCGCCGCTGCGCTCTTTATCCCGCCTCGAATCTGCCCGCTTGCTTGCCCTGGCCAAGGCCCTGGGCACTGGCCCGGCGGGCGCGGCGGGCGCGGGGCTGGACGGGCCCGGGCGGCGGTGCCTGCTCGCTGTGGCGGCTGCTGAGAGTCACACACCCCCCCGCGCACGCCCCGGGGAGGGGCCTGGCGGGGAGGAGGCCGGCGGCGCAGTCGCGACCACAGACCCCGCCCTCGCAGCCGCGCTGGCCCTGGCCAAGTCTGGGCGCGCGGGCGCGGCGGCGGGCGCGGCGGCCCCACAACACAAGCCACCCGCGGCCGCCCCTCCATCCCCGCTCTCGTCTCCACTCGCCGCCTTTTGGGGCGCCCTCTCGGCGACGCCGGCCGCCCTGTCGACGGCACTGCTGAGCGCAGAGGCGGCAACACCCCCGCCATGCGCTGAGCCTGGGTGGGATGGCCGGGCGGGGGGGGGCAGGGGGGGCCCCACTCCCCACCCCCCCTCCCAGGCGTCCGGCTTCCACCCCGCCCCCTGGGCGGCCGCGGCGGCGGGCGGCGCGGGCCTGTGGCTGGCGGCCGCCCCCTTCCCCACGTCCCTGGCCGCCGCGACCGCCCTGGCCAAGGCCCAGCTGGGCGTGCGGCGGGACCCGGCCGACGCGGCGCTGATGTATGCCGCGACGGGCAAGGCGGCCCTGCTGGGCGGCCTGCTCCGGTCGGCGGGCCAAGCCAAGACGGGCGACTTTTTTGGGCGCGACTTTTCCGGCGAGGCCGGCCGGACGGTGGCCGCCAAGAACGCGTACGCCGCCCTCGCCGCCCGCCGCCCCGGCCTGGCCGCGGCCTGCTTCATCCTGGCGGGGTGCGGCGGGGAGGCGGTCGGCGTGGTGGCGGGCGAGATGGGGGACCCCCCGCTCGCGCTGTGGGTGGGCGCCCTGCTGGCGCCCACCGACGAGTCCGCGGCGCCCAAGGCCGCGGGCGTGCGCGCGACCCTGGCCGCCCACCCCGACCCCTGGGTCCGGGCGGCGGTCGGGGTGGCGTCTGGCGACCGGGCCGGCGCGGCGGCGGCGCTCGTGGAGGGCGGCGGCGCACGGACGGGGAGGAGCGGCGCGGCCCTCGACTGCCTGGCCGCGCTCGGTACGGGCGGCGCCGGCGTGGGCGGCCTCGCGCGCGCGGCCGCCCACGCGGCGTCCGCCCTGGACGCGTCGGGCGTGCCGTCCCTGGCGCTGGAGGCCCTGGAGATGGGGGCGCGGGCGGGGGGAGGCACGGCGGCCGCATGCGTGGCCGCGGCGGCCCGCCTCGCGGCCGGAGCCGGGGTCGAGGCCCCGGTCGCGGCGGCCGCGCCCCCTGCCGCCGCGCCGGCCGTCCCGCCCACTGCCACCGTGCAGCCCTTCCGCCCCTCCCCGCTCATCATCTCGGGCCTGGCAGCCCTTCGCTCGCCCGGCCCGCCCCCGCCCCCGCCCCCCCGTGGCGCGCCCTTTGCCGCGGGGTCGGGGCGGGAAATTTTCCGCGCGCCCGGCGACCGCCTCTTTGCCGTTGCCGCCCAACACGGCGGCGGCTTTGGGGAGCGGGGCGACCCCCGCCCCCTGGCCGTCGCGGCGGGCGTGGGCGGCCTGGTCTGGCTGGACCTGCCGGTGGTGGAGCATGGCAGGGGGGGCGAGAGGGGCGGGGCGGTGCTGCCTCCTGGCGGGGGTGGCAGCCGCCGGCGGCCCTCCCCACCGCCGCCCCTCAGCCTCCGCCCGCCCCCGTCCGGCCTTGCCGCCGCCGCTGCTGCTCTGCTGGGCGGCGGTGTGGCTGACGACAGCATGCACGCCGACGCGTCCCTCCTGTCCCCCCGCGCTGGCGGCCGCGCCCGGCGGTCCTCCTTTGAGTTTGCGGCCGCCCTGGGCGAGGCGCTGGAGGCGACGACGGCCGCCGCGGCCGCCACCACCACGTCCGGCGCCTCACCTGCCGCTGCCGCCGCAGCCCCGCCGCCGCCGCCTCTCCCGCCCCTCCAAGCCGCCGCCGCGTACTACCACCCCCCGCCCCCGCCCACCGTCGCGGCGGAGGACGTGCGTACGGCGGCGCTGGGGGCGCACCCGTTCCGGCCCCTGCTGCTGGCCGGGTCCTCCAGTGGGGAGGTCCTCCTCTTCCAGTTTGGGCGGCGCACCGCGCTGGCGGCCTACACCCCGCTCCTCCCCGGGGAGGGCGCGGGCGGGTCGCCCGGCGCTGACGGGGACTCCCTGTTTGGCGCGCCGCCCGCCGCCTGGGGCGCCCACCCCGGCGGCGCATCCGCGGCCGCGGCGTGGGGCCAGCCCCAGGCCGCCCGCTTCTCCAGGTGCGGGGAGCGGGCGGCGGGCGTGGGGTCGGCCGGCGGGGTGGCCGTCTGGCGCCTGGACGCCCCGCGCTCGGCGGGCAGTGGCACGGGCGGGCTGGGGCGGGCGGACTGGGCCCGGGGCGCCCTGTCCCGGCGGGGCGTCGCCCTGGCCTGGGTCGGCGCGTCGGCGTCCCTGCTCGCGGTCGCGGGCTCGGACGCCCACGCGGACGTCCAGCTGTGGGACACGCGCGCGCCCGCGCCCGCGCACGGCGGGCCGACCGCGGCGGCCGCGCCCGGGGGCGGGCCCATGGCGACCGCCCTGGCCGCCCTGCCGGGCGGGCGGTCGCTCGCGGTCGGGGATGAGGGCGGCGGCCTGCGCGTCCTCGACCTCCGCCTGCTGGGCGGCGGCCTGGGCGGCGGCGGCGGCCCGCCCGCCTCCACGGCCGCCACCGCCCCCGGCGCCCGGGCCCTGGTCTGGAAGGACGCCACCGCGGCGGGCGTCACCTGCGCGGACGCGGCCAGCCTGCCCGGGTACGGCAGCGTGTTGGTCGCGGGCGGGCGGGACGGCGTGGTCCGGGTGTGGGCGCCCGACGATGGGGCGGCCCTGCAGGCCCTCGACGCGTCCGCCGCGGCGTGGGGTGGTGGTGGGAGTGGTGGCGCGCCGCCCGCCGCTCCGCACCCGCCCCCCCGGCGCTCCTTTTTCGGGGCCCTGGCCGCCCCCCTGCGGGCCCCGCCCCCCGCCGTCACGGGGGTCGCCCTCACCGCGGACGGCCTGGTCGCGGCCTGCCTGGACGGGGTGGTGCGGGCGTGGGCGCCGGCGGACGTGGTCGGCGTGACGTCATCTTCTTGTCCCCGTTGAGCACGGACACGTCCCCGTTGGCGTCCACGTCGATGATGACGGCGTCGCCTGTTGGGGGCAGGTGAAAGGGTGGGCGTGTGTGTAGTGGGTTGATGTCTTTCATTCGTTTGTCACAGTTCACACACACGCCCCCTCTCCTGGGAAAAAAAGGGGCGCACACACACACACACCAGAGGCAATGCGCTGCTTGCACCAACACACCACACCACACCACTCAATACGCGGGCGGCCGCCCCCCACGGTTGACGGCCGCCGCCCGGGCGAGCAGGTCCGCCAGGACGGCCGAGGCGAAGGGCGGCTCATAGGAGAGCGCCTCCATCCCGGCCATCACGGCCTCCACCTCCGCCGCCTGGGCGGGCGTCAGCCAGGCCACGCCGCCGGGGGGAACGCGCAGGCGGGCCGCGGCGAGGGCGGCCTCCGGGTCGAAGGGGCCGGAGGAGGGCGGGGCGGCGGCGGAGGGGCCGCCCTCACCAGGCGGGCCGCCACCGCCGGCGACACTGCCGCCGCCGCCGCCGCCGCCCTCCCCGCGCGCGAGGGCCTGCAGCGCTCGCCACGCCATGGGGTCGACGCCCACGGCGAAGGGGTCGACAAAGGGGATGGTGGCGGCCGGGTCGGCGTCTGCGGGCGTGGCCTGCCAGGCAAAGGGGTCGGGCGCGGCGGCGGCACTGGCGGCGGCGGCGGCGGCGGCCGCGCCTCCGGCGGACCGCCCCCCCCCGCCGAGCGCAGCGTAAGCGGCATTCAGCTCGGCCGCCCGCGCCGTCGCAGCGGCCGCGGTCGCCCCCGCGTCGCCCCCGCCCCCGCCCGCGCCGCCCACCGCGTCAGGGTGGGCTTCCCGGATCAGGGCCACCCAGGCCGCCCGGACCTCGGCGGGGGGGGCGCCCGGGCGGACGCCCAGGACTTCGTGGGCGGGGCGGGAGGAGGAGGTCGGAGAGGAGGAGGAGGAGGGCGAGGCCCGGGTTTTTGCTGAAAAGAGTGTCGCGCGGCGCGCCGCGGCGCGCTGTGCCCCCGCCCGCCGTCCCAGGGCGGGGCGGGGGGCCTTGGGGGCGAGCCCCGCAGCGTGAGCCATGCAGGTCTGGCCAGCAAGCGTGGGGCGAGGCAGGGGCCCGGCCGGGCCCACCGCCCGGCCGGGCCGTGCGAGGGGAGAGGGGGCAGCGCGCATCGGGGGCGGGCGCGGCTTCTTCACTCGAGTGGAAGCCAGTGGGTTCGGCAGGGCGAAACAACAAAAAAACACTACACACCCACACTCACTTGGCCTTGGCCTTGACCTCGTCCACCAGCTCCCGCCCCTCCGCGAACGCGCCAATGCTCGCCAGCACGGACGCCTTGATCGCGGCCAGCGCCTCGTGCGTCAGGAAGGCCGAGTGCGGGGTCATGATGACGTTGGGGAAGGACAGCAGGTAGCTCAGGACGGGGTCCCACCCCCCACGCTGGACGCGGGACGCCCAGGACGAGTCCCCCCAGTCCTGGAAGAAGAGGGCGGACTCGCCCTCGTACACGTCCGCCGCGAACCCGCCCAGCCGCCCTTCCTCCAGCGCGCGCGTGACGGCGGCCGTGTCGACGAGGGCGCCCCGGGACACGTTGATGAGGGCGGCCCCCGGTTTCAGGGCCGCCAGGGACGCCGCGTCGATGAGCTTGCGCGTGGACGGCAGCAGGGGGACGTGGAGGGAGACCAAGTCGGAGGCCGCCAGCAGGGACGCCAGGTCGGGCGCGGCTGCCACGCCCGCGGCCGCCAAGGCGGGGGGCAGGCCGGCGACGTCGTAGGCGGTGACGGTGCAGCCGATGCCGATGAAGAGCAGGGCGGCGGCGGAGCCGATGGCGCCTGGTGAAGGAATTGGAGGAGGGGGGTTGTGGGGAGCGTGCGCGTGCGCGCTTTGGTTGACCCCCGCCTCGAAACCCGCCCCCACACTTTTCCTCAAAGGGAGGAGGATTTTCCATCCTCTCTTTCCGCCTCACCTGTCCCCACGATGCCGACGCTCTTCCCCTTCATCTCCGACCCGACCAGCCCGCTCAGCTCAAAGTCGCCCTCCCGCGCCCGGGCGTGCGCGCGCGGGATGTGGCGGTTCAGGGCCAGGGCCAGGGTCAGGGCGTGCTCCGCCACGGACGAGGGCGAATACGTCGGCACGCGCGTGACCGCAATCCCGCACGCCGCGGCGGCGCCCAGGTCGACGTTGTCGAACCCCGCGCACCGCAGGGCGACCAGGCGCACGCCGACGTCGGCCAGGGCGCGCAGCACGGGGGCGGACAGGTCGTCATTCACAAAGGCGACGACGGCTGCGCAGCCGGCGGCGAGCGGGGCGGTCTCCAGGCGCAGGCGCGCGTCGGCCAGGCGGGAGGCCGGGAAGGCGGCCATCAGGTCGGCCTCCAGGAAGGCTTTCACGTACGGCCTGGCCGAGAAGACGGCGACCGCGTCGGTGCGACCTGGCGCGGTGGTGGGCTGGGAGGGCGCGGGCGAAGCGGGCGGGGGCGGCAGGCGGTGGCGGGCGGGGCGAGGGGGCGGCGGGGAGGGAGGGGGTTGATGAGGGGCGGCGCGCCGTGAGGACGCATGCGCTGGCCGGGCGTGCGCACGCCCTGGGACGAGGGCGCCGCGCGCGCGTCGCCCGCAGACCCGTCCGTGAAAAGAAGAGTTAGCCAGGCTAACAGCAGGCGGAGGCATGGGTGCGTGGCTTGGAGGGTTCTGGGTCGGCAGGGGCGCAAGCAGAAAAAAAACAAAATGGGAGTGGGGAGAAACCTACCTTCCCGACCAGCGACTTCTCCATTCTCTCCATCCAAACCTTTTGCAACCCTCCCCGCTCAACTCTCTCTTGCGCGCGCGCCCAAAAATAATGGTCGTCAGGGAGCACAGGCGGTGGCTGCCCGGAACGCAGGGCCACCGCGCAAAGGCAGCGGGCCCCGCCACCGAACGAAACCCACACTCACACCGCGCGCGGGAAGATAGGGTGCGCCCCCTCTCTCCCCCCCTCTCCCCCCCGATCCATTTGCTGTTTTTTATTCACCGACTCTTCCCATCCAAAACTCCATTTCACGCACACCTCAATCCACCGCCGGCGTCGACGGCCCCGCCCCCGGTGGGGTTCGTACCGGTGGGGCCAAAATCCTGCATTCGAGCGTTGGTAAGGTCCGCCCCGGTGAGGTTCGCCCCGGTGAGGTTGGCCCCGGTTAGGGTCGCGTTGGTGAGGTTCGCCCCGGTCAGGTTGGCACGCGTCATGTTCGCGCCTCGTAGGTCCGCGCCGGACAGATTCGCGCCGGACAGGTCCGCGTTTGCGTCGTTGACAGCGTTGGCGGTCACGGTTCTACTGGCCGCCGGAAGTGGCCCTGCCGATGTGTTGAAGTCGGCGTTGCGAAAGTTGGCGTGGGTCAGGTTCGCGCCGGTGAAATCGACCCCATTGAGATCTTCGTCGTGGTGTTGGGCCCCGGTGAGATCTTTGCCGGCGCAGTCCTTAGCGGCTACGCACTCCGCAGTGCCGTGAATCCCGACATGCTCACCGGTCGGCAGCACCAATCGGCGCACCAGATACAAAGCATCGTTGACTGCACAGCACCGCCGGACCGATGTGCCGGCGTGGCTTTCCGCGAAAATTGAGAACGCTTTTCGCAGGCTGTCCCGGGTGATGTCCTCTAGGCGCATTGCCCCACCTGACCCCGTGTCCACCAAAGGGCCAAACCCACTAATGCTCGCTTCGAAGAAGTTTCGTGATCGCGGGCTTGTCGGGTTTGCCCTGTTCAGTTCGTGGGATGTGTTCGAAGACATAGACGTTCAGTTCAATTCGGTCGCTGTATGAGACGACTGCGTCCGCGATTACGGTGAGCGCATCGAGGCGTGACGATTGGGCAACGATGGCCGCGACAGATCGGTTGTCTTGATCGGGGAGGACGACAACGTAGTCTATCCCCTCGGTGAGACTCACCAGGTTCTCGATGTCGCTGACGTGCGCCCCCGTTACGCCAAGGTAGTCGCCGCTGCGGCCGAGGAGGGTGAGCTCGCCTCCGTGGCTAAGTCTTCCTTGGTCAGTGGTTCGGAACCATTCGCCGAACTCGTTGTCCGGCTGCCTTTTCCAATAGCCGTTGGCTTTCCAGGGTGTCTTGAGGACTATCGTTCCCGCGACTCCTGCTGGCACTTGGGTGTCGTGGCCGTCGATGATCTGGCATTCCACACCAGGGACGAGGAATCCTGCGGTGAGCGGGTTGAATGTTCGTCCGATGGTGGAGCTCACAAGCCCCAGCTCGCTTGCCGCGTAGCCATGCACGATGATTTCACCGAAGAGCGTGTGTGCACGTTGGCGCAGCCCGATGGGTGCGGCTGCACCGAGGTGCATGATTTGGTGTAGCGAGCCGAGTGTCTTGTGCACTTGCGGGTCGGCTTGCGCAGCGGCGAGCAGATCAGCCAGTGCGGGTTCGACCACGAAGGTGTGTGTCGGGTGTTCGGCGTTGATTGTGTCGATGATGCGATCGATCGTCCAGGTATGTTCGCCAAGGATCACCGAGCCTTCGCCGATTATTGTCTGGTCGATCTGGGATGCGGCAATGTAGGCGAACGGGGTAAGGACGAGTTGACGCCGCGACGGATTCGCGGGAAGAAGATTCATCGTTCGGGAATAGTTGTCGCTTGTTCGGTATGACGCTTTGGGGACCCCGGTGGTTCCGCCGGAAGGGGTCAGAATGCACACATCCTCAGAGCGGTACCGGTGGGTGGGTGTGAAATCCAGAGCGACGGGCCTGCCCAGGGGGGTAGATGGCGTCGGCAATAAGTGCACTTGCCACGAACTGTTCTGCGCCATCGGGCCAGTCCCATCGGTGACTATGACTGCCGGGTTGACCGCGTCCAGCAGCGCCGATTGTCGGTCGGCGCCGATGAACGGCAGGTGGCACACGACGGCGCCTAACCGGTGCGCACCATATCGCAACGCCAGAGCCCAGGTTGTGTTCGTCGATGTCACCGCGACCACAGTGGACGGGCCAACACCGAGTTGCTTTTCAAGCCAACTGCCGGCCCACACGATCCGGGCCATGAACTGCGCGCCAGTGTCCGCACCAAACGAGTCGGCGACCACAACACGGTCGGCGTTCTTAGCCAGCGCTGAGAACAGGCTTTCCACGAAACTGTCGTGGACTTCCTCGACGAAAGCCACGTCCACATCCTCTCCACCACCACCAAACAGGTTGCGCGGGCCACCACCGCCGCCGTAACCCTTCTTTTTGTTCTTCTTGGCCTTGCCCTTGCCGGCGGCCAGCATGCCGCCGCCACCCTCGGGCGACCCGGCCTCGAGGTCCATCAAGGGGAAGCCTTGCGGGCTGGATTTTGCCTCGGACGCCAGGGTGCCCCGGTCCGCAGACCGGGCGGACAGGGGGGTGGCGGGGACGGCCATGGGGGCGGACGCCCGGGGCGGCGGGGCGGACCCCGCCGCGGAGGCGGCCTTGCGGGAGCCGCGGAGCGGGGCCGAGAAGAAGCGGCCTGCGCCCGCCGCGGCCGCCGCTGCGGGCGCGGCCGCCGCCACCGCCGCCGCATCCGCCGTCGCCGCCGTGCCCGCAGACCGGGCCGACACGAAAGACCCGCCCGACCGGGCGGTGCCGGCGGAGCGGGCGGAGGCGAAGGAGTCGGTGCGGGCGGCGGCCTCCTCCTCGGGCGGCGTCTCGTAGCCCGCCTCGGTCGACCCTTTCGCCGTCCCCGACCCCGCCCGGTTGCGCCCAAACAGGGAGGACCGCCCCGAGGACTTGGCGGTCTTGGCGGCCGTGCCGGCGGACACGGCCGTCGTGGCTTTGGACCGGGCGGAGACGAAGGAGCCGGCCGCGCCGCCGGCGCCCGGGGCGGGGACGGTGGAGGGGAGGGACTCAAAATCGTCGCCCCGCTCCGGGCCGGCTGCCGCGGGCGGGGTGGCCGCCTTGGCGCCGCCGCCGCCGCCCCAGCGGGACGGCTTGGGCGCGGCCGCCGCGGCGACCGCGCCACCGGCCGCGCCCGCCGCCGCCGCGGCGGGCGCGGCGACGGCCGCCGCCTTCCCGCCCTTGGCGGCGGCGGCGGGCGCGGGCGCGGCCCCGCCCGTCCCCGCGCCCCGCTCGCCGCCCTCAAACAAGGGGTTGGCCTTCGCGGGCGGGTCCAGGGCCGCCTCCGCGTCGGTCGGCAGCCCTCCCGCCCGCTTGGATGCCGCGCCCCGGCGCGGCCGGCAGCACAGGAGGTAGGCCAGGGCGCCCAGGAGGGCGGCGCCCAGGAGGGACCCCGCCACAATGCCCACAATCTTCCAGGCCCGGTGCGGCTGGAGGACGCCGCTTTTGGGTGCCGCCCCGCCCGCGAGCGCGGCGGCGTTGGAGGCGATGCCCAGGCCCAGGGCCTGCAAGGCTTTGGCCAGCGCCCCCGACTTGAGGGCGTCCCGGATGCGCTGGGCAGTGGCAGAGTTGGCGGGCGCGATGATGCGCAGCGCCGAGGGGCTGGACCCCGTCGCCGGCCCAGCCGCAGCACCACCAGTACCACCAGCAGGCGTCGCCCCGGCCGCCGTCCCGCCTCGACCCGTGGCGGCGTCGGGGGTGGTCGCCGGCTGCTCAGCAACAGCCGCCTGGGCGAGGCGGCGGGCCAGGCGGCGGGCGGGCTTGGGCGCCGCCGCTGCGGCCGCCACGTCCCCGCCGCCCGCCAGCTGCAGGTCGCCAATCGCTTCGACGGGCACGCCCGCCGCGGCCGCGATGGCCGCCCGGACCTCGTCCTCCTTGCCCGCAATCTGGTCGCGCGTCACGCCCGGGGCCAGCTCGATGGGCACGTCCGCGTCCTTGGGCTTGGCCGCCAGCTTGGCGTCGTCAGCAGCTTTCTTGGCAGCCTTGTCGTCCGCCTTTTTCTTGTCTGCCGCCGCCTTGTCCGCTGCGGCCTTGGCGTCCGTCGCGGCCTTGGCCGCCGCCTTCTCCTCGGCCGCCTTCAGGTCGGCCGCCGCCTTCTCCTCGGCCTTGGCCGCGTCGGCCGCCTTCTTGGTCTCGGCCGCGGCCGCGTCGGCTACCGCTTTCTCGGCGTCCGCCTCCTTTTTTGCCGCCGCCGCGGCGGCCTTGGCCGCGGCCGCGTCCTCTGTCGGGGCAGGGGTGGCGGGAGCGGGCGTCTCAGCACGCGCGGCCGTCGGGGCGGGCGTCGGCCCCGGCGTCGGCTCCTGGTTGCGCCGGCGGGGTTTCTCCGTTTCGACTGGGGCTGCGGCGACGGTGGGGGCGGGCGTGGCTTCCGCCGTCGCGGCGGGGACGGCGACAGGGGCGACCGCCGGTTTGGCCACTTCCGTTTTGGCGGGCGTGGGCGTGGGCGCGGGCGTGGCCGGGGCAGCAGCCGGAGCAGCAGCCGGCGCAGGCGCGGGCGCGGCCGCCACCGCCGGCGCAGCACCAGCACCAGCATCAGCGCCGGCCTCCTTGCCATCGCCTTTGATCACGTCCACCAGGTCCGCCTTCCACAGGCCCGGGAAGCCGTGCGCGCGCATGATGCCCGCGACCTCCTGGTCGTAAATCTTTTTGCGGGCGAGGGCGACAAACTCGTCGGCCCGGGCGCCCAGGACCTGCGTCTCGACATCGATCGTGGCCGTGCCCACGCCCATGAGCGGGGGTTTGACGAGCCTGGACCCCTTGACCGTGTAGTCGGGGGCCATGAACGCCAGGGCGTCCCGGATGCCCTGCTCCGTCGCCTTCAGCTCCCCGTTGTTGATCGGGCCCAGCCCGCCGCCGTTGCAGGAGAGGCGGAACGTGATGTCCTGGAAAAAGGAGGAGGGCTCGGCAGCGGCCGCCGGCGCGGCGCACAGGGCAAAGGCGATGGCGAGGGCCGCGATCGCGGCGGCCGCGGTGGTGGGGGTGGAGCGGCGGGAGGGCGCCATGGTGTGTGCTGGGTGGTGGTGGCTTGTTGATGGGGGGACTGGGGAGTGGGAGAGAAAGGGAGCATGGGGTGGGAGAGAGTGGGCGTGTGTGTGTGAAGTGGGAGGGGGGGGGGGGGGGTGAGAGAGGGAAGGGGTCGAGCAAGGTGCGAGCTGGCAGTGGGGAGCGCGTCTCTCCCACTCCCTCAGTTGCGCCGTTTGCGCTCCGCTCCGCCTCAAAAGCGACCCCACTGCCCTCGGATGGCACAGCTAAGCTTCGCGTTTGCAAGCTGGTGGTCGAACGCGGCGAGAGATAGCACGCTTTCCCGGCCAGGGGAGGCGCAGCCCCTCGACGAAAGTAGCGACCGGCTAGAGAGAAAGCGGCCCGCGCCGGCGCGCGGCGTTGTTTGCTCGGGCCCGATGGAGCCGATGCCACGCCCAGGCCTCCTCATTCTCTCCCCAAACTACACCCCTCGGTCGCAAACGGCGTCAAGTCTGGGCCTTGCGGGGCGTGCGATGGGAGGGAAGTGACGAGGCGGCGGAAGCAACGGTCGCGGGACGCTGTCTTCTGCCACCTTCGTCTCTCTGCCAATCGGATGGCTCGCAAACTTCTCTCCACGCACGCTCTTACCTTGTTTGTCGTGTGCACTCACGCCCCGCGCACAGACTAGGATACGCCGAGTCGGCCGGTGGTGGGGGAAAGGTGTTGAAAAAAGGGGCAGCAAGGGTAAAGACGGGGCTCTCGCAACAACAACAAAAAGACAAGATAGAGAACTCGAGAATGGGGTTGGGGGAGTAGGGCCGTCTCGTCCCATCTTTTCCTCGGGCAGTCCATACTCATTCATTCATACAACACCTGCACCACGATTCAGCGGCGACCGCCTGTCCGCCTCCCCCACAGCCGCCCCCAGTACCTCCCACAATCTCTCAGTTTTCATGCGCAGCGCGACGCCCGCGTTGGGCGGCCGCCCCGTGACACGCTGCAGGTCTACGACCGTCTGTCCCGCGCACAGTGGGGAGGCCGCCTCCACGTCGACCCGCACGCCCTCCGCCATCTCGAACGACCCGCGCTCAAGTGCCAGCAGCACCGCGCACGGGTCATGCAAGGGCGGGCCCGCGGCGAAGCCGTCAAAGGTGGAGGTTGCGCGGGCCACCACCGCCGCCGTAACCCTTCTTTTTGTTCTTCTTGGCCTTGCCCTTGCCGGCGGCCAGCATGCCGCCGCCACCCTCGGGCGACCCGGCCTCGAGGTCCATCAAGGGGAAGCCTTGCGGGCTGGATTTTGCCTCGGACGCCAGGGTGCCCCGGTCCGCAGACCGGGCGGACAGGGGGGTGGCGGGGACGGCCATGGGGGCGGACGCCCGGGGCGGCGGGGCGGACCCCGCCGCGGAGGCGGCCTTGCGGGAGCCGCGGAGCGGGGCCGAGAAGAAGCGGCCTGCGCCCGCCGCGGCCGCCGCTGCGGGCGCGGCCGCCGCCACCGCCGCCGCATCCGCCGTCGCCGCCGTGCCCGCAGACCGGGCCGACACGAAAGACCCGCCCGACCGGGCGGTGCCGGCGGAGCGGGCGGAGGCGAAGGAGTCGGTGCGGGCGGCGGCCTCCTCCTCGGGCGGCGTCTCGTAGCCCGCCTCGGTCGACCCTTTCGCCGTCCCCGACCCCGCCCGGTTGCGCCCAAACAGGGAGGACCGCCCCGAGGACTTGGCGGTCTTGGCGGCCGTGCCGGCGGACACGGCCGTCGTGGCTTTGGACCGGGCGGAGACGAAGGAGCCGGCCGCGCCGCCGGCGCCCGGGGCGGGGACGGTGGAGGGGAGGGACTCAAAATCGTCGCCCCGCTCCGGGCCGGCTGCCGCGGGCGGGGTGGCCGCCTTGGCGCCGCCGCCGCCGCCCCAGCGGGACGGCTTGGGCGCGGCCGCCGCGGCGACCGCGCCACCGGCCGCGCCCGCCGCCGCCGCGGCGGGCGCGGCGACGGCCGCCGCCTTCCCGCCCTTGGCGGCGGCGGCGGGCGCGGGCGCGGCCCCGCCCGTCCCCGCGCCCCGCTCGCCGCCCTCAAACAAGGGGTTGGCCTTCGCGGGCGGGTCCAGGGCCGCCTCCGCGTCGGTCGGCAGCCCTCCCGCCCGCTTGGATGCCGCGCCCCGGCGCGGCCGGCAGCACAGGAGGTAGGCCAGGGCGCCCAGGAGGGCGGCGCCCAGGAGGGACCCCGCCACAATGCCCACAATCTTCCAGGCCCGGTGCGGCTGGAGGACGCCGCTTTTGGGTGCCGCCCCGCCCGCGAGCGCGGCGGCGTTGGAGGCGATGCCCAGGCCCAGGGCCTGCAAGGCTTTGGCCAGCGCCCCCGACTTGAGGGCGTCCCGGATGCGCTGGGCAGTGGCAGAGTTGGCGGGCGCGATGATGCGCAGCGCCGAGGGGCTGGACCCCGTCGCCGGCCCAGCCGCAGCACCACCAGTACCACCAGCAGGCGTCGCCCCGGCCGCCGTCCCGCCTCGACCCGTGGCGGCGTCGGGGGTGGTCGCCGGCTGCTCAGCAACAGCCGCCTGGGCGAGGCGGCGGGCCAGGCGGCGGGCGGGCTTGGGCGCCGCCGCTGCGGCCGCCACGTCCCCGCCGCCCGCCAGCTGCAGGTCGCCAATCGCTTCGACGGGCACGCCCGCCGCGGCCGCGATGGCCGCCCGGACCTCGTCCTCCTTGCCCGCAATCTGGTCGCGCGTCACGCCCGGGGCCAGCTCGATGGGCACGTCCGCGTCCTTGGGCTTGGCCGCCAGCTTGGCGTCGTCAGCAGCTTTCTTGGCAGCCTTGTCGTCCGCCTTTTTCTTGTCTGCCGCCGCCTTGTCCGCTGCGGCCTTGGCGTCCGTCGCGGCCTTGGCCGCCGCCTTCTCCTCGGCCGCCTTCAGGTCGGCCGCCGCCTTCTCCTCGGCCTTGGCCGCGTCGGCCGCCTTCTTGGTCTCGGCCGCGGCCGCGTCGGCTACCGCTTTCTCGGCGTCCGCCTCCTTTTTTGCCGCCGCCGCGGCGGCCTTGGCCGCGGCCGCGTCCTCTGTCGGGGCAGGGGTGGCGGGAGCGGGCGTCTCAGCACGCGCGGCCGTCGGGGCGGGCGTCGGCCCCGGCGTCGGCTCCTGGTTGCGCCGGCGGGGTTTCTCCGTTTCGACTGGGGCTGCGGCGACGGTGGGGGCGGGCGTGGCTTCCGCCGTCGCGGCGGGGACGGCGACAGGGGCGACCGCCGGTTTGGCCACTTCCGTTTTGGCGGGCGTGGGCGTGGGCGCGGGCGTGGCCGGGGCAGCAGCCGGAGCAGCAGCCGGCGCAGGCGCGGGCGCGGCCGCCACCGCCGGCGCAGCACCAGCACCAGCATCAGCGCCGGCCTCCTTGCCATCGCCTTTGATCACGTCCACCAGGTCCGCCTTCCACAGGCCCGGGAAGCCGTGCGCGCGCATGATGCCCGCGACCTCCTGGTCGTAAATCTTTTTGCGGGCGAGGGCGACAAACTCGTCGGCCCGGGCGCCCAGGACCTGCGTCTCGACATCGATCGTGGCCGTGCCCACGCCCATGAGCGGGGGTTTGACGAGCCTGGACCCCTTGACCGTGTAGTCGGGGGCCATGAACGCCAGGGCGTCCCGGATGCCCTGCTCCGTCGCCTTCAGCTCCCCGTTGTTGATCGGGCCCAGCCCGCCGCCGTTGCAGGAGAGGCGGAACGTGATGTCCTGGAAAAAGGAGGAGGGCTCGGCAGCGGCCGCCGGCGCGGCGCACAGGGCAAAGGCGATGGCGAGGGCCGCGATCGCGGCGGCCGCGGTGGTGGGGGTGGAGCGGCGGGAGGGCGCCATGGTGTGTGCTGGGTGGTGGTGGCTTGTTGATGGGGGGACTGGGGAGTGGGAGAGAAAGGGAGCATGGGGTGGGAGAGAGTGGGCGTGTGTGTGTGAAGTGGGAGGGGGGGGGGGGGGGTGAGAGAGGGAAGGGGTCGAGCAAGGTGCGAGCTGGCAGTGGGGAGCGCGTCTCTCCCACTCCCTCAGTTGCGCCGTTTGCGCTCCGCTCCGCCTCAAAAGCGACCCCACTGCCCTCGGATGGCACAGCTAAGCTTCGCGTTTGCAAGCTGGTGGTCGAACGCGGCGAGAGATAGCACGCTTTCCCGGCCAGGGGAGGCGCAGCCCCTCGACGAAAGTAGCGACCGGCTAGAGAGAAAGCGGCCCGCGCCGGCGCGCGGCGTTGTTTGCTCGGGCCCGATGGAGCCGATGCCACGCCCAGGCCTCCTCATTCTCTCCCCAAACTACACCCCTCGGTCGCAAACGGCGTCAAGTCTGGGCCTTGCGGGGCGTGCGATGGGAGGGAAGTGACGAGGCGGCGGAAGCAACGGTCGCGGGACGCTGTCTTCTGCCACCTTCGTCTCTCTGCCAATCGGATGGCTCGCAAACTTCTCTCCACGCACGCTCTTACCTTGTTTGTCGTGTGCACTCACGCCCCGCGCACAGACTAGGATACGCCGAGTCGGCCGGTGGTGGGGGAAAGGTGTTGAAAAAAGGGGCAGCAAGGGTAAAGACGGGGCTCTCGCAACAACAACAAAAAGACAAGATAGAGAACTCGAGAATGGGGTTGGGGGAGTAGGGCCGTCTCGTCCCATCTTTTCCTCGGGCAGTCCATACTCATTCATTCATACAACACCTGCACCACGATTCAGCGGCGACCGCCTGTCCGCCTCCCCCACAGCCGCCCCCAGTACCTCCCACAATCTCTCAGTTTTCATGCGCAGCGCGACGCCCGCGTTGGGCGGCCGCCCCGTGACACGCTGCAGGTCTACGACCGTCTGTCCCGCGCACAGTGGGGAGGCCGCCTCCACGTCGACCCGCACGCCCTCCGCCATCTCGAACGACCCGCGCTCAAGTGCCAGCAGCACCGCGCACGGGTCATGCAAGGGCGGGCCCGCGGCGAAGCCGTCAAAGGTGGAGGCGTAGGAGGCGTGGAAGAAGAGGAGCAGGTCGCGCACCGCCTTCTTGAAGGGCGAGAGCTGGCGGCCGCAGGCGCCTCCGTCCTCCAACCCCATCGCCCTCAGCGCGGCCGGCGTGACCAGCGCCGTGTGCGTCACCTCCAACGGGCAAAGGGACACTGGCAGGGGCGGCGGGTCGGCCGCGTCGGCCTCGCCCGCCACAGACGGCGCGGCGTTCTTTGGGCCGGCGCCCGAGTGCGTGCGCGAGCCCAGGCGGGCAGGGGCGTCGCCGTCGCCGTCGCCGTCGCCGTCGCCGTCGCCGTCGCCGTCGCCGTTCCGACCAGCCTCATCCTCATCCTCACCCTCGACCAGCCCCGCCGCCTGGAAGACCGCCGCCCCCGCATGCGGGTCGACGGCCAGGTTGAATTCGGACACCGGGTGGGTGTTGCCCGCGCCGACCGCCCCGCCCATGACGGACAGGGAGATGAGGGCGGCGATGGAGGGGTAGAGCCAGAGGAGGAGGGCGACGTTGGTGAGGGCGCCCGTCGCGACCAGGGCCACCCGGCGCTGTGCCAGGCCGCCATGATTGCAGCCGGCGTTCAGTGCCGCGTGCGCGGCCCGGATGGCCCGCGCCATCTCGACGGGGGCGGGGTGGGCGTCCAGGACCGCCGGCCCGGGCGCGCCCGTCGCGTCGACCGCGTCCGCGAAAGCGCCCTCGCCCGTGCACAGGCCGGAGTGGCCGTGGCTGGAGGGGCAGGCCAGGGGCGGGCCAAACAAGGGGCGGGCCGCGCCCGGGACGAGCGGGACGGTGCCGGCCAGGCCGGCCGCGGTCAAAACGGCTGCCGCGTTGCGCGTCACGCACGGGAGGGTGTGGTTGGAGGCGACGGTGGACACGCCGATCAGGTGGGAGGCCGGGTGAAAGGCGGCGAGGAGGATGGCCAAGGCATCGTCGTGGCCGGGGTCGCAGTCCAGCCAGACCGGGGTGCGGGCGCGGGCGGGCGGCATGAATGATGAGAAAAATGGAGGAGGTCGGGGGTGGTCGGGCACATGCAAGGGGCGCTTTTTGCCTACTGTCCGCTTCTCCCCTCTCAATTCGTGGTCTGATCAGGCAGAGAGGGTGCTTGTCGAGATGAGGGCGCGTAGCATCGGGGCAGGGAAAACGCGTGTGCGGGGCTTGGCTTGCCCGCTGTGGCGTGGCTAAAATGATGTGAGAAAAGAGTGTGACGGCGCCCACCCCCACTAACACTCTCGTTTTTTTTTTTGGAGATAGAACAGAACATATTTAACACCGATGGCCGCCCCTCCTGGATACCCTGGTGCGTGGAGAGAGCGGAGTCGTGTGTGCATGCAGAGCTCACCCTGGAGTGATGAGAGCGTGTGTCGTGCGCGGCCCGCGAGAGAAGGGAGAGAACCCCCGATGTGAAAAAGAGCGACGAGGCCTTGCGGAGGCCCTCCTCTCTGCCTCCCGGTCGCCCTGGCCGACTCAGACCCTTGCGTGCCCTTCGCACGACCTCGCCAGCCTGTGCTGTGACGCTGTGCGCACGCAGGGCAGCAAATCAAGGCGCCCGTCCCACCCAATCCCGACCCCCCCCCCCCCCAGCCGGGGAAGGAGAGATGGGGGGGGAGACGCGCGGCAGTTTCTGTCAACCCGCCCCTCTTCTCATTCCAGCCCTCCTCTGCCCCTCTCTCCACCCCACACACACACTCCAGGCGGCGCTCCCCCCTCCGCCCCGCCCGCCGGCTACCCCGGCACTGCCCCAATCTCCAAGCCCGTCTTCGGCGGCGGCGGGGCGGCACCCGCGTCGTGGGGTGGCTACACCATGGGCGGCCCGCCCCAGGCGGGCGGCTATGCTGGGCAGCAGCAGCAGCAACCACCGTACGGGGGGCTGGGGCCGGCCGGCTACGGCGGCGGCGCTCCCGGCTACCCGGGCGCCTACTCGGGCTACCCGGGCGGCCCGGGCGGCGGGTACCCGGGCCCGGGCGGCGGGCAGCAAATGTATGCGGGGGGTCCGGCCTCCGGGTCCGCCTGCTTGGGCCCCTGCCTGCTCGCCCTGTGCTGCTGCTGCATGATGAACAATTGAGGTGGGGAGTGTGCGTGGTGCGTGGTGCGGATGTGGGCGTGTGCGCGATCCGGCTGTGCCGTGCCGGGCGTGCGGGGCGAGGACGTTTTGTTGAATGGATGAATGGTAACCCCAAAAACCCAATTGCACACGAGGGGGCGCGAGTCGCGACACCACGCGCACAACTCTGCTCTCTCTCTCTCTCTCTCTCTCTTCCCAGGCCTGGCACGGGTATGTCCTCGACGCTCCCAGGCCGCCAGGGCCCGAGCTGAGGACGCAAAGCCAGAGTGCGCGCGTGCACCTCTCCAGGCGGGTGGTGGGATGGAAGACAGGAGGCAGGAGGGAGAGACGAGGCGCCGTGCGTGGTGTGCCACTTCACTCCCGCGACACAAAATAAAGAAGCAACTGTCCAGCCTCATCACTTGCCGATGATCTGGTGCGTTGAGTGTGTGTGGAGAGAGGGCGGGCGGGTGTGAGAGGAGCGGGCGCCCAGGGGTGGGAGGTAGATAAAACGATCGGAGAAGAAACCGCTCTCATCTCCCTCCTCCTCACCTTGCCGATGATGTGCAGGCAGGTCACGCAGCCGATGTAGACGAACGACATGATGACGACCGAGACCTAGAGAGGGTGAGGGGCGTGCGTGTGAGGGTGTGCGGGGCGCGCGGGCGGGAAAGAGAGAGACGGGAGCGCGCCGCGCTGCGCACTTCCCTCCTCCACACATCTCTTACCGGCGACAGCTTCAGCCCCGGCGAGTCGTCGGTGTAGAAGTTGAGGACGGATGACATGCGGCCGGTGGAGGCTTTGGCTGTTTGAGAGGGAGAGAGAGAGAGAGCGAGAGAGAGAGGGGGGGGGGCGAGGAAGGCGTGATGAAAGACGAGGCATCGAAACGACCGCGCGCTCTCCTCAAGTGAATGCTCTCTTTTCCACTTCTCGCTACTCCTACTCACCAGCCGGCTTGCGGCGCATGACGGCCCCGCCGCTCGGGGTCGGCCGGGCGGTGGACGTGCCAGAGGGGGAGGCGACGGTGGACATGGTGAATGGCGCTGAGGGAAAAGAAAGGCGAAATTAAAACTGAACTTCTCTACCGCCCGCCCTCAACTCAACTTGAGTTGAGGGCGTCCGCCCGCCCCCGGCCCTGTCCCCCGGCCATGAGGGGCGCTTCTGCCATCGCCTTGGTCGTCGGCGGCGTCAACCGCGCGCATGTCCACCACACGCGGACCAGGCCCACCAAAGCGGTCGCCCGCGCGGGTCATTTCCAGGGTCGTGCCAGGACGGAGGGTGCCGCCAAAGGCTTTCCGCAGGGCTGTCCAGCCACGAGAAATGTATCCAGACTTATCACTGGTCGCTCGTTTCAAATGGTTCCGCGCCAACCTGACCGGCCACACCTGGTCCTGGGCGCCCTCGACCACCATGTCCACCATCATGTCCACGCCACAATCCGGGAAGAGGGCTTGGAACGCCAAGGCTGGCACGTGCAAATGAAGGTTGCGACCCAATGCGCTTGGGGGGACTATGGCACGCCCCGTGCGCGGCCAGGGCCGCAGGTGGTCCGGCTGGTGGCGAACGACCGAGGCGCGCAGGGCGAGTTTCGAGCCGTCGTCGGGGACGCCGCCGCCTTCTCCCACCCCTTCAAACTGGATCGCATCGTCCGGGGTGAGGGCGAGGGCGGCCGCAACGCGGGGCCAGCCACCCTTGAAATATGATTGTATTGAGCGGTAACCTTTCGAATGCAACAGCTCTTGCTGACGGAACGTGACTTGGTGGTAGGTGTCGGGCGTGCCCGGCGCCCCGTCGCCGGCGCTGATCAAGGTGACGCGGTCGCCAGGCGCCAGGGTCGGCATGAGGGCAGTTACCAACGCCACAGGGAGGGTGAGTCTCTTGGTCACGCCCTCCTTGTTGACGCGCGCGGGCCGGCACGCCCGCGCCATCACCCCCGCCGTCCACCGCCGTCCATCGCCCCGGGTCGGGTCGGCGGCGTCCTGTTTTTTTGTTGTGTGTGTAGCACAACCGTTGGGTGATTTTTTTGTTCAAGTGATGCACATCTGACCCGCCCAGGCAGTGACCCTGGCTCACCCTCCATACGCCCGCCTGTACCTGGTCAGAGAAAGTCGCGGCGAGCGGCGCCCCGCGGCGGGGACCCACTCTTTGGCCCATGGGCCAAAGGGTGGGGCGGAACGCTCGTCCAATGCAATGGGGTGTGATGGGGATGGCAGGGGCCCATGCGCGTGCCCGCCCGGGTAGGCGTGGAGCAGGGCATGGAGTGGAGGCCCTGGGGGAGGGGCCAGGCCGGGCGGTGGGCGTGGATGGGTGAAGGGCGGGGCGCATGAGAGGGAGAGGGAGGCTTTGCTCGCGCCTTCCGTTTTTTTTTCAACTTTGGAACCCCCCCCATCTCCATTTTTCCTTCAACCATCGCCACAAAATCATTTCATACCCTCCATGCTCTTCAGCAAGCCCTGCAACCCCCCCGCCCCGCCCATCTGCTGCAGCATCCCGGGCGGCAGCATGCGCCCCATCTGGGCCTGCATTTGTGCGAGGGCCGCCGGGTTGGGCATCCCGCCCCCACGCCCGCCGCCCAGGCCCCCACCCCCAGGCCCCCCGCCCAGCGCGCCCAGGGCCTTCATCAGGCCGCCCTGCCCCTTGGGCCCCCCCGTCCCCACGATCAGGGCCCGCATGCGTTGATATTCCTCGACCAGCTCCTGCACTTCACCCGGGGACCGCCCGGACCCGCGGGCGATGCGCATGATGCGGGAGCGCTCGGTCATCAGCTTTGGGGTGGGGGCGTCGAGCTCCTGCAATGAGGGAGAGAGACGAGAGGGCAAAGAGGAGGTGTGTGTGTGAGAGAAAGAGCGCGGCCCAACCAACCCACACCCTGGAGAGGTTCGGGGGCTTGCGCCCACACACCCACACACCCAAAGAAGGGAGACAGAGAGGGCGCCAGAAGGGCGGCAAGAAATGCGTGACATGCATGAAACGTACCTCGTCCGTCATGGAATCCATGATAGTCATCGACCGCCGCATCTTGAGGGCGGACGCCTTGTCTGCCCCGCCAGCGCCGCCGTCAGCGCCGCCCATCATGCCCGCCAGCCCCGGGATCATGCCCATGACTTGGCCCAGCGGGCCCATGCGCTGGAGGGCGACGAACTGGTCGTACATCAAGCGCAGCGTGAATTTCCCGGCCTGGATTTGGGCCAGGACCGCCTCCATCGCGCCCTCCCCGCCCGGCGGCACCGCGTCCGCGATGCGGTCCACAAACCCTTTCCAATCCCCGCGCCCCAGCAGGCGGCCCACAAAGGCGCGCGGCTCAAAGCGCTCCAGCTCGTCCAGGTGCTCGCCCGTCCCGATGAAGGCAATGGGCGCAGACGTGGCGGCGACGGCAGCCAACGCCCCCCCACCCCGCGCGTGGCCGTCCATTTTCGTCAGGATGACCGCACCCACGTCCACGGCCGCCCGGAAGGCGGCCGCCTGGTCAAAGGCGGCCTGGCCGATGGAGCCGTCCATGACGAAGATGACGAGGTCGGGAGACACAGCGGCGGCGACCTGTAGAATAAAGAAAAGAAGAGTAGGGAGGGTTGAAAAAATGTGAGCAAAGGAGAGATGGGACGCGCGCCCGCGCCGCCCCGGCCACGCTCTCTCCCCGCACCCGGAGAGAGCAGGGCAGAGCACACAGCTCACACGTGCACACACACACACACACAATTAAGGCGACCCCCCCTCCTCTCCGCCCCCGCGCACCTGCCGCATCTCCTCGAAGAGCGCTTCCTCCTGGCGGTGCCGCCCCGACGTGTCCACGATGATCAGGTCGCGCCGCTCCTCCCGGAACTTGGCGACGCCGGCCGCAGCGATGGTGGCCGGGTCGGTCGCGTCGTAGGAGCCATAGAACGGGATGCCGGCCTTGGTCGCGTTCTGTTTCAGTTGATCAAACGCGCCCGCCCGGAACGTGTCGGCGCACACCAGGCCGGGCGACCACCCCTTCTTCTTGTAGTGCGCCGCATACTTGCAGCAGGTCGTCGTCTTGCCCGCGCCCTGCAGCCCCACAAACATGGCGACGCAGGGGCGGCCGCGCTTGGGTTCGGCCGGGCGGGAGGAGGACGAGGCAGGCCCGCTGGAGGGGGTCGACGACGACGATGAGGATGGGTCGAGCATCGCTGCCAGCCCGTCCACCACCGCCTTTTCGACCACCTTGCGCTTGTTCAGGCCGGCGCTCTTGTCAGCGGACACGACGGCGGCCTTGACGGAGGCGCGGAGCTTGGAGACGAGGCGGACGTTGACGTCAGCCTGTGGGGGGGGGGGGGGCATATTGGAAATGAAGAGAGGTTGAGGGGGCGCGCGCCGATCTCTTGTCCTTCCCCGCCCGCGACAGCCCGCCCGCCTCTTTCCGTCCCTGGCAAAATAGCCCGACGGCACTCGCGCGCCCCCGTTACCTCCCCACGTCACACACCTGCAGCAACGCGGTGCAGATGTCCTTCAGGCAGGCGTCCACTGCAGCCTCGTCGACGCCGCCGCCCGACGCGGACCCGCCGTCGCCCGCGACGCGGGCCAGCGCGTCCGTAATCTTTTGGCCCAGCTCGTTGAGGACCTGAATCAGGGGGGTGGGTGCGTGGTGGGTGAGAGAGGTGGGTGAGAGAGGTGCGTGAATGGGCGTGCACGGGCGTGAGGGCAAGAGCATTGGGTGTCTAGCGCGAAAAAAGTACGCGCGTTTCTCTGCTTGCGCGCTCTCCCGCTCTGAGGTGGGGGGTGGAAGGGCGGGACGGTGGGATTGGGTCGGTGGTATGATGCTGCGTACCATGGTGGCGCGCTGTGCGGGGTGGGGTGGACAAGAGAAGGGCTGCCTCTCCCACACAGCCACGGGAAAGAAAGAGTGGAGGAAGAGAGAGGTCTCGACCCACACTCCATCGTTTTCTCCTTTCCATTCAGACGGCGCCCACGCATGCACCCGCCCATCGCTACCCTCGCTACTCTCCTGGCCTGCTTGCGGGCTGGTGCGACTGCCCAGGTGATTATGAATGAGTGGACAGCGAAGAGCAAAACAACACACAACACACAAGGCGCGCGCACCCGTTTCTCTCTTGACCCCCCCTCCCCCCCCGGGGGGTTCCTCACCTTCACCCCCTCTCGACATGGACGTCGCCCCTCTCTCTCCCTCTCTCTCTCTCGTCCACAAAGTCCCTCATTCCGCCAGTCGCCCCATCCCTCACGCCCTCCATCCCCCTCGCCGCCGCCGCGGCGGGCGTCCTCGCCTCCCTCATCGCCGACGGCATCACCGGCGACCTGCCGTCCAGCCCTTTGGCCCGCGCCCGGTGCGAGGACGGGGTGGCCGCCCTCTTCCCGGGGCGGGTGGCAATGGTTAATGCCGGCCTGAAGGATCCGTGCGCCATCCTGGTGCGGGAGGCGGCGCGGCAGGCGGCGCAGGCGGTGAGCGGCGGCGGCGGCCAAGGCGATGTGGCCGCCCTCGCGTCCGGTGCGCCAGCCGAGGGGGGCGGGCTCAGGACGCCGACGCCGACGCCGACGCCGGCCAGGGTGAGGGTGAACGTGACGGGGCTGCCACCGGCTCGGGCGGCGCCGGCGGCAAATCAGACGGCGGGGCTGATCTGGGTGCGGCGCAACGAGACGCAGGCGGGGGATGTTGTGGTGGTGGAGGGGTGACAAAAAAAAAAAGGCGAGCTGCAGGACCAAAAACCGTGTCCCTATTCCCCTCCTCTTCTCAGAAGACCGCGGCGCAGATACCGCGGCGCTGACCGCGGCGCGAACGCGCCAACCAGCCCGCCCCCCCTTCCCCCCCTCTCTCAAGACCGTGGCGCGAACGCGCCCACCAGCCCGCCCCCCCGGGCGGCCCCACACACCAGCCCCGCCACTTCCCGCCCCGTCACCACCCCCGTCAGCACGCCCCAGCAGGAATGGCCCGCCGCCACGAAGACCCCCGGCCGGCCGGGGAGCTCCCCGATCACGGGCAGCCCGCTGGGGGTGATTGGCAGGTAGCAGGCCGACGGCGCGCAGGCCGCGCCCGCGAGGGCCGGGGCCACGGCCGCGGCGTCCGCCGCCAGGGCCTGGATCGCGGCATCGTCCCACCCCACCTCCGCCGCGGAGGCCGGCAGGGGCGCGGCGTCGCCCGCCCCGCACACGTACACCGTCCCGTCCGGGCGGGGGTAGAATTCGGGGGCAGAGTCCGGGAGGCCGAGCTCGTGCGACACCTGGGAAAACAGGCACTCGGCGCCAGGAAGGGCGGCAGCGGGGGGCGTGTGTGCCTGTGGCTGGCGTGCCGGCGCCGGCGTGAGCACGATAGAGTGCGCCCGCCGCCCGCCGACCTCCACCCGGGCCTCCCCACAGCCAGCCATGAAGGAGCCCGTCCAGGGGCCCAGGGCGATGACGACCGCGTCGGCCTCCACCGCGCCCCCGGCCTTAAGCATGGCGCCGAGGCCCCCGCCGCCGCCGCCGCCGCCGCCGCCGGTCGCGCGCAGCAGGGCCGTGACCTCATCGATCACCACCTCCACCGCGGGGCCGGCCGCCGCCAGCAGCGCCTCCGTCAGGAGGCGGGGGTGGACCTGGGCGGTCGTCGCCGGCGTGCCCAGCGAGGCGAGGCGGGCGGCGCCGGGCAGCCAGGCAGGGCTGGCGGCCCCCGCCCTGCCCTTCGCCCCGGGGTGGCCTCCGCCCTCCGTGGAGAAGGCCGCCCCGAACGTGGTGACCCGGCGGTAGCCAATGCGGTCGGCCCCGAATTCCTCGGCCAGGGCGGCATGCAGGTCGAAGCCGGCGGCCGCCAGGTCGCCCCAGGCGCCCCGACCGCACCAGTCGCGGGCCAGGAAGCCGCCCGCCCGCCCCGACGCGGCGGCCGCGGGGCCGGTCGAGTCGACCAGGGTGATGCGTGGCACGCCCGCCCGGGCCAGGTAGAAGGCGGTGGAGGTGCCGATGATGCCGGCCCCGCAAACGAGGACGTGGGGTGGGGGCGGTGAGGGCGGCGAGGCGGGCATCGCCCGCGGGCCAGTCGGGGCGTGGGGGCGGACGGGCATGACGAGTCTGGTGCAAGCAAAAAAAAAACAAAAAAAAAATTAAGGCGTGGTGAACTGCTGTTGCGTTTCTTTTTGCAAGGAGAACACGGTAAATACGGCGCGCTCTAACTTCCTGGAGGTCGAGCGGGGCAGGAAAGGCCTCGATGGGTCGGTGAGCGGCCGGACAAAAGAAAGAGACTCAATTCGCTGAGTGAGGAGAGTGAGCTAGCGCGACTGGCTTAGTCACTCCACTCTTTTTTCTTCCTATTCTATTCGGGCGCGCGCGCGCGTCGCATCGTGCACACCCACCCACAAGCCATGTCAGATGCCCGCGCCATGTTCCGGGCCGCCAAGGCGGCGGCGGCTGGCGGGGTGCCGACGGTAATTTGAGGAGGAAGGAAAGAAATCAGGGCATTGGTGGCGCGGCCGTCTCCCTACTTCGCTCTCTCAACCCCGCGGCTCTCCATCCTTCTCCCTCCCAGGCCGCCAAGGACGCCGCCGCCGCCGCCGCAGTCGCTGCCACCGCCGCCACCGCTGACATGCCCCCTCCCCCGCCGCGCCCGCCCGCGGGCGCGGAGCCCGACCCGGCCGCCTACAGGCCGGCCTCCCAGGCGACGCTCGCCCTGGGCGCCACGTCGGACGCCGTCGCGCCCTCGCCGCCCACCCTGTCCGCGGTCTCCACCGCGCACACGGCCGCCGGCCTTCCGCCGGGCTTTTTCGAGGGCGCGTCCGGGGTGCCGAGCCGGCGCCAGGTGCCGGGCGCGCATCCCCACCCACCGCCGCCCGCCTCCTTTGAGCCCGCCCCGCCGCACGGCGTGTCAGTGGAGGGCTCGGTGGCCACCCGCGCGAGCGAGGAACCGATCGAGCCTGTGAACGGTGGCGGCGACCACGCGGGCCTGGTCGCGCACGGCAGCGATTCGGCCGAGAGCAAAGAGGAGGAGGCAGCGACGAATGATGATGACGACGGTGGAGGGGAGGGGGGGAATGGGGGGCTACCGCCTCCCGCGCCCGCACACCAAGCACCACCACCCTCCACCTCCTTACCTGCCGACTTTTACGGCGAAGACCGGGCGCCAGCTGCTGTCGCCGCCGCCGCGGCAGCCGCCGCCGCCGCGGCGGACGCCGACTTGGCCGCCCTCCTAGCGGCGGCCAATGACGACCCTGCCACCGCCGCCGACGCCGCGGCCGCCCGGGCGGACGCGGACGCGGCCGCCCGGGCGGAGGCGGAGGAGGCGGAGGCGGAGGCGGCGCAGGCTCGGCTTGCCCGGCTGCGGGCGGGCGTTGTGGACGCGGCCGCCCTGGCGGCCTTGCCGGCCTTGGATGGGGCGGCAGGCGGCCACCCGCCACCTCTGGTGGAGGGTGGAGAGGGAGGCCCCGCGAAAAGGGTGCGGCGCGCAGTGCCGGTGGGCAGGGCAGGGGGCGAGGTCAGTTCGTCGTCCGGGTCGTCCGATTCGGAGGGCGAGGAGGGCGAGGACCTGGACTGGCGGCGGAAAGGGGTGCGTTAGTTGAATTGAGATATGTGAGTAAGAAGCGCGCGACTTGCTTACACATTTCCTTTTCGCCACGCGACGTGCTGAAAAAAAAAAAAAAAAATGACGCCGCCACCCGAACCCCATGACCCCGTCGACGATGCAGCCCTACGCCTGGGCCACCAGAACACGGAGCACCATCACTCCACACCGCCCGGCCTCACCCACCACAAGCCACACACGGCTCATCACGCGCACGTGGAGGAAAAAAAGAAGGCCGAGGCTGCGGGCGCGGTGGCCAAGGAGCACCGCGCGCACGCGCCGCCGGGGGGGCAGCCTCCTCCCGTGGAGGAGGAGGACGAGGGGACTTAAACGATGAGCGGGTCGGCTGGGGCCGCCCCCGCCCGCGGTGTTTGAGGGAGAGAGATGATTGAGGATCCTGGTGATGAGGATGAGGATGAAACGAGCAGGGGCCCGCCTTTCTTTTTTTTTGCAAAAAAATACCACCCCCGCTCCCCTCTCGCGCGCGCGCACGCGCTGTCTTTAGTGTCTCTCTCTCTCTCTCTCTCTCTCTCTCTCTCTCTCTCTCTCTCTCTCTCTCTCTCTCTCACTAGAGTGCCTCTCTCTCTCTCTCTCTCACTAGAGTGCCCGCAGCACACGCCATCACAGAAGCGCAAGAGAGAGATGAAGAGAGAGAGAGAGAGAGAGAGAGCACAGCGCACATCGCCCAACCATCACCCCGTCAACGCCATCAGCGCCGCCGTCACGGGCGGCAGCGCCGCCAGCACGGACGCGGCCACCCCGATGAGCGCGTACCCCAACGCGCAGAAGGGCAGGGCATCCGGCTCCGACCGGGCCAGGGCGGCCGTCCCCAGGCCGTGCGCCGCGCCCGCGGTCGCCAGGCCGCGCGCGATCGGGTCGGTATACCCGGCCCAGGTCAGCAACGCCTGCGCAAAGTTGGCGCCCAGCAGGCCGGTCAGCACCACGCCCGCCGCCGTGATGGAGGCGGGGGCGCCCAGGGTGGCCGCAATGGGCAGGGCCAGGGCGACCGTGACGGAGCGCGGGACGAGCGCGCGCGCGAGGTCGGGGCTCAGCCCGACCGCGCGTGCGGCGGCGGCCGTGATGGCCATGGAGAAGGCCGCGCTCCCGACCGCCGCCCCGCCGATCTCTGCCGCGTGCCGCTTGACCAGGCCGCGCTGGGCGTGGATGCGGAAGGCGAAGGACAGGATGACGACGCCCAGGAGGGACATCAGCCCGTCGCCCGCGCCCCAGGCCGCGCCGGCCACGCCCTTGGTCAGGTAGGCCGCCAGCACGGCGTCGTAGCCCGCGCCCGTGGCGGCGCCCAGGACCGCCGCCCCCGCATTGGCGGCCGCCGCGCACACGATGACCGGGTGCGCGACTGACCGGACGCGGGCCGGCAGGGAGACGCCGCCCAGGTAGCCCAAGACGGTAGACGCCAGCATGAACAGGGCGGCCACGCGGCCTGGGTCGCCGACGCCCAGGGCGGCTGCCGCGAGGGACCCCACCCCGGCCGCACCCCA
>Ga0315289_10001478_pt1 | contig 36563 bp, 31 predicted proteins | sample YL17G11_40_MG_FD_203452 | JGI IMG/M metagenome (GOLD analysis project Ga0315289, IMG submission 203452) | Sediment microbial communities from Yellowstone Lake, YNP, Wyoming, USA - YL17G11_40 | ecosystem: Environmental > Aquatic > Freshwater > Lake > Sediment | place: USA: Wyoming | collected...
CACCTGCGGATACCGCTCGGAGGGGCGAAACGCCATGGCCAGACTCCTTTCCAAAACCGACAGTCCATCATAGACTCCAGGGACAAAAAGAAAAGAACCTCCCTACCGGAATTGTGACACAGCCTGGCAAGCTTGCCGATGGTCCGCCCATCCGCCATCGGCAAAGCCTTCGGCCTTGCTGATGCCACCCGGACATTGTCATCCTCTTGTGGTGGGCCAAACGTCCAGGGAGGGCTCCGCCCGCCGTGGCAACTTCCTGCGCGGCTTTGGGGCTGGCAGTGGTGATCACTTCTCTTGGGCGGGTTTGGCGGTGAAGCAGACTAAGGAGATCAGAATGAGGCTGGCGCCGGAGATGAAGAGCAGGATGCGTTTCGAGGGCTCGCTGCAGCGGCGCAGCCAGGTGGGGATCTCGGGTTCGCTCGGTTCCCGGGTGTCCTCTTCCTCCAGGGCCTTGCGGGCGACCGTCAGTTCCCGGTCTCTGGCCTTGGGGTAGGCGGTATTCGGGTCCGCCGTCTGGGTCCCCAGGGTCACGCGGGCGATGCGTTTGAGGAGGTCGGGGTCTTTTTCGAGCTCCCCCAGAAGGGCATTGTAATCGGCATTGAGCGATTCGAGGCGCTGGACGGACAGTTCGGCTTCTTTGATGAGGGACTTGTTGCGGCAGTACTGCACGAAGTCTCCACAGAGGACCGCCGCCCCGAGGGCCGCAGCGCCGATGCTGAAGAACGCCGCAAATAACAGGAAGTGAAGGACCGCGTGCCTTTGCATGCTCGGCACTCAAAAATTGCGGCAGGCGTGGCCGCTCTCCACCGCGTGGAGAGGATCACACCTGCCGAATGACACCTGAATCGGATGTGGCTCAGCCGCCCTCGGCGGGGTGCCACATCGCCGGCCCTTGCGACAGGGCCTCCAACCTGGTTATTACTATCGGCAATCGCCCCGTTGTTACTGGACGTTTTTTTCGAGGACACGCCTCGCCGACCCAAATTCGCCGTCCCACTACACCGGATACACCGGCAACTGGGCTCGGAGCAGCTCGTAGATGGTCTGGCCGTTCTTGATGGACTCGGCCGCCGTCTGACGGAACATGCGTGTGAGCTCGTCGAAGTCGGTCTTCTTGAGCTCGGCCAGGCTCTTCTTCGTGCCGTTCGGGTTGGCCGCGATGAACTTGGCCATCGTATCGCTGGCTATATCACGGAGGAGCTGCCAGAGTTCCCGGCCGTCGGCGGCCGCCACGGCGCGACCCAGCGCCAGCGACATGGAGAGGATGGCGTTCATACCGAGGATGCCCTTCCTTTGCATGGCGTGGATCTTCTCCTCGGTCGGTGCGCTCTTGGAAATCCGCCCCGCGAGAATCGCCTGCTCCAGTTCCAGGCCCAGCAGTTGCTTGTCGATCTCCAGAACGCTGCCGAGCTTGGCCAGCTTCCTGCCGATAAACGCCTTGGCCAGAACGCCTTCAATATGCGCGACAGCATCCATGCAGCCCTTGCCGTCGTAACGTCTCGACTTCTTCCAGAGGGCCATAAGCTTTTCATCGTTCTTGGCCCGGACGTCGTCGGCCTTGACATCCTTCTTGAACCGGAAGGTGCCGTCGCCGGCGGTCTTGAACAGATCGGGGTACTTCGTCGTCGTCTCGGACGGCTCGATGATGCTGTCCACGTAGTGGATCGCTTCGTCCTCGCCGGCGCTGGTTCCGAGAGGCGTCGAACCCTTGAAGCGAATGATGCCGCTTCGGCCGAGGAAGAGCGTGGCGGCCGCCGAGGGAATGCCGGCGTTGGTCGCCTCCTCGGTGCCGCTGACCGCCTCGATCGCCAGCATTTTCATCAGGAGGCTGGTGATGTCGATCTCGGCCGCCTTCGGAGAAATCGTGACCTCGTCTTTGCCGGTGAGAATTCGGGCCAGCTCTTTGACGGTCTCCTCGACCTCTTTGCGCTCGGCCGTGGTGGTTTCTCGCCGGCCGGCCTTGGCCAGGGCGATAATCTCCATCACGCGCCCATACTTCTGGAGCCGCTCGGTGTTGGCGCCGCCGCCGCACTTGACACCCAGGGCGTTCATCGCCGTGCCGATTTCCGCCTCGAACGGGTCGTTGGGCGACTTGGAGCGGTGCGAGATCACCAGCTCCGCGCCGTAGGCCAGCGAGGTCAGCATGGCCAGCACGGTTTCCGTCAGTGTTCCGATCTGGTTGGCCTTGATGAGGGAGGCGTTGATCTCCCCATTCTTGGCGCAGTTCTCGATGTTCGAGTCCTTGGTGGTGACCAGGTCGTCGCCGATAATGAAGATCTTGTCGCCCAGCTCTTTCATCAGGTTCTTCCAACCCTGGTGGTCGCGCTCGCCGAAGCCGTCCTCGATCACGAGGATGGGGATGCCCTCTTCCATGGCTTTCTTATAAAGGTCCAGGATCTGGTCGCGGCTCATCTCGACCTTGCTCTTGTCGCGCCAGAAGCGATACATGCCGATGGAATCCGGCTCGCCTCGGTCTTGCCGGTAGGCGTTCTCCAGTTCGGAGCAAGCCGGGTCCAGGGCAATCGCCACGTCCACGCCGGGGACGTATTCGCAGTCGAGAATGGCCTGCTTCATCATGCGCCACATTCTCTGCTCGGGCACCTGGTCGCCCTCTTCCTTATCGACGTAGGGTGCGATACCACCTTCCAGACCGACGCCCATGACCTTGGCGCCCGGCGCGGCCTCAATGATTTCCTTGAGCCGGTACTGGAGCTTGACGGTCATTTCCTGGGCGTCTTCGTAGGTCTTCGGCGACAGCGGCATGAACATGCTTTCCTGCATGCTGATGTTGCTTTCGGGGTACTCTTTCTCCGTATGGCGGCCGCCCATCGCGCAGTTGCGGAGCTGCCACGGGGCCGCGACCTTGCTTCCGTCCCTCAGCGTGACCGACTGCATTCGCGTGGTCAGCAGTTTCTTCTTGAGATCGCCCACCTGGACGAGCCAGCTCTCCTTGGAGGCGGCTGCAGCAGCCCTAGCCGCCTGCTCGGCGGCGATCTTCTCGCGAGTGCGGAACTCCTTGAGCTTGCCGGAGTCAGCCAGGAACCGGTCCAGGAGGCCGACGAAGCCGGGGGCCAGGAAGAATCGGCCGAGATAAATGGGCAGGTCAACGCCGGTCGCCAGACCGAGGGCGATGAGAACGATGGCCGTCGGCAGGCAAACCGCCGCCAGGTACCCGCTCCAAACCGGTGCTGAAGCGGCCACCGCCAGATTGTACGGGGCATCGGGGACGAAGTTGCCGTGCTCTTTCTTGACGCCGAAGAACTTGCCCCATGGAATCAACAACAGCATTTGGGTGTAGAAGCCGAACTTGCTGCCGCCGCTCTTCAGGATTGCATCAGCCTTCTCTTGGGAGCTTTTATTCAGAGCCGTCAGCTTGGCGGCCGTCAGGAAGTGGCCCATCTCGTGGATGGCGATGCCAATGTGCCACGACAGATATAGGATAATCAAAGAAATGATCGTCTCACCGCTGAGGAACATGAACCGAAGCACGTCGAGCTTGATGTTGATGTTCCTGGCGGCCCGCTCGGTCAATTCGGCGGCCGGAAGGCTCAGCACCGACGAGACAAAGGCGGCGTGGAAAGACACCAACTTGTGGTTGGCGATCACCCACCCGCGTTCCAAATAACCTGCGCCGTTGATTCTTAGCCCTTCTTCTCTTGACTCAGTCATGCCAAACTTCTCCTAACTATCATCTTCTCGTATTGCGTGACGCGTGGAGCACAGGTGCATAAAAGATGCTTACCAGCGACCAACAACCGTCCATTCGCTTGGGAAACCCGGAAATATAGCGACTTGCTTGAGCGAAGTCAAGGGTGGATTGGGGAACTCTATCAGGAAAATTGCCGGTTCCGCACACTGCAGGCTGGCGGGATCGGAAGATTTTGCTTGCAGGCCGAGCACGGCTCACGTATGATTCTCCGTGTCGTGGGGATGGAGTCCCCCGCACAACCGCCCGTTGGGCTGATGACTCCTACCGGTTTCGCCTGGTAGGAGTATCCGTATGTCGGAATCACCTTGGCTAATCGCCGCGCTATGGGTCGGCCTGGCGCTGCTGGCGAGCCTGATCTCCATTCGCACGGCCATATCGGTGGCGCTCGTCGAAATCCTCGTGGGGGCGGCGGCCGGGAATATCATCCCCTGGATCGGGTCCCTGATCGGAACGTCAGTCAAGCTGGAGACCACGCCCTGGATCAACTTTCTGGCCGGGTTCGGCAGCATCCTGCTGACATTCCTGGCCGGGGCGGAGATTGAGCCGGATGCCCTCAGGAAACACTGGAGACCCGCCCTGGCGATCGGGTTCGTGAGTTTCCTCATGCCCTTCCTGGCGGCGATGGCGGCGGCGTACTGGCTGCTGCACTGGAGTTCGCCAGCGAGCATGATCGCCGGCACGGCCCTGTCCACGACCTCCGTGGCCGTTGTGTATGCCGTGATGGTCGAAACGGGCTTCAACAAACGCGACATCGGCAAGCTGATCCTGGCCTGCTGCTTCGTCACCGACTTGGGCACGGTGCTGGCGCTGGGCATCATGTTCGCGAACTACAACTGGTGGCTGGTGCTATTCCTGGCTGTATCGGCCGCCATCATGCCCTTTGCGCCCAATTTGACCCGTCACTTTCTGCGACGCCACGAAGGGCAGGTGAGCGAGCCGGAGATCAAGCTGCTGCTGTTCATGCTGTTCGTCCTGGGTGGCCTGGCGGCGAGGGCCAACAGCGAGGCGGTCCTGCCGGCCTACATTCTGGGCTTGGTCGTGGCCGGCGAGCTGCGGCACCACAAGGAGACGGTCTATCACATCCGCGTGGCCGTCTTTGCGCTGCTCACGCCGTTTTACTTCCTCAAGGCCGGCGCTCTGATCAAGGGCAGCGCCATCGCCCAAGGCGCTTTGGTCATTCTCCTGCTCCTGCTGATCAAGGTGGCGGCCAAGTTCCTTGGCGTGTATCCAACGGCCAAGCTCTTTCGCCTGGACAACCGCCTCTCCATGTACACCACACTGTTGATGTCAACGGGCCTGACCTTTGGTACGATCTCAGCCATGTTCGGCCTTTCCCGCAACCTGATCGATTCCAGCCAGTATTCGACGCTGGTGGTCGTCGTCATCGCGAGTGCCGTCGTCCCGACACTGATCGCCCAGAAATGGTTCCAGCCTCAACATGAACTGTCAGAGGAGACTGCCAATGGAGTATAAGAAGATTCTGCACGGACTGGATGGGTCCGAAGGCTCATTCAAGGCGCTGGAGCACGCCATCGAGTTGGCGCGGCGTTTTGACGCGGAACTCCACACGATCAGCGTCGAGGAGGTGCCGCACTATCCCGGGACCGTCGGTGAGGTGGTCGAGTCTAAAGAGGCGGCCAACGGCAGGTACGGCCAGGCGATGCAGCGAGCCAAGCAGATGGCCAAGGAGCAGGGCATCGAGCTGCAATGCCACGTGCTGGTCGGCCATGAAGTCAAGACCATCGTGGAATTCATCGAGGAACGGGGCTTCGACCTGCTGGTCATCGGGTTCATGGGACATTCAAGGCTCTACGACCGGGTGATGGGCAGCACCTGCCAGGGTCTGGTCCGCCTGGCGGGCTGTGCCGTGCTTGTGGTGAAGTAACCATGAAGCCCAAACTCGTTATTTCGCTCGGCGACAACCACCGAAGGGGGATTGGCACGCCACTCTTGTTGCTTGATCGGATGCTCTGCGAGGTCGAGGAGCATGCGCGTGGGCGAGAGGTCCGCTCCGTGTTCTACTTCGAGCGCAATGGACTCTCCGCAGACCAAAAGGCAGGCCTGCTGGCGCAGATCGCGCAGATGCGGGATCTGCTCCAGGAGCTCAAAGACGGCCTGGGGCTGGAAGCGGAGGTCGAGGATGTCGGACGCAAGATCTGGGGACAATGCTCGATGTTCTGGGAAGTCCTCGTTGGGACGAAGAGCAGGTATCTCAAAGGGTACGGAGAACCGCCTCCGGGGCTGGCGGAGTACCTGGACCCTCGGATAGACCTCCTGATCGAGCGCCTGCGGAATTTAACGGACCTCGTCCGCCCTGCCGAGAGACGACTTGAAGGGCATGACTCGTAAAAGACCCAGAGTGTTGGATCAGAACGAGCGACGCGAGAACGCCCTGCGACCCAGTCTGCACCTGGGCTATGACCGCGATGCGTTGGGCATGCACCTTATGTCGCGCGAGGCATACCGGATTGCCGAGTCGCAGTTCCGCCGGGCCGTGTGGCTCAACCCCTTTGAACCGGAATTCAAGAACCACTTGGCTTGGTGCCTGTACAAGCAGAATGAGCTTGCCGAAGCGCAGAAATGGGCGCAAAAGGTCCTCGACCAGAAAGAGGATCCGAACACCCGCGTTCTTCTGGGCTTGATCGGAGGGAAACTGGATGGCAAGTAAGGATCGGGCTGAACCATATGGACACAAAGGACAACTCAATGGAATCCGCACGAAGTAATGCTCCTGCTCCAGGCAAGTGGCTCAATCGAAATGTCTTCGCCTTCGGCCTGACCAGCTTCCTGAGCGACTTCTGCCATGAGATGGCTACGGCCGTGCTGCCGCAATTCATGCAGACCATCGGGGCGTCCGTAGCGGCGCTGGGCTTCATTGAGGGTGTCTCGGATGCGACCTCCAGCTTCGTCAAACTCGGCGCGGGATTCCACAGCGACCGTGTCGGGCATCGCAAGGGGTGGGTAGTCATCGGCTATGCCCTGACAGCGATTGGTATTGGCGTCATCACCTTCGCGTTCGCTTGGCCGCTGATCCTGCTTGCGAGGGTCGTGGGCTGGTTGGGCCGGGGCATTCGCGGGCCCCTGCGGGACGCGATGTTGGCCGATTCGGTCGAGCCGCGGGATCGTGGCAAGGCATTCGGCTTCCACCGGGCGGGAGACACCACCGGCGCCGTCGTGGGGCCTCTGGCGGCCTTCGGGTTGCTGAGCCTGGCCGCCGCACACCCGGCCATCGCCAACGCGGTGATTGGCTGGATACCGAGGCTGTCCGGCACGAACGGCTGGCCCTTCCGCGTCATCTTCCTGCTAAGCCTCGTTCCGGGCCTGCTGTCGGTGGCCACGATGGCCTTCCTGGTCCGTGAGAAGCGTCGTGCTCCGAATCATGAAATGCGGTTCTGGGGCACGATCCGAGCCATGCCGCGAGCGTACCGCTCTTTCCTGCTGGCGGTGGGCCTGTTTGGCATAGCGGATTTCGCGCCCACGCTGATGATCCTGCGGGCTACGACCGTCCTGGAACCCAAGATGGGATTGCTGCAAGCCGCCCAGGCGGCGGCCCTGCTCTACACGCTCCGCAACGTCGTGTACGCATTGGCCTCTTTCCCCATTGGCGCACTGAGCGACCGATTCTCCAGGACGCGCTACTTGGCCGTCGGCTACGGCGTCGCGGTGGTCACGTTCCTGGGATTTGCTTTCGTCGTCCCGTCGGTTTGGTGGTTCGTGGTCTTCTTTTCGTTGGCCGGCGTATTCATCGCCTGGGAAGACACGATGGAAGGCGTAGCCGTCCGCGATTACGTCAAGACGGAAATCGCGGGCACCGCCTATGGAGTGCTGGGCGTCGTCAACGGGATCGGGGATTTCGGGTCCAGTCTGGTCGTCGGCTTGTTGTGGGCAGGCGTTGGCCCAACGGCGGGCTTTCTCTATGCGGCGGTCGTCGGACTGGCCGGCGCGATTCTGATGACCAGAACGCCCGCGCAGCGGTAGGATGGTCGGCACATGCACCAGAAAAACCCAAAGGAGGCCTTGGAACCCAACTCGTCGTTTTACCCGATTCCGCGACGGCGGATGCTGCTGGAGACGCGGCGGTGTGTGGCGTTTCTCGACAAGAATCCCGTCTCGAGGGGGCACGCGCTGGTTGTGGCGAAAACGGTAACGGCGAGTCTGTTCGATCTGCCGGCGGAGGTGCAGGCGGAGCTATGGGAAACTGTCGGGCGGGTGCGGGAGATACTGATCCAGCGCTTCAGGCCGGATGGGTTCAATATTGGCGTCAATGATGGGACAGCGGCGGGGCAGACCGTGGCGCATGCCCATATGCACATCATCCCGCGGTATCTCAACGACGTTCCGGACCCGCGAGGCGGGATACGATGGATAATCCCGGCCAAGGGCCGCTATTGGTGACCACATAAAGCGGCCATGACCCCCAAAGTCAAGAGAGATTCACCCGCCGGCATGCGGATTTCGCTCGTGCGCGGTCCTGCGAACGAGTTTTTTGGGATTTGTCTGTTTCGGTCGCATTGTGGCGGGCGGCGCGGTCTTTACAATAGAAGCGCTTCGATGGGAAAGGTGCCGGCACGTGCAGTCCGACCTGGAGTTGGTAAAGGATACTTTGGCCGGCCGGGAGCAGGCGTTTGAGCTGCTCGTCCGGCGCTATGAGCGCGCGGTCTGCGCGACGGCGCTGAACGTCGTCAAGGACCGGCATTTGGTCCACGATATCGCCCAGGAGTCGTTCCTCCGGGCGTACCGGCGGCTGGGCTCGTTGCGTAAACCGGCGGCCTTCGGGGCCTGGCTGCTGCGAATCACCCACCGCTGTGCTCTGGACGCCGTGATGCGACGGCCGAAGGAGCGGCCTCTGGACGTCGGGGTCGGCGAGCATCTGGAGAGCCGCGATGGGCAGCTCGGGGAGGATAAGCAAAGACTCCTGGCGGCGGTCATGCAACTGCCGGCCGGTGAGCGACAAGTCGTGATGCTTCGATACTTCGGCGATCACACTGTCCGAGAAGTCGCGCGCATCGCGGGGCGAAGCATGGGTACGGTGACCAAGCAGCTTTCCCGGGCCCACCGGCGGCTGCGATGCATCTTAGAGGAGCCGTAGATATGTCTGCGGAAACGAATATGGAAAATAGACTGCGGGAGTTGGGCCGGGCGATAGGCGGCGACGATTCGCTCAGCGGGTCGGTCATGGCCCGCATCCACGCGGAACCGGCCCCATTAGCGGCTCACAGCGCCGCATCACGGATTCAACTCAGAAGATGGGTCGCGAATCGGGTCGTGCGGTTCGCCGCCGCGGCCGCGGTCCTCGTCGCAATCGGGACTCTCGCGAGCATCCTGGGCAGGTCGGGGTCCAGGGTTTACGCCGTCGAGCAGACCGTCAAAGCCCTTTGCGGCGTTCGGTACATGCACACCGTCCAACGCGATCAAGCCGGGAATCTCAAGGATGAGAGATGGATCGAGATCGACTCCAACGGATACCAGGCGCGGTATCGCCAGGATACCCCGTCGGATTCGTTCTTCGTGGTCGATAACCGCAAGACTGTCATGGTTCACTACGCGAGCCCGGACCGGAATACCGTCGTGCTCTATGATCCGAACCAGCAGGGATATACGTGGTACTACAACCCTGGCAAGCTGTTCCGAGAGCTGGCAGAAGGAGGATCGCACTACTACACGGTCGAAGAGAACGTGCAATACAAGGGTCGGCCCGCACATCACTTGCGCTGGGTTGTCGGCAATATGGATGTCTACATCGACCCGAGCACAAAGCTGCCGCTGGCCTTTGGCGATTACGAAATCAGCTATGGAGAGCCGCCGGAAGGCACCTTCGATATCATTGTCCCCGAGGGCGTGATCCGGGTGGACAAAAGACCCGGTGGCGAGCCGGCCGCCGAGCCGCAATGGATGATCGACGCGCGAAAACAGGAGGAACTGAACTCCATCGCGGCGGGCCATATCAGCGACGCCAGGCGGGCCCTTGCCGCCGGCGACTATGCCAAAGCCATCGAGCTGTTCACGAAGGGACTCGAGATCCGATCCAAGAGCAACTGGGCGTGGTTATGGTTAGGTAAGGCTCTTTACGGGGCCGGCGATTACGACCAGGCCATTTACCGGCTCTCGACGGCAATTGATATGATTACCGAGTTTGGGGCGTATCACTTGGCCAGAGGTTTTGCTTACCAGGCCAAAGGGATGACGGACATGGCACGGCTGGACATGGAAAAGGCCCTGCCGGAGATGATCCGGGGCCTGCGCAGCACCGAGGCCGCCTATCCGTTCGACCTGGCGGACGATCCGCTCATTCGAGCCGACGGGCTGCGGGGGTCGGAAGGCCATCTCCCACCGGGCAGAGAGCGAAGCCTCGCCCTGATGATCAACCGCCTGCGCCTCGTCACCGGCCGGAATTTCGGCTACGATCCCAACGGCAGTGCCGAAGAAAACGAGCGGGCGATCAGCGCCTGGGAGCAGTGGTTCAAGAATGGCGGCCGGGTTCACTACACGCCGGACGCCAGGCTCGTTCCCGTCCCAGCACCGTCTCCTGCCGAGCAGTTGAGTCCGGCCATCGACGAGTTGCCCTGGACAGGGACCGGAGAGCAGGCGCTCGCCATGTTCAAAAAGGCCCGGGAAATCACCTTGTCGGATGTAGACGCATGGTTCAAGCTCGGCCTGACACTCTATGATGGCAGGTTCTACCCGGAGAGCTTGGAAGCCTTCCGGCAGGCTCACATGCAGTCCGAGGACGACTCGTTGGACGCCTTCGGTGCCCTGGTGTGGCAAGGGCACATCATGGACCTGCTGGGGCGGCGCAATGACGCCCTGCTGTTTTACCGAAGGGCTTTGGACACGGATGCGGGTGGACAGATGCTCCACGACCAATACGGGCTGACGGTCGATCGAGCGTGGGTCGAAAAGCGTCTCGAGATGCCCTTCGTGCGCGTGCCATAGAGGCGCAGCCACGCATGGAAATCGGCGCGGGCACAACACGCGGAATGTGCTGTCGTGACTACAAACGTGGCGGGGGCTGTCTCCGTTACCTGTGCAACTCCTGACTGGATATCAAAGTAGTGAGGGTTAATAACATGATAAGAAAAGTGAATAAGACCGGGCTGTGGAAGCTGGTGTCCGTTCTTGTGCTCATGCCGAGCGTTGGCGCGGCCTTCGGAGAGATGTGGCAGCCTCCGAAAGACTTCAAAGTGAGCGACCATTTCGTCTGCTATGGAAGTGGAAACATAAGTTGGGATTGGCGGGCTCTTGACGACCCGAACAACAACCCGATTCTGGTCGCGTGCCTGGCCGGGGCCACCGACGAATCCCTCCGGGCTCTCGGTGTGGCCGACCTGCCGCAACGCCTGGAGAAGTTGCAGCGTGCGAACCTGGTCCGCAAGACGGAGCATGGTTACACGTTTGCGTTTCCCGCGGTGATCGGCGAAAAACGGGCCCGCCTGCAGGAGTACGTGGAGCAGGCCTCGAAACCGCTCTTGCCCTTCGCCGAGAGGATGGTTGCCGACATCCGGCCGCATTTGGCGGGACGGGAGGAAATGCTTTATCACGTGCTCTGGTCGGATATCATGGATGCCAGTTTCGCCTGGGATATCGCCAGGGCGGCCATGACCAGGCAAGTCCCATCGGGCGACACGTCGAGCGACAACAAAGGCTGGGTGATCTACCCGCCACACCCGTCTGACGTGGGCACAAACACTTACAACACCATGACGGGGAACCTGTGCATCACCTGGAGTCGGAACACCCCCAGTCCGAATGCCATCTGCGATGCCGTTTCTCAGCACGAAGTCGAGCTGGTTGATGCCGTGGAAAAAAACGGCGTTGTCACAAGCAAGGCTGCGAAAGACGCGCTGGGCAAATACGGGCTGGTAGATGATACAGGACGAGTCCGACTCTACACCGTAGCAGCGGATTCTGAAGCGGCGAAAGCCTACGTCGAGCTGGGCAGGCAATTCGGGCAAGAGATCATGAACCATCTCGATGTAACGAAAGTGGCCGACATGTTGGGCGTTGCCCCCGGTGTGGCCTTTTTGATCGCCTATCACGAGGTCTGCTGGCAACTGCTGCACGATCTGGCCCCAAAAGGCAGCTTGCCCGTGCCGGAGTTGGTAGCCAGGGCGGGAGCGGATCTGAGCAAAACGCGTGAGCTCGTTACCCTGGCAATTGTGCCCAAAGCCAGCTACCCGTTCCTCGAAACCGCCATGAGCGAGCAGGAGAAGGCCGCCATCAAGCGGTTCAACGAGGTCAAGAGCAAAATCCTGGCGGGCGAGAAGTACTTCAATCTCTCGACGCCGGTGGACGCTCTGCTCAGTCTCATATCGGCGACGGTCTCGAAAGATGCCGAAAGCTACCGAAAGGTCAACCCGGGAGACGGCAGCACGCCAGAGTTTGACCAAGGCTGGATCGACGACTGCAAGCAGACGTGCATCTACCGGGTCGAGCCATGGCCGCAAACTCCGGCCGAAGGAGACGTCCATCCCCTCTACGTCATGGGGGAAGGGGAGAAGGAGTTCTCGGACATCGAAGTTTTCATCTATCGAGGGGGCCGGTGGCAGAAGCTCTTCAACAACGGCAATCCGCGAACAGACTGGCGACAGGCCGTGGATTGGGCCAAGGGCCTCCTCAAGTAGCAAAAAATCCACGAATTCGAAAAAAAGTTGTAACGCTTTGTTCCCTACAGCGTCCATGTTTGTGAGGACAGATAGAGTTCTCCATGCTTGGTTCCGAGGGGTGAGCTTATGCCGAAGGGGGCTCACTCGGAACCCAGCACTGACGGCTTAGAACTGTCTCTCAAAGGGCCGACACGGCGGAGGTCGGCCCGCCTTTTTGCGCTCGTGCCGGCAAGATGACAAGCAGGCGAGCAGAAAGGGGCCTCAGGTTTTCAGTTGGGAGCGGAGTCAACTGAAAACCCGAGACTCGGGATTCTATCCGCCTTTTGCTTATTGATTCTCCCGCCTTTCCGGCATATCATAGAACCCCATGCGAATTCCATTGACGAAATACGGCTTGCCGGAGGTGGTCGTCTATCCTATGCTCGTCGTTGCGCTGATGGCGACTGTCGGACTGCTCGGGCCTGCCCGGCTGCCGGCGTGGGGGATCGCCTCGGCGGAGGCCGTTCTGGCGGCGGTCCTGGTCTGGGCCTTGATGTTCTTTCGAGACCCGTCTCGCAAGACCCCGGATGACGACACGTTGCTGCTGGCGCCCGCGGATGGGAAGGTTACGGATATCGAAACGGTCGAAGAAGCGGAATCCATGGCAGGATCGGTCCTTCGCATCGGCATTTTTCTGAGCATTTTCAATACCCACATCAATCGTGCTCCCTGCGACGCGCGGGTCGAACGGATTACCTACCGCCGGGGCAAGTACCTTAATGCGATGAATCCGTTAGCCGGCAAGGTCAATGAATCCAACAATCTGGCCCTGGTGCGAACGAGCCAGCCGCAGGACCGGCTCGTCGTGCGGCAGATCAGCGGTGCCGTGGCCCGGCGCATCGTCTGTGCCGCGCGAGAAGGCCAGCAGCTTGCCGGCGGGGAGCGGTTCGGCATGATCAAATTCGGGTCCCGCACTGAACTTTATCTGCCCGCCGGCGAAAAGGTAGAATGCCTGGTCCGAGTCGGGGACAAGGTCAAGGCAGGCATGTCGCCCCTGGCCAGATACAAGCGATTGTAAAGCAAGATGGGTCCCATGGGACCTATGGGGCGAAGAGGACTTGTAGGCATCGACGATGAACAGCAAATATGAGGTTGTGGGTCGCAGGCCGAGAGGCCGGCTGTTTCGGCGGGTGCGAAAGCAGCGTGTCAAGTACATCACCGTCCTGCCTTCGCTGATCACGATTCTCAACGGTGTCTTCGGTTTCACCGCGATCGTCCTGGCCAGCAAAGCCGCCGAGCCTGGCCGCCCGGGCGGCGAATTCTCCTACTTCGCCCTGGCCGGCTACATGGTGCTGGTGGCGATGTTCGCCGATATGCTCGACGGTCGGCTGGCCCGCATGAGCCAGAGCACCTCCAGTTTCGGTGGACAGTTGGACAGTCTTTGCGACATGATCAGCTTTGGGATCGCCCCGGCGTTTCTCATGCTCAAGCTCGTGGAACACAAACTGGAGCTGAGCACCGTCATCTTTGGTGGTCTTCTGCAGCGCTTCATCTGGCTGGCGGCCCTGGCGTACATCGCTTGCGCCGCCATTCGGCTGGCCCGGTTCAACGTGGAGAACGAAGACAACGAGATGGCCCACATGAGCTTCGTCGGCCTGCCCAGTCCCGGGGCCGCCGGTGTCGTGGTCAGTCTGGTCATCTTTCAGCAGGAGGAGGTTCCCGGACTCGATCTGCTCATCTATCTCTTGCCGTTCATCACGCTGGGCGTGGCGATCCTGATGGTCAGCCGGGTCCAGTATCCCCACATCCTGAACGTGTACCTGCGGGGCAAGAAGCCGTTTGGCTACCTGATCCGGTTCCTCTTCCTCATCGGCTTGGCGATAGGGAATATCCAAACGGCCCTGGTGTTGATCTTTGGCTGGTTTGCCGGCGGCAGTTTCGTGAAGTGGCTCTACTGCAAGGCCACGCTCAAGCGCATGCGGCCGGTCTTTCCGGAGCCGACCCTGACGACCGAAACCGCTCTGGATCCGGCGGGGCGGGACTGACAGGCTCCCTCACCTCGTGCCTTGCATGGTCTGATGGGAGTTTTGCAGAATGGAGATTAGGCTCATATTATTCAAGGAAATCGGCCTCAAGATTTCCTTGAATAATCCGCCGACAGGGTTGTGCAGCAAACACTTACCGTTTCGGAAGGAAAAATCGCAAGGATGATTTTTCCTTCCTCAAGCAAGCCTCATCTCCATTCTGCAAAAGTCCGGTCCTGAGTTTAGGGTCCTGTAGAGCCTACACCGTTTCACACGGGATCTGAAAAGACCCGTTTCCGGACGGCATGGTAGTCTGCGTGCCCTGGCCCTCGGACTCGTTGATCTGATGGTAGCGCTCCACGACGGCGGCCAGGCGGCTCAAGACCTGCCGGCCCTCTTCACTGGCCTCCAGGCCCACAATCTGCAGGCCCAGGCACAGGCTCGTGTGGTCGCCCGTCGGCAGAACGTTGCGCACCTGGGCGTTGAACATCAGCGGCGGCTCGTAGGGCATCGGAGTAAAACGCAGGCCCATGAATTGTCCCTTGCGAAAATCCGACTCCCCCGCGGCGCCCGCTTCACTGACGAGGCCGTTCTTCAGAGGGACGGTCACCTGGGCGCCGCCGGCGGAGATGTCCAGCAGCCGGCCTTCATAATAGGTATGCGTCCGCTCCGGGGAGGTGCGTCGGCCCGTGCGGTGCCAGAGGACCACGTTGACGCGCAGCGACCTGGGGACGTTGACGCGGAAATAGCTGCGCCTCTGGACCACGCCGACGCGGTCCGGCGCCGCCAGGACAATCTGTCCGCCGGCCTCCGGATCGGCCGAGGGCTCGAAGCCCACCACGGTCGTGTCGAAGACGAATTTGCCGTAGGCGTGCTTGAAGTTCACGCCGACCGGCTGGCCGATCTGAATGTTGATCGGGTGGAGTTTCCCGCCGGTCCGGCACCCTTCGACATGCAGCCGGTTGGCCTTCAGCTCCTTCAGAACCACTTTGGCCACGTGCCACTTGTCTCTCGACAGGTAGGACATAATGGCCGGTGACTGGCCCTGCACGACCGTCTCGAGCACGGTCTGCGACTGCGGTCCTTGAAGCATGACAATGTCGCTCATATCCACCTCCCAAGCCTACATCTGGGATTGCCTGTCTCTCTGGAGAGCGCCGGCAACATGCACCCTTCCCCCTTTTGTTCCCTCGCGGGCCCAAGAAACCCGCCGAGCCGGGCCTACTAAACTATATGGTTACAATCGACCACCTGCAAAAATTTCATGAGGCCGAATCCAACATGTTTACGGACAATGTCTGCCTAAGTCTCTATAGCCCCCGATTGCCCTTGTGCCGCGGATAGATTATGTTGGGGTCCGCATGCCCGAAAGGGTGGCCGGAGGCGCCTGTGGCCTGAAGCCTCCAGCCGCGTTTTTATCGGGCGGTGACGATGGAGTGCGGCATCTCTTGAAAAGGAGCGTGACGATGCGGTTTTCAGGAATAGTGGCCACGGTCGTACTGCTGGCAGGGAGTTTATACGGTCAAGGGGTGCAGACTGGCGAACAGATGACGGAAGGCAGAGAGCGGAGTGCGGCGCGGTCGTCCATCGTCAGTCCTCCGTCTTCTGTTCTCTGGTATACGCAATCCGCGCAGGAGTGGACGGAGGCACTGCCCGTCGGCAACGGTCGGCTCGGAGCGATGGTCTTCGGCAGAATATCGGACGAGCGCATCCAGCTCAACGAGGACGCCCTCTGGGACGGCTACGCGCGTGACACGACGAATCCCGAGGCGCTCGCGGCCCTGCCGGAAGTCCGGCGGCTGCTCTTCGAGGGTAAGAACGACGAGGCAACGAAACTGGCCGGCGAGGCGATGATGAGCAAGCCCTCGCGCATCAAGTCCTATCAGTCTCTCGGCGACCTGCGCCTGGATTTTCCGCTGAGCGGCGTTGTCACCGGCTATCGCCGGAGCCTGGACCTCGATACCGGCGTGGCCGGCATGACGTACACTGTTGACGGCATTCGCTACACGCGTGAGGTTTTCGCCTCGGCCCCCGACGGCGTGCTCGTCGTTCACATCCGGGCCGACAAGCCCGCCGGTGTCACGTGCACGGCCACGGTGACGCGCCAGCAGGACGCCAACTGCATCAGCGCGGGCGACGATCAAATCGCCCTGCGCGGGCAGATCAAATGTCCGCAGGCCGAGACCGGACAGAATATGGGCATGCGGTTTGAGGCCCGGGTGCTGGCGAAAGCCAAAGGGGGCACGGTCTCCAGCAGAGAGGGCAAGCTCCACGTCGAGAATGCCGATGAGCTGCTGTTGCTGATTTGCGGCGCGACGAGCTACCGGGGCCGTGACCCGGTGGAGTGGTGCAAGAAGGCCGTTCGGGCCGCCGACGGCACTTTCGAGCATTTGTACGAGAGACATGTCGTCGACTATCGCCCGCTGTTTCGCCGCGTCGCCCTCTCCCTGGGGCAGACCGACAACGCAAGCAAACCCACCGACCAGCGGCTGGCGGCGCTCCGCGCAGGCCAGGCCGATCCGGGACTGATTGCCTTGTATTTCCAGTTCGGGCGCTACCTGTCGATGAGCTGCTCCCGGCCGGGTGGCATGCCCGCAAACCTCCAGGGCCTCTGGAACGAGCACATGAACGCCCCGTGGAACTCGGATTACCACACGAACATCAACCTGCAGATGAATTACTGGCCGGTCGAGGTGACGAACCTGTCCGAATGTCACGTGCCGCTGTTCGACTACATGAAGCAGTGCCTCGTCGAGTCGGGCCGCCGGACCGCGAAGGTCCATTACGGCTGTGACGGCTGGGTCGTCCACCACCTCTCCGACGTCTGGGGCTTCACCACGCCCGCCGACGGCGTCTGGGGCATCTGGCCCATGGGAGCCGCCTGGCTGTGCCAGGACCCCTACGAGCATTACCTGTTCACGCAGGACAAGGCGTTTCTGCGCGATGTGGCCTATCCGTTGATGAGAGGGGCCGCCGAGTTCGTGCTCGATTTCCTGGTCGAGGCGCCGCCGGGCACGCCCGTGGCCGGCAAACTGGTGACGAATCCGTCGCATTCCCCGGAGAACAGCTTCCGCAAGGCGGACGGCTCGACTTCGATGTTCACCTACGCCTCCACGATGGACCTCGAGATCATCCACGATCTCTTTACGAACTGTATCGAGGCGGCCACGATTCTCGACACGGATGCCGCGTTTCGGGAGGAGTTGGCCTCGGCGCTGCGTCGGCTGGCCCCGTTGCAAATCAGTCCCAAGACGGGCCGGCTCCAGGAGTGGGTGGAGGACTACGATGAGCCGGAGCCCGGGCATCGGCACGTCTCACACCTGTTCGGCCTGCATCCGGGCCGGCAAATCACCCTGCAGGGCACGCCTGACTTGGCCCGGGCCGCACGCCAGTCGCTCGAATATCGCCTCGCCCACGGCGGCGGCCACACCGGCTGGAGCCGTGCCTGGATGATCAACATCTGGGCCCGGCTGCAGGAGGGCGATCAGGCTTACGATCATGTGATCAAGCTCCTCGAGAATTCGACGCTGCCGAACCTCTTCGACAGCCACCCGCCGTTCCAGATCGACGGCAATTTCGGCGGGACCGCCGGCATCGCGGAGATGCTGCTGCAGAGCCACGCGGGCGAGATTCATCTGTTGCCCGCCTTGCCCTCGGCCTGGCCGGACGGGTATGTCACGGGCCTGTGTGCCCGCGGCGTGTTCGAAGTGGACATCTATTGGCACGGCGGCAAGCTGACCAGAAGCGTCATCCGCTCCAAGGTCGGGAATGCGTGCCGAGTGCGGACCGCTGCTCCCGTTCGCGTCAGCCTCAATGGGGCGCCGGTCCAAACCAGCCGGCCGGCGGAAGGAGTCGTCGAGTTTCCGACCGTAGCCGGTCCGGCTTATGTTCTGGATGTCGGGGAGTGAGCGATGCCCGCCGCAGAATTGGGACTTGGACTTCTCTGGTACGCGATCTTCGTCGTATCGACGACGTTCCACGAGGCGGCCCACGGCTTGGCCGCCCTGCGGTTCGGCGATGCGACGGCCCGCGACGCCGGCCTGGTGACCCTCGATCCGCTGCCGCACCTCCACCGCTCGCCCTTCGGCATGGTCCTCGTGCCGATTGCCTCATTTGTACTCGGCGGCTGGATGATCGGCTGGGCGAGCACGCCTTACGATCCCTACTGGGCACAGTCTAATCGCCGGCAAGCGGCCCTGATGGCCCTGGCTGGTCCGGCGACCAATCTCGCTCTGGTTCTCTTCGCCGCCGTGCTCATCCACGTCGGTATGCTCGCGGGTGCATTCAGACAGCCCGAGGAAGTCACATGGACCCGGATCACGCTCGCCCAGGCCGGCGGCCTGGCCAATGGTGCGGCGGCTGCGGTCAGCATTCTCTTCTCCTTGAACCTGATCCTTCTGGTGTTCAACCTGCTGCCGCTGCCCCCGCTCGACGGCAGTGAAGTGCTCGCGCTGGTTCTGCCCGAAGCTGCGGCCCAGCGCTACCGGGAGTTCATGGCCCAGCCCACCGCCAGCCTGGTGGGTCTGGTCGTCGCCTGGAACCTCATCGATGTCATTCTGAAGCCCGTGCAACTCCTGGCCCTGAACCTTCTCTATCCCGGCGCCGGCTACCGCTGACACGCAACGCGACGGATACGGCGGGAACGGCGCCGCCACCGGCGGCAGGCAAGCAGGCCCAGAGGAAGGCCCCCGACCCCGAGCCAGGCGGCGGCCTTGGGAGCCAGGGACGCGAGATCGAGCGGCGCGTAATCGGCGGGGATGTTCGGATCGAATGTCCCTTCCGGAATCGGGGCGTTCCACCGGATATCGTAGGCCCGCGTCGTCACGCGCAGTCTCTTGAACCACATGAGCGGGCAGCGGTCGGTGGTAATCTCCATGTCCACGCCGACCGGCAGGGAGGTATGTACGTCCACCCAGAGACGGGACTTCATGCTCTCGAAGGGCATCAGGAACCGATACTGCGGCGGGATGGGCGATATGCTCAGGTCGCCGATCTCGAAACCCTCCACGTCGTGGTCGTCGAAGCGACCGGGCCCCAGCGTCGTGCATCCGTGGGAGGTGAAGTAGTCGATCAATCCCTTGGGGGTGACGCTGTCAATAAAGGGAATGACTGCCTCGTCCAGAGGCAGGTCGAGGTACGCCTTCCAGGGCGGCAACACCAGCAGGCAGCGACGCTCCTGCCTGAGCATGTACGCGCGATACATAAGGTTTCCCTGGCGGTCGTACTGTTCTTCCACCACGCCGCGCTCGGTAGAGACGTACTTTCGGACATCCGCCTCGAGGAAAGGCTCGTCCTTGCCTTGTTCGTAGAAGAACCGCTTCTCCTGGTGGGTCATGGTCTGCATTTGGCCCACCTTCTCGGCCACCTCGCCCAGAACGACGCCATGCGAGCTGCCAAAGAAACCAAACGGATTGGTCAGGACGACGAAGGCGGCGACCACGATGGTCGCGGCTACAGAATATCGTGTGACTTTGCTTTCCATAATGGCTCTCCATACGCTGGGACCGGGCGGGATCGCCTGCGGTCCGTGGTTGCTGGTCCGGGCCAGAGCGGCACCGGCTTCGCTCAGGATGCGCGCATCGAGTATTTCGTCCGCCTTGAGGCGGGCGGACCCGACCATCCGTTTCACTTGTCTTGCGGATTTCATGGACGCTACCCCTACAAAAGGGTCCTGAGCTTCTCGATGCCGTAGCGGTACCGGCTCTGGACGGTGTTGATCGAAAGATGCAGGTGCTCGGCAATTTCGCGAAATCGCATCTGTCCCTGGAGGTGCAACGTGATCACCTCGCGCTGCTCGGCCGGCAGTTGCGCCAGGGCCTCGAAAACCCGCCTCGACTCTTCCGACGCCATCGAGCCGCGCACCGGACAATCGATACTCTCCGGCTCGTCGATGGGCGACTCGGGCGGCCGGTGCCGGCTCTTGAGCACGTTCTTGGCTCGATTCGCCACACAGCGCACGAGGTAGCCTCGGAGACTCCTGTTCACGCGCAGGTCCGCCGGGGCTTCGGCGAAATGCACGAAGACATCGTGCACGCAATCCTCCGCCCCCTGCACATCGCCGAGCAAGGACATCGCCACGGTCAGCAGATCCTCCTTGTACCGATGGTAGATCTGCTGTAGCGCATCGACATCCCCACGCCGCAAGCGATGGACCAGACGTCTGTCTCTCAAGGCCGCCCTTTCTGCACCCGGTGCCGGTCGAACGTTCTACCGTATTCAAGACAACCAAGTGGCCGATTTTAGTCTAAGAAGGTGTTTTGAAAGTCTCAAGGAAGACCTTTCCCTTGTCCGATAGTAGTTGATAAAGGATATCGGACGGGAAAGGATTCCCGATGAGTGAGAAAGTTTATCCCAGTGACATGAGTGATGCGCAGTGGAAAATCATTTGCCCTCTGATTCCTCCCGCCAAGCCGGGCGGTCGACCGCGTGAGGCCGAGATGCGGGAGATCATCAATGGCATCCTCTATATGGTTCGCGGGGGTTGCTCGTGGCGCATGCTGCCCCAGGAGTACGGGCCGTGGCAAACGGTCTACGGATACTTCCGCGCCTTCCGGCGGGCCGGGGTTTGGCCGCAGATTCACGACGGTCTCCGCGAAAAGGTGCGTCGCAAGGCGGGTAAGAAACCCACACCGAGCGCCGCGATTATGGATAGCCAGAGCGTGAAAACCACGGAAAAAGGGGCCTTCGCGGCTACGACGCGGGCCGGAAGATCCTGGGCCGCAAGCGGCATCTGATCGTCGACACATGGGGATTGATTCTCGCCGTGGTCGTGCACGCGGGGGATATTCAGGATCGAGATGGTGCCCGGCTGGTGCTGGAACGTCTGGGCCAAGGCTTGGGCCGCCTTCGGCTGATCTGGGCCGACGGGGGCTATGCGGGACAATTGGTGGAGTGGGTCAAGACGGTTTACCATTGGACGCTGGAAATCGTCAAACGGTCGGACGACGTCACCGGCTTTGTCGTGCTGCCGAAGCGGTGGATCGTCGAACGGACCTTCTCTTGGCGGTACCGTTACCGCCGTTTGAGCAAAGACTACGAACAGTTGCCGGAGAACAGCGAAGCCATGATTCTGATCGCCATGATTAACCTCATGAGCCGCCGATTGGCGCACGGATACGCGAAACAGAACTTCTAAAACACCTTCTAAGGCATGTAATTCCGATATGCAGTGAATAAAAAAGCCCTGCACGCTGTGGCAGGGCTTCGGGTATAAAGGTTGTTGGGTGGGCATCAGAGAGTCTTTGGGATCGCCTTGCTGTTCCTTACTCTGTGCCTTTTCCAGGCGATCGCGCCCACCGGGAGGATTCCCAAACCGGCGAGAGCGAGCTTGCCCGGAATGACGTCGGTGAGCTTGAGCTCCGTGTAGCCCTCGGGGATTTCCGTGCTGAACAATTTCTCGTCCAGCTTCACGTTGTAGCTCTCCAGGTTGGCGACGACGTGGTGGCGGAGGTCCGTGAAGAGGGTCATCATGCTCTTGCCGATCAACAGGTCGCCCTCCAGGCGGATCGGCAGAAGCTCTTGGGTGCCCACCCAGACGGTCACTGTGCCTTGCTGAATATCGCACAGGTACTTCGGCAGGATGTTCTTCAGAGACTGGACGTCCTGGATCTCGAAGCCCTCCGCGGCCCTCCCGTCGATCTGCGCGGGCCCGAGCTTGCGATACGGTGCCTCGAGAAGCAAGTCCATCACCCCCGTGGGCGTCAGCTTCTCCAGGATTTTGATTTGCTCCTCCGTCCACGGACGCTTCAGGCACTTCTTCCACACGGGCAGGAGAAGGAGGATCTGCTTTTCCGGCCGGTTCGTGGTGATCCGGTACGCCAGAGCCCCGTTCATGCGGCCCTCTTCCATGGTGCCGTATTGCCTTGAGAAGTACATGACGACGTCGAACCGGAACACGAGGTTGGGCTCGGCCACGCTGGTGAAAACCTTCTCGCCCCGCAGGACCATCGTGTCCACCTGGGCCACTCTTTCCTGCACAGCCGCCAGTGCCACGCCACCGTTTTTCGCGGTCCCAAAGGGATTCAGTAGAACCAGAGCCGCCGCGAGGGTAATCACGGCGGCGGCGGAATATCTCGTCACTCGACTTTCCATAATGCACCTCCAGATGGAAGGGGTGTTCCTCGTTTCGCTTCGACCGGCATGCCCGAATCCGCGCTCCAACAACCGAGCTTCGTCCGGGTGCATCTGCGACCACTTTCGAAAATCGAACGCGGCCGGCTCGTGACGGACCTGCCGGGAAAGCAGGGGGTCCAGCCACGGATTGTCATTGTCGCGTGTCATGGTATTCGTCCCTTTCCGAAACCTCTCTTGGCCAAGTAGGCGGCGATTCGCTTCTTGGCCCGCCGGAGCCGTCCGTCGATGGATCTGGGCGTTGCGCTAAGAACCTGGGCCATCTTCTCGTAGTTCATCTCGTCGTAGAACCGCAGAAAGACGACCTCCCGAAGCCGCTGCGGCAACTGCTGCAACGCCTCAGCGAGAACCTCACTTTGCCCGTTTTCCCGACGGTTCGATGTCTGCGGCTCGCAGTCCTCGACGGGCACTCGCTGCTTCATGCGGTCCCGGAGCATGTCCTTCGCCACGTTGCGGCAGATCGCCGCGACCCACGGACCGAAACGGTCCGGCTTCTTGAGCTTGGGAAGCTGCCGGCACGCCTGCGCCAGCGCTTCCTGGGCGGCGTCCTCCGCGAGATGGTGGTCCAGGAGGACGGAATGCGCCACGGCCACCAGCGGGTGGTAATACCGCCGGCACAACTCGCCAAAACTCTCCGGGTCCGCCTGCAAGGCACGCCGGACCAGAATAGGATCCTCTTCGTTCGTCATGTGTCAGATTTCACAGAGCTGCTCTGTTTTTCCACCATTATGTCCGCATCCGGACGAGAAAATCGGCGCAAAATCGTGAAACCCACCAGCAAAATCGTTCGCGTGGTCTCTCGAGACGGCAGCGGACCCGGTATTGAGCCCGTGGGATGTGCGGCACAGACTGAGACTCACAGGGGTTTGGAGAAATCCTCCGGAGGTATCGCTCGTCATCCTGAGCCGAAGGCGAAGGATCTGGCCCGAGAAGGGGAGGTTGCTCCTATGCACAGCCCAGATCATGCACCACATCCTCGACGGCGGCCGCATCGTGCAGAAGAGCACCCGCCACCGCGAACAGGGCGGGCTTGTACTTCTCGTAAATCCGGCGCAGCGCCTCCGCATCTCCTGCGTTGGACCTGCGAATTAACGACCTGTCTTCAAACACGATGGCCTGGCCCTTGCATGCGTGAGCACTGATCCGTCGTCCTATCGGAAACCCGCGAGGGTCGGCTCCCAAACGCGATTCTTCGCGTTTGGGGTCCCCGTCCTCGCTCGCCACCCTTGTCGGGCGTCGTCCCATGACATTTCCGACGATCGTGAGTCCTCAAAATAGGCGAGCGGGGACGCTCGCCCTACAGAAACCGCAGGGATCGCCACCGTATTCCGATCACACCCTTACCGCCGATACGTCCTTACTGCGAAAAGCCGCATTCGCCGATAAGCTTGACGAACCGGCAGCCGCAGACGGCTCGTTCGATCAGTCGGCCGTGGTATTGCTCGGCCACGGTGAGCTGCTGTGTGGAGTCTCGGCCGACCGGCGCCACCATGACGCCGGCTTCGGCGAGCTGCGCGACGACGGGCGGAGGAAAGTCCGGGACCGCCGCCGTGATCATGATGCGCTCAAAAGTCCTCGTCTCGGGCCAGCCGCAACTGCCGTCGCCGATGCGGAACTCCACGTTGTCGATGCCCAGCCGGCCCAGAACGGCCTGGGCCGTGGCGGAGAGATCGGGGAATTTCTCGATGGTGTAGACCCGCTTGGCCAGACGAGCCAGGATGGCGGTCTGGTATCCGCTGCCCGTCCCGATTTCCAGGACCTCACAGTCGTGGCTGACGCGGAGCCTCTGTGTCATCAGGGCGACGATGTAGGGCTGGGAAATCGTCTGGCCGGACCCGATAGGCAGCGGACCGTCGAAATAGGCCCGGCCGCGCTGCTCCGGCGGCACAAACTCCTCGCGGGGAATCTCGGCCATGACCCGCAGAACATCCGGGTCGGTGATATCCCGTGCCCGGAGATGGTTCGTGAGCATGTTCTGGCGGGCTTGTGCGAGGCTGTTGTCGTCGTTACGCATCAGCATAGGCCCATAATGGACCCGAAGGCGTGCTTTTGCAAACCAATTTCCTTGCGCATCCGCCGGATGCGTTCGCCGGGTGCCGGGTGCCATGTCTACGCGAGCGTAGACATGCGCGATTAAAAGGAGAAGACATGCTTGCGCCAGCGTAAGAGTTCCCAAACGTGGAAAGACGCGTTTGGGGTCCCAAGCATGGCACCTCATCCGTGATGAGTTGTAAGCAGGTTGATCGTGATGCCTGTTACCTCGCGGCGTTCGGCGGCAAATCCCGTGTGCTCACCGCGATATCCGTTTCGCCGAGGACAGGTTGCGGGTTCTCGGGCGTGCTCACGCGCGCTCCGGCTTGGCTGCTGCCGCCGGCCTCCCGATACTTCACATCGCTGACGATGATGCAACCTCCCACGAGTATTGCCCCGAGCAGCAGCACCGCTATGTACTTCATATTGGTACTCTCCACCTGGTTTCCGCGCCTATAACTCGACCCAAAACGTGCACATTATCTTCGGGTGCCGTGACGCGAGCAAGAGAAATCGCTGGCTCAGAGAGAGAGGGGTGCACGACAAAAAAGTGGCGGTTGGGGGCGCGTGGCTCCATGGGGGCCTCGCCTCGGAGGGAATCTGGCGCCCTCTGTCATGTCGAGCGAAGCGCAGCGGAGTCGAGACATCTGGCTTCGAATCGGACGTGGCGCTCATTCGGGGCCAGATTTCTCCGCGCGGCCTTCGGCCTTGGTCGAAATGACAAAGAAAGGCCAGGAGTCCTTTCGAGCCGGTAGCACAGGCGACGGCGTATTGGCCCTGCCACAAGTGTGTCGTGCACCCAGAGAGTATCCATGCCTAAAACAGCAGCTTGAGGGCGGCGACGGCGGCGAGGATCTGGACGAGGCTGTTGAAGATTCTTTGCGGGATGCGGTTGAGGAAGAAGATGCCGGCCACGGACCCGGCGACGATCAGCGGCAACATCCAGAGGTCCAGGCGAATCGAATCGGCCGTGATGAGACTCAGGTTCACGCTGAACGGGACCTTGAGCCAGTTGACGGCGAAGAAGAACCAGGCGCTGGTGCCGATGAAAGCGAACTTGGGCAGGCGCATGGCCAGCAGGTAAATCACCATGACCGGCCCGGCGGCATTGGCCATCATCGTCGTCACGCCGGCGAGGAAGCCGAGCGTCGCGGCGAACCACCACTGCGTCGGGACCGGGGCGTCCTCCCCTTGCAGGCGGGTCCGCCAGTAGTGGAGCGCGAGCATCGCCAAGACAATCCCGCCGATGATCGGCGCGAGCTGGCGGTTCGTCACGAACCGCATCGCCTGCCAGCCGGCCACAATCCCGGTCAGCGCCGGCGGCAGCAGACGCAGGACATGTTTCCACGCGGCGGTCCGACGATAATAGCCCGCCGCGAACAGGTCGCCGAGGATGAGCATCCCCAGCAGGATGCCGGTGGATTGACGCGCCGGCAGCACCATAGCCATCAGCGGCACGTGGAGAATGCCCAGGCCCGGCAGCCCGGTCTTGCTCACGCCGACCACGAAAGCACAAAAGCCGACGACCAACCACCCTATCAGATTCAGATCGAACATACTCGTTTGCGATTCTGCGACAGTGCCGTCCAACTTGCGAGCCGTGCACTGTACCGGTTCCGGGGACGCCCCGCAACAGGCTGCTCGCCGGAAATGGGTGGACGATGAAAAAGTGGCGGTTGAGGGTGTGTGGCTCCATGGGGGTCTCACCACGCTGCGGAGGGAATCTGACGCCGTTTGTCATGTCGAGCGTAGCGCGGCGGAGGCGAGACATCTGGCCTCGAATATGGCGCGTCGTTCCTTCGCGGCCAGATTTCTCCGCGCGGCCTTCGGCCTTGGTCGAAATGACAAAGACAGGCTGGGAGTCCTTCCAAACCCATGGCACAGCCGACCGCGTGTTGGGCCTGCCACAATCTTGTCGTGCACCCCCGGAAATGCGGGTGACACATTGCGGCCGGGCCGGGATGTGGTAAAATAACCGGCGGAACGCTATCCATCCAAGTCCGAGATCAGGAGATAGAACGATGAAAGCGAAAAAGCTCATAATTTATTGTCTGGCGGCCCTCCTGGCCGGCTGTGTGCCCGTCGTCTCGTTGCAGCCGCTGTTCACACGGGAGGACATCCGCTTCGACGAGAAGCTGCTCGGCACGTGGGTCGAAGATGCGAACAAGCCGAAATCCTCGTGGGAATTCACCCGCCTCGAGGAGACGGCCGCGGAAGGTCTTGCCCCCTCGCTGCGCAGCGAAATCGACCGGCTGTACCGCCTGAACGTCACCGACAGTGAGGGTCGTAAGGGCTCGCTCGTCGCGTGCCTGGTCAAGCTCCAGGACCGGCTGTTCCTCGACGTCTTCCCCGATAAGTTGCCCTCCGGGGAGCAGGACATGGAGAAAACGAAGCTGGTCTTCAATGCGTTCTTCTTCGTGCCGGCCCACACGTTCATCCGGGTAGACTCCCTCACCGACTCCCTGAAGGTGCGCCTGACGGATGACGACGGATTCAAGAAGCTGATCGAGGCCGAGCCCGACGCGGTGAAGTTCGCCCTGGTCGAGGACCGCCCCATCCTGACCGCCTCGACCAAAGAATTGCAGGCCTTCGTCCTCAAACACGCCGGCGACGAGCGCCTGTTCCCCGGCGCAGTGACCATGACCCGCAAGAACAAATAACGGACCGAGCGACTCGAGGCGGAGAATTCTGCATCTCTGCAGCATTGGCCTGTGCTTCTGCGCTGAGACAGGCGCCTTGTCTATGTCTGCCGCAGGCCTGACGTGCACCCAACGGCGGGGTACACGACAAATTTGCGGCAGGCTCACTATGCTGTCGGCTGTGCTAACAATTCGGAAGGACTCTTGGCCTTTCATTGTCATTTCGACCAAGGCCGGAGGCCGCGCGGAGAAATCCGGCCGCGAATGAGCGACACGTCAGATTCGAGGCCAGATGTCTCGACTCCGCTTCGCTCTGCTCGACATGACAGACGGTACCAGATTCCCTCGGTATTGAGGTGGGGCTCCAGTGGAGCCACGCGCCCTCGCCACTCTTTTGTCGTACACCCACATCGGCCGGTGCGTGTGCGACTAAATTTCGTGGTATTTGTGTGCCCGTTTCGGGCGGTACCTTTCGCCGTCCTGTCATCCCTTCGGCTATGCTCAGGGCAAGCTCTGAGCGGCAGCGAAGGATCCGGCCGCAGGCGTGAACGTGGACGCGATGCGGGAGGGGGCTTCTCCTGCCATGCCCGGATGCTTCGCTTCGTTCAGCATGACAAATGGGGATTCGTCCGCCGCAGAACGTAGTCGCACACCCACATCGGGCTGCGCGCGGTTTGGTGTTTTCAAGCGGGCATTCTTCGAGTATTATGGGTCACTGGGACGGCAAGCCGCCGTCGTTTGGCAGTATGAAAGGCATTTGTAGTCAGATATGGCTGAGCAGGACAAAACGCAGGGGCCGGTGGCGGCGGAGCGGATTCGTTTCGGGCAGCCGCGGCGGTACCTGGTCAATATCGATTCGATCTCCACGAACCAGCTCTTCGCCGATTGCGTGATCGTCGGCGCGGGCATCGCCGGCCTGCGGGCCGCCCTCGAGGCCGCCGACCACCGTAACGTCATCATCGTCTGCAAGGCCGGCATCGAGGATAGCAACACCTGGAAAGCCCAGGGCGGCATCGCCTCTGTGCTGCGGGAGGACGACACGCTCGAATCGCACGTCGCCGATACCCTCCGGACGGGCTGCGGGCTCGGTGAGCCGCAGATTGTGGAGCAGGTGGTTCGCCAGGGGCCGGAGCTGGTCAGGCAATTGCAGGATTGGGGCGCGGGCTTCGATCTGGTCCAGGGCCGGATTGATACGACGCTCGAAGGCGGCCACTCCCGCGCACGGATCATCCATGCCCACGGCGACGAGACCGGACGAGCCATCGCCGCAGCGCTCATCAAGGAGGTCCGAAGCAGGCCGAACATCAAGATCATCGAGGACTTCTTCACGATCGACCTGCTCACGGACGCGGAGAATCGATGCGTCGGCATCATCGGACGCCACAAGGACCGCGGCCTGCAAATCGTCTGGGCGGCCGGCACGATCCTCGCCACCGGCGGCGGCGGGCAACTGTACCGCGAGACCACGAACCCGCCGGTCGCCACCGCCGACGGATTGGCCATGGCCTATCGGGCCGGGGCGGTCCTGCGCGACTTGGAGCTCGTGCAGTTCCATCCGACGACCCTCTACGTCGCGGGGGCGTCCCGCGCGCTGATTACCGAAACCCTGCGCGGCGAGGGCGCGTACCTGGTCGATATCAAGGGCCGGCGCTTCATGAAGGAGTATCACGAGTCGGGCGAGCTGGCCCCGCGCGACGTGGTCAGCCGGGCGATCCTCGCCCAGATGCGCAAGACCGACTCGACGCACGTCTATCTCGACGTGCGCCACCTCGACAAGGAATACTTCGCCCGGCGCTTTCCGCTGATCAGCGACCTGTGCGAGAGCTTCGATATCGACGTCCGCCACGATTTGATTCCGGTCCGGCCGAGCGCCCATTACATGGTCGGCGGCGTCAAGACCGACGCCTCGGCCCGCACGAGCATCGAGAATCTCTACGCCTGCGGCGAGGTCGCCTCGACGGGCCTGCACGGCGCGAACCGGCTCGGCAGCAATTCCCTGCTCGAAGGGCTGGTATTCGGCAAGATCGCCGGCCAGGCGGTGGCCCTGCGCGAGCGGCCGGACGTCACGTCGCTCCAGCATCCCGCCATCCAGTACGAGATTCCCCACTCGGATCGCAGCCGGCTGGATACCGCCGACGTGCGCAACTCGCTGCGGGCGCTGATGTGGCGCAACGTCGGGATCACGCGCCGGGCCCGCCCGCTCACGGAGGCCCAGGAGATCATCCGCTTCTGGCATCGCTACGTTATGGACAAGGTCTTCGACGCACCGGAAGGCTGGGAGTGCCAGAATATGCTGACCGCCGCGCTGCTGATCGCCCACGCCGCCGGACTGCGCAAAGAGAGCCGCGGCGTTCATTACCGCATGGACCACACGCAAACCGACGACAAGCGCTTCCACAAGCACATCGAAATCATCCGCGCCGAGTAAGGTCGGATTCGACCGATGGCCACGCTCTATCCGGGTGGCAGCATCAAAGCCGAAGGCCCAGGCAATGGCTGATCGAGAACACCGAGGTGCAACGTCCCGTAGAAACAGAGAGAGCGTTGAGAGAGACAGCAAAGCATCAATCGGGAGTGCTCCACGTCCGCCGATGATGGGCTGCTGGTGGTGAGCGACTAAGTTTCGTGGGCTCGTGCCCCCTATTCTGTCATCCTGAGCGACAGCGCAGGATCTGGCCATGGACATATACGTGGATGGGATACGGCGGGAGCTTTTCCTGCCATGCCCGGATGCTTCGCTTCGCTCAGCATGACAAATGTGCTTGGGTCCGGCACAAAATGTAGTCGTACACTGCCGGCGGCAGCAAGCCGATGAACGGTGGCAGGACGGGGCCGGATGTGTTATAATGGCCGGTGCGGTTGCACGAAGCTCGCAAATCGTCAATAGTAAATCGTAAATCCCCGGGGCGGTTCGGGCGGTCGCTGGTTGCGCGAGCAACTGGAGGAAAGTCCGAGCAGGACAGGGCGCGGTGGTGGCTAACGGCCACCGGGAGTCGGTTCCCGCGGCGATTCGTCGCGTGCGGGGGCCGGGAATCCCAGGGAAAGTGCCACAGAAAACACACAGCCGATGACCCCTCGGGGCACAGGCAAAGGTGAAATGGTGCGGTAAGAGCGCACCGCGGCGGCGGTGACGTCGTCGGCAGGGAAAACCCCACCGCCTGCAAGACCAAGCAGCCGGTCGACGAAAGTCGTGCTCGGCCCGGGCACGAGCGGCTACGGTCGCTCGGCCGGCGGGTAGGTCGCTTCCCGCAGTGCGGGAGAGCCAGTCGGCAACGGCTGGCCGAGAGAAATGATCGCCGCCCGCCCTTGCGGCGGGAACAGAACTCGGCTTACAGAGCCGCCCCGGGGATTTGCGATTTACTATTGATGCTCTGCCAGAGAGGACGGCGTGAGTGTCTCTTTCTTCTCCGGTCCCATCTTCAATTTCTGCTCCTCTTGGTCGAGAATCCGCCAGAGGTTGTTCAGGTTGCGTTCGTGGAAGCCGTGGGACCAGACGCCGGGCGGCGCATCCCGCAGGGCCGGGAACTTCGTCCGCAGGTCCAGCCGCGCGGCGGTCTGCTCCAGCGTCAGACCTTCTTTCCGGGCCGCCTGCATCCCCGTGAGCATCCGTTGGTAGTAGTCCCGCACCGGCAGCAGGTCGCTCCGCAGCAGCACGGAGCTGTGCGACGGCACCACATACTTGATCTCCACGCCGTCTGCGAGAAAGCCGTCCAGCACCGCCAGAAAGCGGTGGATATCCTTCAGCTCCGTCTCCTCGGCGATCTCGGGGAGGTGGGCCCGCTGGTACACAATCGCCCCCGTGACCAGCAGCTTCTCCTGCGGCACGTAGATGAGCGTGTCCGATAGGCTGTGTCCCTTGCCGAACCACACCAGCTCCAACTTCACGTCGCCCATATCCAGCGTGTGCCGGTCCGCGAACGTCAGTGTCGGCTTGACCAGTTCGTAGCCCTCCTGGAGGTCCTGCGTGTGCAGCTCCCAGAACCGGATCTCGCCCCCGACCACGCGCGCCTGCAGCCGGTTGCGGGCGACCTGAGGCAGCAGGGTCCGCAGGTTCTGCATGAGCTGGGCGGCGCGGTCGAGCTCCCGGCGTTTCCAGTCAGGCTCCGTCTGCCGCTGGATGTGCCACTGCATCTCTTGCCACAGGTTCTCGTGCCCGACAGTCACGGCGCCTTGGAACAGGCTATTGCCGCCGGGATGATTGTCGTGGGCGTGCGTGTTGATGACATAGGCCCAGTCGTTGCGGCCGAACGCCTTTTCCATCTTCTCTTTGATGGGGGCCATCACCCGTGGCGACATCTCCGTGTCGATGATGACCAGGCCCTTCTGGGTCTGGATGGCCGTCAGGTTGCACCGCCGGTCGACCCCCACCCAGGTACCCAGAACCACGCGCTGCGAGAGCCTCTCGATATTGATGAACTCCCCGGCATCGCGTCCCGCCCCGGCCAGAAGCATCTGCCCGAGCACACAGATAGAAATCAGCCCACTCATTTGCCACTCTCCTTTGCCACCCGGCCTTGCTCTACTGCGCCAAACCGACGCCGACCATGCCACTGCTCCATTATACAATGCGACAAACAGGCCCGTCTCACCCCAGGAAAATCACGATCCTCCCCCAAAACCGCAAATCCACGAATAGCGACTGAATTGCCGGGCACAGACGAGGCGGCAACTCCAGCGTGCTTGCCTGCGAATTGGCTTTGTTTTTGCCGACGCATGATCGGCACCTTTCGCCATAACCCTTTTTCCAACCAACAGTTAATCTTCATCTGCCCCCCGGCAAATTGGCTTTGTTTTGCACGGCCGGCCCGCTCGTAGTGACGCCGTAAGGTGGTTTCCAGGAAGTGTGAAGTGCGAACACTTGAGACTTCTAACTTGAAACTTGAAACTTCTGGTGGAAATTGGGTTTGTTTTGCCCACCGAGCCATCTGGAAGTTGCCTTTGCCATCCATAATCGAATGCTTCGTTGCGTCATTACCATACTCACACACATATTAGACGCTCAGAGAATCCCGGCGTTACACCGATTTCCCGCAACACGAGAAGGATTTCCGGCCGATTCCGGGGCGACACCCCAAGTGCTTGGAACAAAAGGGATTATGTCTCGCACACGGCTACAGAATCATCGGCTCCGCCAGATATTCACGATCCCGTCTCTCTGCGTCCCAGCGTCTCCGCGCGCGTTCCTTTACTTCCCCCTAGGCTTCCGGATGCGGGAGAACAGGGCGAGCGAGTTCACTGCTAACATCAATTGTCTTGGAACGCCAGCGCCCGCCGATGGTTCTGGAAGCACGTCATGACCAGATGGTGAAGGAGCAAATCTGGTAAGTCGCGTCCGAATGGCGATGTGCCCCGGGTGTGGAAACTCGTTCTGTGATCGCGCGTGGCAAAGGCCAAAGGGTGGTTGAACCGCTGGGACAACGCGGCTTCTAAGCCGGCGAACACCTCGCGAGCTGTGCCGGCCAACAGGTAACCAAGCATCCCGGCTTGACCGACGAACGGCGCGGCCTTGCCCGCAATGAACTTGTTCCGGACGTCAGTGAGATAGTCACAGAGGGCGGATGGCTGTTGGACAACCTTCGCTTCAATCGGCCAGGCAATGCGCGGATTCTGTGAATGAACGAAGCCGAGGTCGTGTGCCGGAGGTTTGGCTCGCGATGAATGGCGGCTCTCGAACTCGGGGATCTCGTGGCCAGGGGAGAGCGCAGAAAAGCCATCAGTATCTCTTGCCCATATGCGCTGAATCTCGATGAAGTGTAGGTTTGTAAGGTCTCGCTCCAACTGCTCTAGCGGTTGGGTGAGGTCCACCCGCGCCATTGGCCCGGCGCTGAGCGTGTCAAAAGCGCGCCATACCCAGTCAAGAATCTGCTCCGACACGTCTTCGCCCCACTTCAACGCGAGTTCCTTAAACGCAGGGTCTTCGGGCCAAGCTTGTTCCCTGAAGGCAGCGTGCCGCGTCATGACTTGGACCCCCTGTGGCTCGCCGCGCGAAGGATGGCCCCAGCCAACTGGTCAGCGTCGCGCATTGCGAGCGAGCGGGTCCAGTAGCGACGCTGGTCCGGCTTGATGATGTAGAGCGATGGAATTCGCCGCCTGCCCTCGACGTGCGAGTGGAAGAGAAACGCGACTCGCTGGAAACCCAACCCGTCGCCGGACTGAGCACGGCTCCTCGGTGAAAGAGCGTCTTTGTAAAGCAATCGCAGTTCTTTCAAGAGGGCGTCTTTGTCCATCGGCTCGACGGTCAGAAGCTTGCGCCCCGGCCAGTCGAGATGAATCGCGGCCAGGCGCACCGGAAGATGCTCTCTGTCCGGCTCCTCAAAGACTGTCGCACAAACGGCCTTGTTATTTCCGAAGGTCGCCTTAAGGACACGTGTGAAGAAGCGAGCGTACTGAGGGACTTCCGATGTCTCGTTGTCTGCCCCTTGCGAGCGGGCCGTTGGTCGTCGCCCATCCGATGCCTTTTTCTGCATCGCTTCAGGAATGACGAACTTCACAAAATCTTCCACCAAGACCCATTGAGCTTCGGTCAGCCGAATCGCCTCACGGATTCGAACATCTACATCCGCAGGCGAACGAACACCATCCAGCATTCCTGGAAAATACGGAGGCAGAGGCACGTCCAGCATTTCCTTAACGAGCCCCTCCTGCCGATAGTGTATAATGCGACTGCTGGTGGTGGTGAGAAAATACGCCGCGAGCAGACTGTTGTAGGCCAACCAAGCGGCTTTGATGTTCGTCCCATTGCTGTCCAGGTCACGGACGCTGAGATAACTTTGCGTGCAAACCACTCCCCACTTCGGGTCGCTGGAACGGACGAGCGCAGCACGAAATCTGCCTTCTTTCGCTTGCCATGTCTGTTTGATGAGAAGTTGCGGCAGCTTGAACGGCTCGAAGTCGCTCGATGCAGCGCCATCCACTCTACAATCCTCAATGGTGGGGAGGGTGTCAGCATCCAATTCCATAAATGCGCCCGGTGGAAACTGCCGACTGTCAAAGAGCCTTCTCCCTTTGATCTGCTTCTCTTCTCTGCCAAGGTTGCCCCGGATGATTCCCTCACGCTTCAGTATCCTGCCGGTCGCGTGGAGCTTTGCGAGCGATGGGAGATGCGTGAGGCGGCGGACCAACTCCAAGTCTCGCCTTGTTCCCACGGCGAGAGTCACCCAGACAAGCGGGTCGCTCTCGGCCTCCCCGTGTGTGATCTCGTTCACATCTTGGGGTTCGATGATGAACCGCTTGCCAGCTTGGTCGTCGCGCAGAGGCTTGGGATAGAAATAGAGGAACGTTTCTTGCGGAACGGGCCTAACCTTGCGGAAGATAACCACGCACGCAGGCCCTACAGCTTCGGGGAAAAGCTCGAATCTGATAGCAGACAGATTCGCGACTTCGTCGAACGTGAAGCTGGAGAACAGCTTCTGGCGCAAATCTCCGGCGTTGCCTGCCCGCTGATAAAGAAGCGTGGACGCTGGCTGCACCATGGCAACTTGCCCGTCCCGCTTCACCAGCGATGCGCCCTTTGCGAGAAACAAAGGGCCAATGTCGTTGTTTGCCACTGGCCAACCATGCACTTTCGCCCACACCTCCGCCTTAGTGAGCGGTACAGCATCCTTCTTTTTGGGCTTTCGCTTCACTTGTGCCACGGAAGCCGCCGGGGTGGCAACAGTGTCAGAAGTACCTTTGATTGAGTTGTCACCCCAGGGCGCGTTGCCTATAACGCGGTCAAACTTAGCTTCTTCATCTTCTGGCTGCTCTGACTCCTTAGGTGTCCGGATGCCAGCCGTCGCCTCATCAAAGAAATCTTGGTTCAGCAGGCGCTTGCCGCGCAGACGGGGAAAGACCTTCTCACGTTTCAGGTAGTATCTTGGCTCGATAGCATCTGCCATTGCCAAGTAGAGACTGAAGGATGCCACGCGTACGGCTTCGGGGTCGCGGTCAACTCCCCAGAGATTGTTCGCCAGAATCGGTTTGAGGTCGGACACCAGCGGGTCACCGTCATGCGTACGACGCCAGCGGTGAATGAGACGCTGAAACGCCTTCACGAGGAAGATTCCGGACCCGCAACAAGGGTCCAAAATCTTCAGGTCGTAGTGGTCATCGTTCCACGGCAGAACGCCATCGAGCACGAAATCCACCAAATGCGACGGTGTGTAATAAGCCTTGGTCTTATGCTTGTCCTCGGTCAGGAACTCCTCATACACGCTGCTGATGAATTCCAGCGGGATGACGTCGAAGGAGTATTCCCGCCAGAGCGTTAGTTGACGATCCTTGAGCTGCAGCGAGCCTGAGACGAAATCCGCCAACAGCTTGAGAACGGCAGGATTCCTGGTCACCGCTTCCTTCTCCTGCCGCCAAGCCTCATTGCGTTCGGCGTCGGTCTGATTCTCCTTGCCGGGAAAGAGGTCGCCGTTGAAGCGTCCATCCAGCCAGCGAAAGAACCGGTATGTCTCCTCGCCGTCAGCGAGGATAGTGTCGAGACCCTTGTGGACATGCTTTAGTTCGCCTTCGCAGCGTCCATCCAGCAGATTTTTGTCCAGAAATTGGTGCCCCTCGCTATCTTTCCGGTGAAACAGGAATTGCGCAAAGATAATGCGGGCCAGCAGGTCGTGGCAATACTCGCGGTCCAGGCCGAGTGAGCGCAACTCACGGCGGACCACCTTCAGATTATCCAGCAGCAGAACATCGGCACGGCCGTCGCTCCGGAATTTCTCTGGTTGCAGCTTGAGGTAATTGCCCGTGATGAGACTAACCCAGTGGAGGATGTCACGGGCACTGGATTGCAGGGCGTTCAGCGTGGCACCGCGAGTCTTCGGCAGCTCGCATAGTTCTTGCACTTGGAGGTCCTTCGTCGCCTGCTGTGGATCAAGCCAGCACGACCACGCCAGCAGGCGATGCGGCTCCAAGGTGATGAGTAACGCCGTGCGAGAGAAATTCCATGCCAGGCGGTGTGCCTGTTTCAGAGCCTCTTCGGTGGCACCACTGCGAAACTCGCAGACGATAGCGATGGGAACTTCTGTGCTGTCGGAATTTGGGTCAGCCGCAAGAACGCCAGCCTCCACGGTCAGGTTGGGGAATTGTCGCTGCAATTCCGCACCAATCTTGCGCTTTACCTCATCCGTGTAAGCACGCGCTCCCGCGCCCCTTGGGTCAAAGACCTGCGGGCGGGTAGGCCAGCCAAAGAATTGATGGGCGTCGTCGTACAGCACAGCTTCAGTCCAGCGCAAGTGTTTTCCAATAAGTTAACCCGATTGTCATTCAGTTTCAACAACTTCGCGGAAGATATCGAGTGAATTGAAGGTACGCGGTACTTTTTCAGCGCTCTCTTCGTACTACTTCTACTGTAACCGATTTTCTGCGGTTGCCGAGCGTGAAATGCCGATGGATTAGGTATGGATACCATCGAACAGACAGGGATGTCGTTGTTGGAGCATCCGCAGGCACAATTGCTTTGGGCAGA